>Ga0209514_10002991_pt1 | contig 25064 bp, 33 predicted proteins | sample Subgrocontami58m_FD_187452 | JGI IMG/M metagenome (GOLD analysis project Ga0209514, IMG submission 187452) | Subsurface groundwater microbial communities from S. Glens Falls, New York, USA - GMW37 contaminated, 5.8 m (SPAdes) (version 3) | ecosystem: Environmental > Aquatic > Deep subsurface >...
CAGACTCCATTGTTCCTCTGTCAGCTCTTCGGCTCGGCTCATCCTCTGTCACCTCAGGGAAAATGACCCCCCAAAGTTAACAGAACTCATTGATCGTAAACAGAGCTATTTTTGAGATGCCCTCTAGGCAGTACTTGAGTCTCAATTTGGCAAGCACCGTCTGTTTCGCATGATTCTAGCGGGTGCCACAAGTCTGATACACCGATGTCGCCAACATACAAGGAGGCGACACCATGAGCGACGTATATCTAATTATTTTGGGCTTCGTGGCATATGGATCGTTGACTATGGTTCATCTCTACACGGCGATGGCCAAATTGCGTGTCCTGGAATTGCGCGCTTCTGGATTCAACGACCTAGTCGTAGCCCTCTGCTATTTCCTCCTGTTCCTTGCGTATTCACATTACTTGCCAATTATCTATGGGCCGATCTCCACCTAAGAGAACGCCCTTATAACCGCGGCACGTTTCCGTGGCACTCTGAGCGGGAAATTACCACAACGTCAAGGCGCCCAGCGCAGGCTTGCGTTTGGGTGAATTCGGCGAGCACCATTTGCTACAGCACACCGCGGAGCAGTACTTCACTGGAACAGCCATAGGTAAGATTCCGAGCGCAGAATGCTCTTAGTGCTCCTTCAATTCGCACTTGAAGGCCCGTTCTGCGCAGCACCATCCTGACCATCCACGTTCATGAAGAAGCTGCAATCTCATTGCCCCTCCCGTGTCAGGTTGGCACTGGCCTGCCTCTACTCGCGACACTACGTCCATTGTGTGGCGAGTCACTGTCCCCTTTTACCACGCGACCTGCCCCGCCTCCCTCCCCCAAAATCGTTATTGAAATCCCCGCCGCCTGTGCTAAGGCACCCCCTCCCTCTCCCCTTTTTGCGACCCTTCCTCCCCATCCCCAAGTTCTTGTTGAAAAAGCGCACCTCCCCGGTAGCCTGAACCTCTCACTCAACGATAAGGAGCAATAGCTGTGACGTTCACGGAGCAACTGATCATTGCCGCGGTGTTTTTCAACGCGAGCGGCATGCTGCTTACGGCAGCGGTTATCGTGCTGGTCGCCCTGCAAGAGCGCTGTCCCGGGAAGCGAACCCGGGCGGGTCGGACGCATACCTCAAAGGACGCGAAGCCTGACTGAGTGCGCCGAGCCGCCGGCGGTCCGGGGGGAGCGACGGGCCTAGCGCGTCGGGACGGTGTCCCTCGCGCCTCCCCGCCTCAGCGCTGGGTTAGCGCTTGCCTGGCCTCGCTCATCACCGCCCCAGAAGCCCTCCACCTCGAGTGCTGCCAGCCAGCTCTGCCGGAGAAAGGTCTGCGGAATGGCGCAGCCTCGAGCGCAGGCGACCACGGCCCCTCCTCGCCAAGGACACGCTCACGTTCCCACCCCAGCTCGAGGAACGCGTCGCGCGCACCCTCAGGCGGCCCGCACCGGCAGCCCCCCGCAGCAGGTCGACGCGCACCCGGGTCGCCCCGCAGTCGCCCTCGTTGTCTGGCGCGTGCAGCGCCGGGTGCCACCCGACCCCGCCCGAGGTGGAGGACCGGGCTTTCCTTTTCGGCAAGCGGGATTATTCAGTGTCTGACTCCGGGGGGCGTCGCCCAAGTCGCACTGGGGCGGAGCGTTGTGGGGAGCGGTCGTCTCTGGGCCTGTGCGCAATCCACCTCATGGATCACCGCGCCGCCAGACGCCCCGTCGCCGCCTCCGATCGAGCCCTGCTCGCCGGATGCGAAGTGACTACGAGTGCGTGAGCTCGTTGGTCAGCCGCATCATGTAGTTGAAGATCCAGACGACGAGTCGCCACAGCGCAATGGCCGGCGCGAAGAAGGCGCGTGGCGTCTCTTTCGCCCCTTTGACGAAACCTTCGATGAAGTCATGCATAGGAATTCTCCTAGTCAGCCGTTCCGGGGGACGAGGCCGCCGCCCCATTCAAAGCATCGATCTTCCAAGAAAGGGTATCCGCTTTCCCGCACCCTTCAAGTGGCAAGACAGCGCAGCGTCGCTCGCGACCGCCGCCACTAACGCAACTACCATGACCCGTTCGCCGCTGTCGATCCGAGCCGGCTTCGACCCGGCTCGAATCGCCCCCGCCACAGCAAGGCTACGCCCCAGGCGCTTCGGGCGCTTTCCTTGGGGTCGTGAAATCCGGGCCGTGCCCTCCTGCCTGCGATACAGAAGTAACGCCTCATCCCGCGATGCGCGTGGGGCGGACGGCATCTATCGCTGCTTCCTGATCCAATCGGCAAATCCGGAATCTTCCACCTCGTACTGACCCCGGCCCGGCTTCAGAAGCACCTCGGCTTCGACCAGCCGGGCAACACGCGCCTGTATCCGCTGCGGTGAGAGTCTCGCGGCACCGATCCGGGCAGCAAGGCCCTGGCGGGCGCTCGCCGCGAACAGGGGTTGTTTCAGGACAACCCGGCGAAGGATGGCGCGGTCGATGTGCGGATACGACCGCCAGGTGTCCTCGTAGCGGGCCCCGTGCTCGGCATGGCCGGCGAGCTTGCGGCAGACGCCGACAATATCGTCACATCGATACAAGATAACCGCCTCGATTGCGCGCCGGAACAGTCGTGGGCTCTTGGCCACGACCTGAAACCCTTCCCATGCCGCCTTCAGGTCCAATGCACGGTGGGTCGCCCGCCTGGCGCTCGCCAGAATGAATTTGACAAACCCCTCGTCCAGCTCCGGGAAATCCGCGATCTGACTTGAACGGTACAGGGGTGCCTGGATGCGCTCGAACAGGCGCTGCAGCCCCGCCCGTGAAGAGCCGGTGTAGACCACCTTTACGCTTTGCTTCATAACATCGAGCGCGGTCCTGAGCGCCGCCACCAGGTCTTCAGATTGGGGCCTCGCGAGGTACTGCACCTCATCCAGCAGCAGCACCGCCCGGCCCGATCCTGCTTTGCGTGTCAGCCTGTCCAGATCGGATCGAATCCGCAGCAAGTCGCCCGGCGCCTCGGTGCGCTTGACCTCGCCACGCCCGGGCCTTGCCCTCACCGCCGCCCATGCGCCCATTGCCGCCTCCCAATCAAGCGGCTTGAGCGGCGAGGCGAGCATGGCTTTCACCGTCTCGCAGACGCCCTGCGGCTCCCTGGCCTCAGCGAGCGCGGCTAGAAGTGCCGCGAGTGGCTCGTTGCGTGCGAGGCGCATCGAGACGTAGACCACGCGCTCGCCCTGCGCTTCGGCGCACGGGGCAAGATCGCGCAGCAGGAATTCCGACTTGCCGTAGCCTTCGGGGGCAAACAGTGTCAGCGCACTGGACATGCCTGTGGTGAACCGCTGCAGATAGGCCCGTGCCAGAGCCGTTCTCGAATAGTGCCAGTCGAGCATGCCCCTCCTTCTGCCTATTGCTCTTTATGTGCGTTTATCATGTTTCCAATAATTGTGGTCGTGATGACTTATTCGCAATAAGCCGCCTCGCGTTCGCCATCGCGCTATTCGCGGCAATCGAGCACTTCGGTCTTGGTTTCACACTGATGCTGTCCTACAGAACTCTGGATAGCCCCGACATGGCGGCCAAAGCATTCGGGGAAATGAGGCTGACTGTCCCCAGCAGCGGGACGCGGTAGTGCGTCCTGCCCGGGTCAAGGGATAGCCCCGAGCCCCGGAAAGCCTCTGCCACCAGTTCGGTGCAGTAGAGTTCGGTGTCGGAATCCGCGTCCAATTGCGCATCGAAGCGCCGGCCAAGGTAGTGTTCCGCGCGTGCGGCGGCGTAAGCGGCCGCGGACTCCGATTGGGGCCGGTACGCGCCTATCGCGTAGGCGTGACGCGCGAACGCTTCCAGGGATTCCCGGCGCACGCCGTCGAATTCCTCCGGCGCGTCAGCGGGCGATGCGTGGATGAGCTCAAGCCCTCCGGAAGCGCTTCGAACCACGATACCGACGTGACTCCAGCCTCCCCCTTCGGCCGCGACGACGGCGGCCGTGTGCGCACTGTCGCCGGTTCGAAAGAGCAGATCGCCGGGTCGCAGCAGCGCCGCGTTGATCGAAGGCCTCGCAGGCACCCTGGCCCCGGCGGCCACCAGTGCCGCGAGCACCAGAGCCCCAACCACCCGCGCAACTCTGGAGGCGGGGTCGGACACGGTCACTTCTCGATGTACCACTCGCCGTCGACCTTGGCGAGCTTCACCCTCTCTTGCTGTTGGGAACCGTCGCCGAAGGTGAGCTTGACGGTGTATTGGCCGGCCTCGCCCTTCTCGGTGCCCTCGGCCTGGATCGTCTTGAGGCCGCCCTTCTTCTGCATCAGGCGACTTTGTTCGCTGAGGACAGCCCTTAATTTATCTTCGGGCATCATTCTGCGGGTGGTGGGTGAAAGCGCCTGGATCGCCGCGGAAATCTCGCCCTTGTCGACCTGGGTGTAGAACTGCTCGACAACCTCCTTGCCACTTGCGCCGCATGCGGCAAGAGCGATCGCCACGACCAGGACCGCGCACGCATTCCTGATTGACTTCATGTGTACTCTCTCCTATGTAAGCCGGTGCTCCGCAGCCAGTACTCGTGATTTGCCTTGATGGCAGGCTGGGTGGCACCGGCGCGATCGAAACCATGTGGGTTGCAGCCCTTGTTTTAGGCCGATGCGAGCGCCCCTTGCTCGGGGGGCTTCCCCACGTCCTCAGCACCGCGTCGCAAGCGCTCCAAGCCGGTTGCGCCTTCATCGCCGGGCTTGATGGCCACCACGCGCACGCCCTTCTTGCCTGGGGGGCCTTTGGCGTCGGCCCCCTCCCCCTCGAGCAGAAACTCCTCGAGTTCGGAGGCTTCCTCCGGGGTTTCCTCGAACGGGCTTGCCTGGAGGCCTTCGAGGTAGGCCTGCTCGAAGGCCTCGCGGTTGAATCCCACCTCGGCGAGCGCTTTGTGATACGCGTCCGCTTGCTTGGCCACCTCGGCGAGGGCGAGGCCGTCCCGCGGCTCAAGATCGGCGTAAAAGAAGAGCGACCCATGGGACAGGGCGCTCGCCTTCCCACGCAGCTTGAGCGTGAGCGGGAGCCCGGCCAGGCGACCCGGAAAGCCCGCAGCCAGGCCAGCGATGCTCGCCCGCAGCGCCCTGGTTGCGTTGTAGCCGCGGGTACGATGGATAAAGGTCGCGAGGTCGTTCTTCTGCCCCTCGATCTGCACGTACAGGCGGCCGAAGATCCTGCAGCCGAGGCGCTTGCCCAGGTCGCAACGGTCCGCCCCCAGGCATTCGACCTCCTCGATCGCCCCGCTCGCTTGATCCAGGCGCTTCGCCTTGTCTCCGTCGCCGACGCACAACTGGCGCTTCGTGCCCTTGTCGAAGAGTTCGTACCGATAGCGGAAATTGAGGTCCGGGTCGTTGAACATGAAGCGCACCGGAATGGCGCGCAGCTTTTCCTCAGGTCTTGCCAAGCTCGCCGCGAGCGGATGCGGCATCCACTCGCCGTTCTGTTTCGCCTGGGTGGTGATATGAAAGAAATCGTCCTTCGCGGGCAGGCGCTTGCCGTCCCGCTCTTCGATGTGCCCGATCGAGATGCGGCCGATCGTGGGCACCGTGATCGCCAGATTCCTGATTGTCATGGTTCGCTTCCGTTGGGTGGGCGGCAAGTGCGCCCGGTGCGAACCAATCTACCGAGGGAGGCTCCGATTTCAACAACGATTTTTGCGCCTTGCTTGAGGCGGCCGATCGTAAGCACTGAACGTGCCTCCTTTTCGAGGTGGCGAAGCGCCGTGCCACTTACGCGGCGACGTGTGGGCGTTGTTGCGCGACAGGCGTTTCAGGCGGACCGGGGGCTTTTCATCACGCCAGGGCCAGGCTGGCAATGCAGTTACCCGGAGTACCCTTGGCAAGACAGCAAAGATCGGGCTCCGGGGCGCCCCGGTTCAAATCTTGTTGAAATCCGGGCGGTGTGACGTAGGGTATGTCCGAAGGAGATCGACATGGAGCCTGAACAGAACCTTGTCCCTGGCGTGACCGAAGGCTGCTACGCGCTCCGCAATACCCATGCGCAGTACCACGCGGCCAAAGACGTGCTGAGTAACTCGATGATCAAGAAGTTGCTCCGCTCTGCGGCGCACTTGAAGGCATCTCAGCAGGCGGAAAAGGCTGAGCTGGCGAGCCAGCGGCTGGGGACGGGCATGCACGCGGCGCTGCTGGAGCCGGGGGTGTTCGCAGGCGGGTACGTGGTCTTTGCCGGGTATCGGAAAGGCAAGGAATACGACACGTTCGTCGAAGCCAACGGCGGCAAGGTCATTCTGAATGAGGTCGAGCACAAGTCCATCGTCGGCATGCGCGACGCGGTGCTGGCGTACGACGAGATCGATCTTGGGCGCGCCATCAAGATCGGCACCTCGGAGCTTTCGATCTATTGGACCGACGGGGAGACCGGGGTGAAGTGCCGCATCCGCCCGGACAGCTTCAGCCAATACGGCGCGCTCGATCTCAAGTCGACCGATGACGCGCGGCCGGAAGCCTTTGCAAGACAGGCGGCACGGCTGGGGTACGACATCCAGGCGGCCATGTATTCGGAGGGACTGCGACGGTTCTTTGGCGAGCTGCCGTTTTACTTTATCGCGGTCGAGGAGTCTGCGCCCCACGGCGTGTGGGTGCATAAGGCAAGCGAAACGTTCCTCGCCGCCGGAACGCGCAAGTTCCGCGAGGGGTTGCGCCTGTTCAAACACGGTCAGGAGACCGGGCAATGGCCGTGCTATCGCGGCTCTTTCACCGAGCTGGATCTGCCGCGCTGGGCGGAGTGAGGCGCCTCACGCCCGGGCAGCGCGCGGTGGTGAACCACCGCGGAGGCCACAGCCACGCGCTCGTTTCCGCTGTCGCTGGCTCCGGAAAGACCGAGACGCTGGTGTGCCGCATTGCTGAGCTGCTCGATCGCGGAGTCGAGTCCGCCCGGATTGACCGCTTCCCGCCAGAGACGCGACACCCGAAAATGCGGCTCGGGTGACGGCCCCTCGGCCTAACCGGGCGCTGATAATCTGCTCGAGAGGCAGTCGGGATAGCCGGCGGGAATGTCCGCTTACTGAAAACTTGAACTGGTCCTATCGACTCGTTCCGGACGATCACGATCTTAGAAAGTTGATGTAAGGACGGAGCGCCGGAACGGTCAAATTAGGGGCAAAGGGCGGGAACCCAACTGCGCCGCAATACTGCAAACTACGCAGCCGCGTCCTACTTGGTATCTTGCGTATAGAAATCAGGAAGGTTAAGGACGCAACGCCGAATCGAACGGAAGTCGGTCTTGGGGACGGAGATGGAAAACTCTGGAGTCCCTTCCCCCAAATCAAGCAGGCCACGGGGCGCCTTCGCAGTGTTGATCAGGTCAACGTAGCATCCATAGTCGATCCCGTAAACATTGAAGCGCATTCCCGGCGCATCCTTTGCTGACATGCCTTTACGCAAGACGTGGAGTACCCGCTCATCGTAAAGGAAGTCGATTAGAGGGTCTCGCGTACCAGCGGTCAACAAGAAGGCCTTTGTTTGGCGCTCCTTAATGACCTTGTCGACGATCCACAACAATAGAGATTTGGCCTGCTCATGTGCGCTTACCGCAGCATCTTTTGATGCTTGATACCACTGTTGCGCAGCGGTACGTACATCGTTTACCGAAATTGTCGCGTCGCCAGAGCGTTGAGCGGCGTGGCTAAGAATGTGGATTGCATCCCGTGGCACACCTTCACATGCCCGGACTATTTCGTCGAAGGCATTGACCTGCGTAAAACCCTGAGAGATCAGTTCACCTTCATCTTTTGGCGACGCGATACCGTCAGGCTCCAGTGCCGCCTGCACGTGCTTCAGGACGAGCGCCCTAAAGAACGCGACTGCTTTGTATTCGTCATTGTCAAAGACCATGAAATCATCCAGGTTGATGGCCGTCGACACGTCGGCGCCAAGCTCGAGGCCGACGTTTCCCACCGTAGTTTCGGGGATGAGAAGGCGAGTGCGCTGTTCTATAGCAGCGATCTTCACTGTTACGCCCTTCGTAGGCAGCACGGCTCGTCGCAGTAGGTCTGCCAAATAGGGCTGGAGGTCGAGCGGGACCTCACTCCACTCGTCAATAAGAATCCACAGTTTTCCCTTTGGAAGCGTCTCGACGACCCTGCGTAGTGCACTTCCGACACTGCCAAAATTCACCCTCGGTACTTCTTTGCCGGTGACGCTCTTCTTAGCGGAAACAGCTTCCTTTTCTGAGTCTCCGGCTTTGATATCTCCAGAGAAAGACTGTCCTGTTACCGCGGCCGAAAACCCCAACTTTGACTCAGCGCTACTAGCGTTCTCAGCTGATGCGGTCACATCGACTGTTGTCGTCCCGACCACCTTTACAGCGCTATGCGCCTCAAATAACTCATCGAGAGCATTGCCCGTGACACCGAGATTCACGAGCGCATCGTGCTCGATTGCCTCCTCAAACAGCCTTGTATGGACGGTCGCAAGAACGTCGATCAGTAGGCGGGTTGCCCGCTCCGTAAGTGGAATTGAAGAGTCGGCGTAAATGCCGCCAACCGATCCAAGATTCCGCATGTCGAGCTGGATCGCTATCTCCATGGCTGCCCTTCTGGCCTGTCGTAGGACGGTTAGCAGGTGAGTCTTGCCCGTGCCCCGCCGACCAAAAATTATTTGGTGGTCGACAGACGATAACACCGTGAACACAGATCCAATGTCGACGAAGGTCTTCTTAAGAACGTCATCGTCTTGGCGCTCTGCACGCTTGGCAATGCGCAAGAATGCAAGATTAGTCGGTCTCATGTTGGCGGGAGCGAATGTGGTGGATTGCGCTGCCAATTGCGCAGCATACACGCCACTAAGGTGCGCGGGCAAACGACGCCCAAGTCCGGCGTGACCTGACAGTGATCTGCGCGGCAAAGGTGGGGCGTCTGCTACTTGCCGAGAGGACGCGCTGGGCTGCGGTTCGCGTCATGGACGCGAAAACGTGTTCTCTTTCACGACCTGTTCCAGAGACCGGCTCGCCAAGACGACTCGTTTCGCGATAGACCGGTACTTGCGGCTGTTATCCAGATTCCAGCCGCTCCGATTCCAGCTCCCAAGACAATCCCTCAATTCAGTGATGGTGGCCGCTACCTCGTCAATAGCTGTGCGAATCTGATTAATATCGCCTCGCTCCGTCATGCTCGTCCTCCTATGCGAAACCGATCGCGTCCAACGTTGCAGATAACCGGGCGGCTCGGTTGATTAGCGGGTCAGGCACCCGCGACGCTTGCGACAAAGTGCTTGAAGGTCTTGGCGCGAGACGCGGCCTGGACAGTCGCCGAGAAGACTTCAACTCTTCCGAATCTTCGCAACCGTGAGAGTTCGACCTGCCCGAGGAGTTCGTTCCATACTGCTTCTCAAGAGCCCAGAAGAATAGTTTGTAGCCCTTATCACACAGAGTCTGAAGAACTGTGGCAGTTCCCTTCGACGGATCGTCAAATTCAGGGCAGAGTCTGGCGATTATGTATGGCCAAAACCTCGGATCAATAGAAGTCATTCGCTTGATAAAGCTTTCCGGCAGGTCATCGTTAGACATGCGGCGGATGAAGAACTCGACGTGGGCGATGCTGACTCGTCGAATCCGATGGCTTTCAGATGTTAGGGCTCGAAGTGTTTCGGACTTGCCCCAGTTAGAGTGACCGACAACGAATATGACTCTTGGTTCTGGCATGGGCAACTCCTGTTGCTTGGGTGCCTAACGCCGCGTCAACCTGCCGCCCCAGGGCAACGGTTGCTTAAAACGAATAACTTCCCCTGCAGTCGGCTTGAAGGAGTTCATATGCGCATAGTTAGACTTGCATTGCGACTTGCTTGTGCCTCGCCAGCAAGCCAATAACGATGGCAGATGCAAACTTGAGGGAGTTGACCGTAAAGTCCTTCTTCTTTGGAGAGACATTCGCGCTGCGGTGCCTTGAACGGGCATCATACGCCGCATACTTCGCACGATGTATAAAGGTAGCGGCAGCAATCTCAATGTTCGGAGCTTCCAACTGGTGCGCAAGAGAATTGCGAATTTCATTCAGGGACTCTATCGCTCTTGCCAGTAGATGAACTTCTGGATCGGTGGATATCGCTTCGAGAATGCGTAGACGCTGGACAAAGGAGAAGCGCGACTTATGCAAGCGTTCTGGATGAGGCAACCGTAATTCTAGGAGTTCGTTTAGTTCGAGCTCAGCCAACAAGTGTGTCTTAAGCACAATAAGTGTCACATCTTTGCCCTTGGGCAAGTACTTCGAGAATCGTTCGGTCGAATCAGGGAACGGCTTCTGAGGGCGGGCCATGTGCAGATCCTAACGAATGAAAGAGGCTTCCCCTGCCCGTAACGGCAACGAGGTGCCAAGATTGATATGTCGTGTGTTCAATCTGATAGCGAGAGGGGAAGCCATGGATAAGGTTACTACTGTAGGGACCATTGACTATCCAATCCTGAACGTCACGATGTACCTAACTCAGAGGAAGGTCTACATGTTGATCATCAGGTCTTCCGGGAATCAATGAGATCGCACCTTGAAGAGGCGTATTTACTCGTTGGACAACCGCTAAGCAGGTACATCAGGGGACAGCGGTCCGCTCCCTATGGTGGCCTCAATTCTATTTTGGAGACGGGAACGGAATTCTGCCAAATTGTCGAACGACCATTCGATGAAGTTAAATTGGCGATTGTCGAAATGGATTCGGTGGAGTCTACCGCTACGAACCGTCCAGAGGACCTCTTTGCCTAGCCCACGTGCGAAACCAGCTTCAAAGTAAACACCGCCTCTTCCGCCTGTGAAGTCCGCGATAACAAATTTACTGCGCCTGATCATTGCAATGATCTCATCGTCGATCTTATTGTTATGTTCGACGCGATCAATTCGCTCGGGCTTATAGCCGGAAGCTCTGATGGCGGGATAAATCCCCTCTTCCCACAGACGAATCAATTGAGGCTTGAACCACATGGCGCAGAAGCCGATCACACTGTCTCGTGAAGACCGCTTGAGTTCTTCTAGGTATGCGTACCCTTTTGCGGTCACTATTACGTCGAATTGACGAGCAGCCGAACTAGTAAATGCCCTCGCGTAACCCTTTTCTAAGGAAAGGAATTGATCGGTGAGATAGACCAACTCAGACGGAGAAACTGAGTACGATATCGCCATGAGCTCCAGGTCTTCCGGCTCTTGACGATGGATTGTTACTCCTGTACCCAGTACGTCTATCCGCTTCTCTATAGCCTTTAGAAGTTTGTCGGCTCGCTCTTGAACCGAAGGTGTCGGTAGATTGAAGAGCCGATCAAGGTCCTCTTCGTAAATTTCATAGCCTTGGTGTTCCCTAAGCCAGCCTGAACAATTCGCCTTTTGTCTTGGGCCAAGACGGGCTCGATAGGATTCGCAGGCCTTAGTTGCTTCGAACGTGATACTAAATTCACCGCATCGAGGGCAAGATACCTTGGATCTTCTAGTATGTGTACGGGCGATTGTCGCCGGACTCTCACCGCATAGCCAACACGGTTGATCGTGCATTTTAGACACCCTCACAGTTTGTCCATTGGCAGCATACCCGGGCACCGCCGGACGAAAGGGGCGGCAACGGCCAAACCCGACCTAGTGCCACCACGCCACATCTCGATTCTACCGAAAGGACCACCTCACGTTTTCGGGAAGCGGACATTCCCACCGGCTCCAATGACTGCCCAGTGAGCAGATCGTCAGCGTCCGCACCGAAAACTGGACGGTCGCGACTGTTCCCCTGTGCGGCGGCATGTCGGCCAGTCCTGCCGCTGGCGGACATCCAGCGCAACGTCGGGAATGTGGCGGATTGCCGACTGTGAAAGCCTCAAGCGCTTGAACGGCAGCTTCATGAACTGGCGAATTCACACTCCCGACGCGAAGGCGACGCTGGTCCCATAAAGGCCAGCCACTCGATTAGGTCACTGAAAGCTAAAGCCGGAGCGCTGCGAACGTGATTTCCCCGCTGAGAGATTACTTGATCTGTCGCCAATTGGTTCGCTGTTGCCTTCTGAACGCCTACGACCACGCGCGCCAAGCAACTGAAGGTGTCCGTCATTCATAGGGCTCTGCCCTCTAGTGAATTAGGCGCCCTCTGGAAGATCTTTTGTAGCAAATGGTGCCTGTCGATTTAGCACTATGTGGAGAACCTCTGCGCGAGAACCGGCGCGCGCGTGAATCGAAACGAAGTGATCGGGAAACAATTCATCGCCAAACGGTCTATCAATGATCCCGACGCAGTCAGTGGGGGACTTCTCGACATTTTGGCGATATTCGTCACCAATTCTCTTCGTCTTGCTCCGATTGATCATGAGCACGATGGCAATAGTTTCGTGATCTGAAAAATACTTGAGTGGTTTCTCCGGAATGTCTTTGTAATCATTCCGGCCCCAAACCTTAAATTCTATTCGCAGCACTCGATCTGGACTATTCTTCTCTTGGACAACAAGGTCCGTACGTCCTTCGAATGACGCATATTCCGAGACACCGCCCCAATCTCTGCCAGATAGAAACCGAAGTATTTCATCTCGGCAATGAGACTCATCGATTGTCCCCTGCTGTAACCAAAGCGGGGGATACTCTTGCCACAGTCGCGGTATGTGACGAAGCAGCACTAGAGCAAATTGAAAGCCCCACGAATTGGTCCTAAACATCTCTACTCTTGGCCTATTGGTGACCCGTTCCCAATCCGCCATGAAGTGCTCGAACTCTTTTGGGTAAGCTTCAAAAATGGTTGCTCTTAGGAGATCGTCGCTCAGCCATTCTGCGCAGCAGAAAACGTGAGATAACGTGGCGAACGCGGAAAGGTTAGGGGAACGCACTGTGGAACCAATATAGACGCTTGGTCCCAACGATTTCGCGTTGGGAAAAGCAATTTCAGAAGCAACAGCAGTGCGCCCATTTACAATCACCTCAGCGAGCCCGGCTGCCCACCGAAGCGCTACTGAATAGAGGATTCCGCGCACAGGCACGAGGTCCGTAGATAATGTTTGAACCTTCCCTGCCGCTACGATCGTCGCCTTCAACTTGCCGTAGTCAGCACCATCAGCATAGATGCTTACAGCGTTCTGCTGGTCCAGCGCGACGCAGTCGATCAAGAACGCCGTACTTTCTCGGCTAAGCTGCGGACCGGTCCAAATTGGTGAAAAGAAAAAGCTGAGTGTACCCGCCGGACCCGAAAAGAAATTGCCGGCTGTCTCATATGACAACTGCTCGCCTCCGCGGAATCCAATGGGATCGGTAGGCGGTATTGGTGAGGACGCGAAAAGACCCTCCTCAACCGTTAGGAAGGCCAGGCCGAGCGTTACTGGCTCGGGTTTATTGCCAACCGGGATTTCGCCATCGAGCAAAATGGATATTGAGATTGGTGCATTGGCAAACTCAAATGGCACCTCGAATCGAGTAACTACTTGCGTAACGAAAAGATTGTCACATTTCGCTTCCACTCCATCGCGCAGCGTCGCTTTGATCAGCAGAGGCTCCTCACATGAAGTCTCAGCGAAGGCAGAAAACGTATATCCAAGGAGTTGCCCAGAACATTTCGTCGTTACCGCGATATGAAATGGAGTCCCCGGTAAGATCTTGAATATCCACATGGGAACATCAGGGAACTTCGAATGTTGCCCCGAACCAAGGAATTCGGCGCCATCGATAGATTGCGCGCCGTGCTTCGAACTGAACGGATCACCCGGGAGGAGATTGTGCCTGGCTCCCTCCATGATGAGCATCGGCCTAAGCAGCTCCGGAATACCCATATTCATTCTGAGCGCGCTTTGCATACACCTTTATCCCACAATCATCCTTTGTGATAGTAACAAATTAGGGAATTAATTGAGCCCCATTCGATACTGGGAGTAGTCGCCGCTACCGGGCTTGTGGTCTACCGAAACCAGAGGAGTCCGCTTTGTATTGAAATGGAGTTGCTTCGCCATGAATATGCAACGAGGCGCCCCCTCTCGAATCGAGGCATCAGCTTTACGGACGGCACGCATTCGTCCGCAGATGGCCGACTGCACGCGCACAAGATGATGCTAGAAAGCGGCCACACCGCGGGCAATGTGTAGCCGCTAGGGTGCCGCTAGATTTCAGTCTGCTCAGAAATCTCCAGCGCGTCATCCACCTCGATGCCGAGGTACCGGACGGTGCTTTCCAACTTGGTATGGCCAAGCAGCAGCTGAACGGCTCTCAGATTCTTTGTTCGCTTATAGATCAGCGTGGCTTTGGTGCGCCGCATCGAATGCGTCCCGTAGATCGAAGAATCCAGCCCAGCCGCCTCGACCCAATGATGGACAATCCGCGCATATTGACGCGTCGAGACATGAGGTGATCTGCCGATCCGGCTCGGGAATAGGTACTGATCGCCCCGCAGGGGAGCCTTCTCGATCCAGGCAGATACAGCTGTTCGCGTCGGCTCCGTCAGTTCGAACTGAACTGGTCGTTGCGTCTTCCGCTGGATGACCATGGCCCGCGGGAGAATTTGGTTCCCGTGGGTTACATCGCGCACGTGCAGATTGACGAGATCGCAGCCACGCAGCTTGCTGTCGATTGCCAGATTGAACATGGCGAGGTCTCGAACCGCATGCGCATTCTGCAAGTGGATTCGGATGGCCCAGATATCCCTCGGCTTGAGCGGTGGCTTCTGGCCGACCAGTTTGCCTTTGTTCCATGCTTCGCGCTTCTGGATAGTTTCCATGACAGACTCCTTGGTTGTTGATCGGAGTCTAATTTTTCGACGAACACGGGGGCAGTGACAGCTATCGGGTGGATATCTTACGCGTACTCCCGGCCAAGAGCCGCCATCTATGTGCAGATTGTTCGAGCCCTTATTGGGTCCCAGAGCCGGGCAAACTGGGCACTGGTTTGTGAGGATTGAGCTTGCCTGCGAACACGACACCACTGCCCACGATCCACTGGCCCATTTCGTAATCTCATTGAGGGGCTTTGGATGAGCCCCCAGAGGACACGGGAACTTCGTTGACCATCACATAGTCCTCGTCTAGCCGCCTTTGATGGAGGTAATTCGCGGCAACTCCATCGGTTCCTGCAGGCAAAATCAATTTTAAGATTATTCTCTTTCCGATTGTTTGTTCATGGATCCGCCATAGCTCGCTAAGATCGCAGCGCAAATCCATATGCGCAAAATAATACGCTGATTGTCGCTTGGCACGCAGCATCAGAGTCTGCTTAGGAGGACAAAAGAGTAGCGGCAAACCGGGAGAGCGATCATGCAGTTCTTCTTCTAGACGCCGCAGAATTTCTGCGACCTTTCTTTTCATCTGTATTGGGCCAATTTCTGTTGCGTCTAGGATAAACACTGCTCCCGATTGGGATGACGTGCGGTGTCGATTTGCAAAGAACAGCGCAATATCTGAAGATGAAGACCAGTCGACGAGTGGTGTTCCCGGCAATGCTTCCCAGTCCGGTTCTTTATCCGGATACTGTTGAAGGCGCTTCATCAGTTCAAACCATGGGTCGATTTCCGGATCCTGATGCTCGAGAACAAAGAGTTCCGGACAAGGGCCCATTGCATGTCCGAATTTCCATAGCACCGCAGATATCAATAACCTGTGAAGCTCGAAGGTGTTTTGGGCACGCTTGTTGAACTGATCTCCGGGCGGAGTCCTGAGCCAGATTTGCTTCAGGCTTCGCGCTATCGTTGAATCAATCAACCACGATCTGTCTCGGTGACCGCGATATAGAATTAGATGATTAGAACGTGAGAGAACCGCGGCGGCATGTTCAAGCTCACGCAAGAAATTTTCAAACGAATCGGGTCTCCAAGCCCAATCCGCCGGTGTGGAAAAGACTTTGGTGGTGGGGCTTGTGGGCTGGAATTCTTCCATTAGGTCTCTTCTGTCAACGCAGGCCGAGCGAGGTGTTTCAGCTTATCGTACCCCCTTGGAGTAACACGGCGCCTGCGGATACCACGTCCGACAATAATACGCCGGCAACTGAATTGAGGACAGAATTAGCGCGAACCAGTACCCGCCTCTGTCCTGTTCTGTCCTGCGTTTGGCTCCCGGACCTGGGCCCGAACCTGGGACTGCGGAGACAAATCGGTTTCACGAACACAACACCGAAGCGGCGATGATTATCCCCCGCGTGAATGGTTGACGAATGCGCCAGAGCGCAAGCCTGCTGGAATCCGATACAGAGACGGATGCGCGCGCAAGGCGAATGGCAACTGATCTGTGAAACCGGTCTTGCGCTGCTGCGTCACAGGGCTGGACGTATCTGCACGTCGCTCGCGCCGTTCGTGCGCCAACTCTGCACGCCAGGGCAGCGCGCCCAGGTGCGCAGCGTCGCGCTGGCCATCAAGGCATCGCACGAATTCATGGAAACTGTAAGATCCGGCACATGAGCCCGCATTCCGAGACTGAGCGACGGCGCTTTGGTTACTACATTCCTCGCCCAAACGGAACCGTGGATTTCGTTGTGCACTTCGACACGGTTTCGAGGGAAATGCAGGACGAGTTGCACGAGGTAACTCGTGTTATCTACGATGTACAGCCAATCCTGATGGCGTTCGAAGTTGTTCATCGGAATCACTGCGACTTGGTTGCGTGCGCAGAGGCTGGACGAGAGAGAATGAATAACTCGCCCAACAATATGGTAGAGGTGTCCACACTGATGGATGCGCTGGTCTCAGCGATTCAGAGACTGAACAACTTCATCTCGTCGGCCACGGCTTTTCTTGCTCAGACGGAAGCTCACTTACGCAGCATCCACGGCAAGGAGGCTCCACAGGTGGCTACGTGGACAAAGGCTCGGCGTGACGCGCACGCGGCTTCTTTTGCCTATCGCTTCCTATATGAACTGAGGAACTTTGCTCAGCACTCGAGCCTTCCTTTATCTGGGCTTGATATCGACGCCAAGCGCGAGCATCGGCACGATCGGCTCGACTTCCGCGCCGTCCTTTCGATGTATCGCGACGGACTACTGTCGACCGGCTATGACTGGAATCGAAACGTATTGCAGGAAATCCGGGATCAACCGGAGAAATTTGATGTGCTGCCCCTGGCTTCCGCTTACGCTCATGATCTCCGCAAACTATGCTTGATTGCAATCCTGTTCCAGAGTGATCGCCTAATGCGATGCGCCGGCTACTTGGATGTCGTGAAGCGCAAGATACAGTTCGAGCCGGGGGCGCTTCCCGTAGTCGTGGTTGGCGAAACAGTGTCTTCTGACCTGCCCCCTTCGAAGTACGAAGTAATCCCGACTCCTCAGTTCGAATGGATTGCGACCAACCTTGCAACGCACCAGGCCTTGGCGGCGCGTGGCGAGTGATTCGCGTATTTCGCGGCGATATTCTGACAGGAATGGATCGCGAAAACGTTGCAAACGGCGCGACGCTAGGGCAAAGGCCGAGATGTGATGTATCTAAAGACTTCCAATCCGATCGCGGCTTTGACAGCGCTCTCCCGGTGCTTCGGCAGCGTCGGATCACTTTATGTACTGGGGGCCGGTGCATCCGTGCCACACGTTCCTACAACGGATCAGCTCAGCGAGCGGATACTGCGCTCGTTTCTCCAGGCTGGGATCTTCCAGACAGAACGGATTGCGAGGGACGTCGTTTCCAGCCGGATCATACGCGATCCGGAATACTGGAAAAATCCGATGCGCTGGGAACTCGTCCAAAGGCTTCCGCCTGCTTACGTTATCGGCAAGCTGCCTGAGTTGCTGTCTGGCCATGCCGCCCCACCTCTCGCGAATTATGAAGTCTTCAACCTGGCCGAGAAGCCATCCACAATATTCACCATGAACGTGGACGGGCTGGCGAGCCGCATCTGCAAGGGACATCGGGTTCTCGAGATGCACGGCAGAAGTCCAAGCGGCGAAGTACTTGAGCGTAGCGGATGGAAAACCTATACCGAGGCGATCCTGGAGTTCCCGGATTTGCCCCCGCCCTTGATTCCTGGACTGGTGCTACCTGGACCGGAGTCTGCAGATGTTCTCGCGCGGGCGGAGTACATGACCGCGGATAGGTTGCTGCAAGCAGCAGGATACGTTTCGATTGTGGGTTACTCGTTTGGCGGGATGGACGATATCTATACGTATGCCTTCCTGGCATCCCGGATTCCCCGCGCGCATCAAGCGATTCTGGTCATTTCTCCCGACCCCTATGAAGTAATGTACAGGCTGTCTGATGCATTGAAGAGCACCCGCGTCCACAGGATCTCTGCGTATTGGAATTACCTTGCTAGGGCGATTCTATCTCCCGGAGAGTGCAGAAAATGCCATCCCACGCCCATCGGTTTGTTCTGCCCGCATTGCGTCGACTACCGGTACGAAGCGTTGCTCGACGCGACCGCCTAAGCCGAGGGTCCGGGATCGCTTAGCACTTCTCGTAATCGGTAAAGTCAACCTCTTATGAACTCAATTTCTCTCCAATTCTTGAAGAACTTCGATGATTTGCGGATTCCCCGCGTCCTCGTTCACGCGGACTTCATAGTGATGCCCCGCGCGTAGACAGTGTCTCGAGTAAATCAAGTCAACGTTGTCGGCATGCTCACCAGAGTCCGGCAACACCTCATACTTGTATTTGTAGACTTTCTGCACCCGCATATACGTGTCTGTGATGATTCGGATCGCGAGTGTCTGGCCCCGCATCGGAACGCTGCCGACCTGAACTGAATGCGGGGAAATTTTCCGCCGCACGGTAGTGACCTTTACCGGTGGATTCAAAACGCCTTTCGCCGATTGTTTAGCCAGCTTATCGACAGCCCTGTTATGTGAATCCCTTGAATGACCCTTGACCCACTTGAACTCGACTCTTTTCGGCACCTTCTTGATCAGACTGACCAGAACCTTCCAAAGAGCCGCATTGTCGATCGGTCGACCATATCGGTTCCGCCATTTCGCTTTGGGCCACTCGAATATCGCGCGCCGCACGTTCTCTGTAACATACATCGAGTCAGTGAACACGTAGACTCGCTCGACTCGGTGAATACTTTCGTGATCTTCAGCGCATTCGAGCGCCTTAATGCAAGCCATGAGTTCCATCTCATTGTTGGTCGCGCCCTCGTGACCAGCAAACACGTCATCTTTCACCACCTCATGACCTTTTTCGTCGATAGTGACGCAGCGAATCGCGATCCCGCCCCGGCGTGGCCGAGAATACGACGAGCCATCCGTGTAGATATTAAGGGCGTTTTCGTAGACCATGGCGGTACATGCGTGTATCTGCAGCGAAATTGCCTGAAGCAAAATCGGCGTCCTGTATATCGTCGTCGATAAGTAATTGCTTGCGAGAGGGCTTGTTGCCGAATGAGCCCCGAAAGCGTTGTTACTCGGCGGGTAATATTCCCTCCTGTTCAAATTGTGCGACAAACCTCAGGGACAGATCACGCATTTCCCGTAGATGCGACGCTCGGAAAACCGTGGTCTGTCCCCAATAGTCGCTCTGAGGCAGCATACATGGCGTTATCCACGGTGGTGGTCGAGCCGCGCCTCAGGCAGGGACCGGCCGACGCCGGTGGGTAACGCCAAAGCTTGCACACCTCGGTGTACGGCGATACCCGCTCAGCGGTCAAGTCACTTGCCAAAGACTTCGATCATTGGCTGTGCGGCGCCAGTCGATACCTTTGGAAGCCGGGCCGTTACGAACAGCATGGCTTCGGCATACGCTCGGCGCGCAGCGGCGACATCCGGCGTTGTGTCGGCGCTACCGCTGTGCACGAATCCGCTTCTTGCGTCGTACGTGTCTACGACTCCATCGATGCACCTTTTCCGTAGCGCTGCGGGTAGGTGCGCGAGTCCCACTTCAAGGCGCTCTTTCAGCGTGTTCATCACACCCTGGGAATAGTTGTCTGTCAACAGCACCTCGAGAGCGATGGCAAGGTTGATGACTTCTTCAGATTCATCGGAACTGCCTCTGTGTGCACGCTTAAAGAAATTCAGCGAGTTGACTAGCTTTCGCGCAACGCGGCCGTGTGCGTTCAGCTTTTTCTTGAAGAGCACCTCGGTATTGATGAGCTTGCCGATGTAATCCATTGCCTTGCCGACGAGCTTCAATTGGTTCGTGCGCTTGCGCCAGTGCCGAGGGTCCAACTCGACGGACAGTTCGGATAATTCCGCGAGGGCCAGGGGTCGCGCATTCATTGGAACGCAGTCCCCCTGCATCTTCTTCGTGGTGCCCGCTTTGGGCCAGAAGACAAAATAATGGCGTATGTTAAGCGTCTGGAAATTGTTCAGGCGGCTGGAACTTCCCAGGTAGCCTCGTCTGTCCGGCGGCGCGATCGCATCGAGCTGAAGCGCTCCGGCGAGCACGATGAGACCGGTGCCCAGCCTGAGTCTCGTAACCAGGAATGGCTGGTTCTCATAGTACGAACCCGGAAACGTCGACATTCGCGCAAGCATCAGGGGGTTCTTTTCCAGCCATTCGGTCGGTCTGCTACGACGCCAGTGCTCAACAAGGTCGCGTGGCGGCTTGTGCTCAATTCCTAGGAACTTTGCGCCTTGGTCCAGGAACTGTAGCGTTGTCTCGAAGCGATTCGTCTGGGGCGTCAACACAATGCCGAAGTCTGGCACTTGAAACATGGCTTGTCCGCCGTGCGCCCACTTATATAGCCCGCCGGCGATGACGCCGAGCGAGTGGAGGGGGAACAGAACGAGTCCCGGGCGATGCAGGCCAAGGTCCCGCAGGTTCTCGAGCATGTTCCGCACAGGATTTGACCGGCCCGAGTGGACGACCGATTGGAAGATCATCGAATCGAGTACAGTGATGCCAATATAGATACCTCGCCCCCATAGTTGTTTGGCCACTGCCTGACGGACGGCGACGAAGTTTGGTTCAATGCCCTTGTACGAGTCAGGTGCATCGTCGACGTGAAAGATGAAGTCTTCGACGTCAACGAACCGCCGTAGCAGATCTCGCTTGGTCAGAAGGAAGTCCACGGCACGCTCGACTTTTTCATCGCCTAGCGTGGCGAGAAGTGTTTTCGTGGCAGGTAATTTCATTCGTGTATTGTGGCTTCCCGCGCCCAGCGTTGGTCGACAAATGGCGTCGTATGGTAGTCCGATTCCGGTAGGCGTGCGGCTTTGCGCCGTCGGGTTCTGCGGCCGGCGCCCCACGCCTCCATGACAGTAGCGGCCATGCGGCTTCGATCCCTCGCGAATCATCAACGCGCCCGTTGCCGCGGCTCGGCGCGGATTCAATCGCCGCCTTGCGACCAGTCCGAAGGCCGTGCTGACTTCGCCGCCGGATTGGTCCTCCTATCGCTCGGCAGCTTCGACCGAACTGCTGTCCCTGAGGAGCCGTGCCGGGGCGACTGCTTCACTCGGATACCTGCCGTTGAGCCTCTGACGGATCGACCGGCAGCAGAGGGTCGAGAGCTCGCATTCGTCGTAGTGCAAAGCTGCCGTTCAGCCTAATTTCGCGGCCAATGGCCAGTGTAGCTTCGTCACCGACCGACCGTGTCACTCAGTGGCGATGGCGGCAATGGCCGAGCCTGACATCGAGACTAGTGTTCCTGACCGTCTCTTCCGGGTCGTTCTCGCCCGGTCGGCCGAGCTGAAGGCGATCGGCTCATTTCCCGCAGTTACCGGACACAGCGCAATGCAGTTCTTAGGGGGCAGAGTCGACTTTCATGTAATGACTTCAAATTAACACTCGACTCCGACCCCTCAGATTTGACGCGGCGGAATGCCTTGAAGAATCATCGGGAAGCGCTATAAGGACCGCGATGCTCACGTGCGAGCTGGTTGCTCGCATCGGCGCACATTGCGCGTCCGCGAACATCGCTCGCCTGACTGCGGTCCAGGGTGGAATCACCGGCCCGTCGGCGACGCGGACTGCGGGCGTCTGGACTTTGCTAGACTCGAGCCGCCCAGAAACCTCTTGAAGCCGTTCAAGCTGCCATGAAGATCGCCCTGGTTGGAGTCGAAGGCATCCCGCTCGGAAAGCATAAGGTCAGGGACCCGCGCCTGGACCAGGCCGACAAGCTGGTCAAGGCGGACAAGAAGGTCTACGCCACGGTCGATGTAGTCGGCGAAGAGGAAGCCTCCACCGCCGATGCGATCGTCGCCTCGCCGGAGGGGCGGTTCGACCTCATCGTAAGAGACCTGGAATTCGCGGAAACGCGGCTGGCGCGCAATCCGCCGGCGCCGGAAAAGGCGGTGCTCGAGAGAATCAAGACCGGCCTGGAGGGCGAAGGGACGGTCGCCGAAGCCGGGTTGACGCCGGAAGAGCTGCAGGTGGTCGCCGGACACGCGTTTGTCACCGCAAAGCCGATAGTGACAGCCGAAGCGCGGGACGCGGCTGCGTTCGACCAGCTCCTGGTCCGCGTCGTGAAGGAAAGCGGCTACATCAGCTTTCTCACGGTCGGCGGCCCGGAGAACCGCGCTTGGCTGATCCACAAGGGCGCCACGGCGCAGGAGGCGGGCGGCGCCATCCACACCGACATCCAGAGGGGATTCATCCGCGCCGAAATCATCGGCTACAACGACCTCGTCGCCGCCGGCGGAGAAACGCAGGCCAAGCACGCGAACAAGATGCGCGTCGAGACCAAGACCTACGTGATGCAGGACTACGACCTGGTGAATTTTCGCTTCAAGAAGTAGCGCCCAACGCGCCACCCTGGAATACGGCGCGGGATCATGCCCCGCCCAGTTCCAGCGCCTCCTCGTGGCCGGGAGCTGCGGTTGCCCATACGCGCCGGATGCGGACCCCAAGGGTAGCGCGGAATATGGCCAGTGACCGGTAACGTGCTCAATTGCGGATTCACACTATCGGCCAAGAACAGCCACTGAGAAAGTCCCCCCCAAAGCAGCCGCTCAGGCGCTCTCGGTGTATGCTCTTAGCCGATGTTCTGGCATGCTGCTTTTCCTGGTCTGTTATTGCCCGACGCAATACTGCGAATGGCCGGGAAAGCCAGCAAACAAGCGGGTTTCCAGCCAATCATGGTCGCCAGGAAAGGGCGCACGCGGTCATGTTACGCAGCAAAACTGTCGCCCAATATTACGTTGAACCACGCTACTACTAGTACCACGAGATGAAATATGAGCCTCGAGCAAGACATTGAAGACATACGCGCTGGAATTAAGGCCGGTAGATACTCAAACGAAGCGTCCGTATCGCAGGGCATCATCCTTCGCATTTTGCATGCACTCGGATGGCCGGCCTATGACACACAGGTCGTGTGCCCAGAATATTCACTTGAGGGGAGGCGCGTTGATTTTGCGCTTTGCCATCCCCCGGGGAAACCAATCGCCTTCGTTGAGGTTAAGCAAATCGGACAGAGCGAAGGAGCGGAGCGGCAGCTGTTCGAATATGCATTCGTGAAAGGGGTGCAGCTCGCAATTCTGACGGATGGGCAAGAGTGGAATTTCTTCCTTCCCGGAGAGCAAGGTGATTTCGGTGAGCGCCGCGTTTACAAGCTTGATATTGCTGAACGTGACATCGGCGAGTGCACCGCGCGACTAGCCCGGTACCTTGAGTACAACGCGATGAAATCCGGGGCGGCAATACAAGGGGCGCGGGATGATTATCGTAACGTGTCGCGCGAACGAGAGATGAAAGCCACATTGCCGCGCGCATGGACCAAGCTTGTGGCGGAAGAAGACGATCTACTATTGGAAATAGTCGCGGATCAGGTACAAAGTCTGTGTGGCTACAAGCCCGATCTTGATACAGTTGCAGACTTCCTTCGCGAACACATTTCCCTGCGGGTTGCCCAAGCAGGCCCGATCCCGCAGCCGCCGAGGACCTCCGCCCCTGCGCCCTTACCCGGTTCACAAGCGCCCGGGGTGCAGCGTCCGCCGAATTCGATTGGCTTTACCCTTCACGGACGGCATGTATCCGCTAGAAACGCACGGGAGGTCCTGACTGCCATCCTTGAGGCCCTTGCAAACCAAGATGGATCATTCTTAGATCGGTTTGCGGCACTTCCAAAGCACGGCCGAACTCGGCGTTACCTGGCGCGTACACCGGATGAGCTTTACCCGGGTCGCCCAGACTTGGCGAGCGAGCACTCAGTTCAATTACGTTCAGGCTGGTGGGTGGGCACGAACCTTAGCCGGGCGGCCATCACGCGGATCGTAGAAATGGCTTGTGAAGTGGCGCACATTTCTTTCGGTAGTGACCTTGTAATCAATCTGGGCACATGATGCGTGGTCTAATTCCTGCACGCGGGCCGACGCGCGCAAGAACCGCGCGCGCGGCTGGTGCAGACCGTTAGAGCTCACAAGGATCGTGGCCCCAGTTCCAATAGAGATTCGCGGCGCGGGCTTCATCACCACTGAGTTGGTTGACCGCTTGGCAAGTCGCGCGGATGTGAATCGCCCACTGGTTCGAGCCTTCGCTGATACCCTGCACTTCACCAATCGCTTGCTTTCACAACTGACGGTATCCAAGCAAGAAACGCCTGAAGAGAAGCAGAAGGTGATTTCCCTTCTAGTGCTTGTACGCCTTGTCGAGATCTCTGAATCAATTTTCATTCTGGCGGCTCACGGCGTACGCCAAGACTTGCACAGCCTCTTCCGCATTTTTCTCGATGCCTATTTCCTCATCGCAAACGTTTGCTCCGACGCTGGTTTTGTGCCTGTGTACTTTAGGACCGACGTGCCGTCGCGTCTAAAGCTCATGAGAGCTGCGTCGAAACGTGACGACGCCTTGTTCAAAGAATTGAATGACTATGCTACTGCGGAGCTTCAGAATGAATTGGATCAGAAAATACAACAAGAGCGAATCCAAGCGCATAACTCGTTCGTCTTCGCTGAGCGAGCGGGGTGCGGAAATCTCTACGACTCGATGTACCGACTCTGCAGCGCCTCTATCCATAGCTCCCCTCGTTGCTTGGAAGAGTACGTTGAGGTCGACGAGGAGGGTAGAATCCGCACACTCATACACGCAGGAGACAACGAGACAATTCACCGTGTCTTATATGACACGCAGTATTTCCTTTTGAAAGCGCTTCGCGGAGTCTGCGAGATTTTCACATTCGTCGACGACGGTTCTTTGTTAAGGCTAGACCAGGCTCGTGAATCGGCAATGGAAAATGTTGAGCCCTAGCTTTACCTGGTGCGGACGGGCCAGACGCGTCGTGCCATCATCAATCGCCGTGCCGGCCCGCCGCACAGCAAGCCGTTGAGCGCTCCGCCTCTTCGAAGCCGCCGATCGGAGGCGCTGAGCGTCTGAGA
>Ga0209514_10002994_pt1 | contig 25028 bp, 21 predicted proteins | sample Subgrocontami58m_FD_187452 | JGI IMG/M metagenome (GOLD analysis project Ga0209514, IMG submission 187452) | Subsurface groundwater microbial communities from S. Glens Falls, New York, USA - GMW37 contaminated, 5.8 m (SPAdes) (version 3) | ecosystem: Environmental > Aquatic > Deep subsurface >...
CTCTTCCTTGCCAACGACGACTATAAGTCGACCCCCGACCCGGTCAACGAGCCGTTCTCCTATACGCCGAAGAAGGAGATCGCCGTTGCGATCCGTCTGCCCGAAGGGTTGATCGCCAGCCACGTTCATGATCTCGGCGGCAAAGAAGTCCCATTCACCACGACGGCCGCCAACGGGGCCGGCGTTGCGTTCAACGTGGACCGTCTAGACCTGGCCACGGCCTACGTGATCGATCTGGCGCCGGAGCCGGCGGCTAAACCGGCGCAGGAGGCGAAGTAAGGTGGCGAGCGAACCGACCCCATTGGGACTGACGCCGGAGCGCCATCAGGAGTGTGTGCGCCAGGCGGCATTGGAACGCACCACGTTCGACCAAGTGGCGCTCGCCAAGGGGTACGTCACGGAGGCGGCGCTCCTGAAGTATTTCTCCGAGACGTTGGGGGTTCCATTGCGCGAGAGTCTCAAGGGGGTGCGCGTCCCGGAGGCGTTCATGAAGGCGGTTCCGATCCGTTTCGCCAGGGAGTTTGCCGTCGTCGGCATCGAAGAGGGGCCGGAAGGGATGTTCGTGGCTACCGCCGCGCCGCTGAGCGCCGACCCTCTGGACGGTGTCGCGCGCGTCCTGGGCCGGGCCGTCACGCCGCTCCTGGCGCCGAAGGATGCGATCCTGGGGTTGATTGACGCCTCCTACGAGCACCGATCCGAGCAGGTCGGCGAGGTGATCGGGGAGATCGACGAGCAGACCGTTCTGGACGCCGCCGCCGTGGCCGACGGGCGTGACCTCTTGGACGTGGCGCACAAGGCCCCGGTGGTGAAACTCGTCGACATGCTACTCTTCCAAGCCCGGAAGCGCCGGGCCAGCGACCTGCACTTCCAGCCCTACAACGACAGACTCCAGGTGCGCTACCGGATCGACGGCATCCTCCACAACGTCCTGGAGCTGCCCAAGGGCATCCAGGACGCCGTGGTCTCGCGCGTCAAAGTCATGGCGGGGATGGACATCGCCGAGAAGCGCCTGCCCCAGGACGGGCGCGCCACGGTGCGGGTCGGGCCGCACGAGATTGACCTGCGGGTCTCCTCGCTGCCGACCTCATGGGGGGAGCGCATCGTTTTGAGGCTTCTGGACAAGGGACAGCAGTTGTTCAAGCTCGACCAGTTGGGGTTGGATGAAAAGCAGTTCAAGGCTTATGAGCGTCTCGTCCAAAGCACGCATGGGATTATCCTGGTCACCGGCCCCACCGGCAGTGGCAAGACGACCACCCTTTACGCCACCCTGGACCGCCTGAACGTCACCGCCAGCAACGTCCTGACCCTGGAGGACCCCATCGAGTACCAGTTGGAGGGGATCAGCCAGACCCAGGTCAACTACGCCAAGGGGCTGACCTTCGACACCGGCCTCAGAACGATCCTGCGGCAGGACCCGGACATCATCATGGTGGGGGAGATACGCGACCTGGAGACCGCGCGCATGGCGATCCAGTCGGCGCTGACGGGGCATCTGGTCTTCAGCACCCTGCACACCAACGATGCCGTCTCGGCGGCGGCGCGGCTTCTGGACCTTGGGATCGAGCCGTACCTGGTGAGCTCCTCGCTCCTGGCGGTCATGGCCCAGCGCCTCATCCGTACACTCTGCCCGCACTGCAAGGAGCCGTTCATCCCCGAGGAAGAGAGCCTCAAGGAACTGGACCTGGAGCGCTCCGCCCTGCCCGACGGCAAGCTCTGGCGCGGGAAGGGGTGCGACGAATGCATGCGGACGGGCTACCATGGCCGGGCGGGAATCTACGAACTCCTGGTCATCGACGAGCCGCTGCGTCAGACGATCATGCAGAGGAAAGGCGCGACGGAGATCAAGCTGCTGGCCATGGCGCGCGGCCTTAAGACACTCAGGGCCTCGGCGGCTGGGCGCGTCCTGGAAGGGAGCACCACTCCGGAAGAGGCGCTGCGCGTGACGCAGATGGACGTGTTCTGATAAGACCAATGGATTGAGACAGGCAGAACCATGAGAATTGACGGATGGTTGAATGTGCGTGTGGGAACAAGCATTCTGGCGGCTTTCCTGGCCGCCTCGACGGTTGCAGCGGCGCCCCGGATCGAGGTGGACCAGGAGGAATGGTCGTTCCGTGAAGTCATCTCCGGGACGGCGGTTCAGCACGTCTTCGAAGTGCGCAACACGGGGGACACGCCGCTCCAGATGGGCCCCATTCGTGCCTTGTGCGCGCCCTGCACCGGGAGCGTCGTCTCGGCCAACCCCCTCGCCCCAGGCGCGACGGGGAAATTGCTCCTGACCTACCGGGCGGAGGAAAAGCTTGGAGACATAAGCGCAGGCGTCGTGGTCCACACCAACGATCCGGAGCAGCCGTTCAAGAAACTGGTCTTGAAGGGAAAAGTCCTGCCACGCGGCGACGCGCCCAGGATCACTTCCACCCCCCAGCGGGTCGAGACCGGCGTCCTCATTGCCGGTGCCCCGGCGGAGTATTCTGTGCGCGTCTCGAATGAGGGAAAGAAGCCTCTCTTCATAGAGGATGTAACGGGCAGCGACCACTGTACGTCCGACTGGATTCCGAAGCAGGAGAGAAGACAGCTCCTTCCAGGCCAGAATATGGAACTCACCGTCCTGGTGGACACCAAACGCATCAGGGGAGCGCTAACCGAGTACGTCGTCATTCAGAACACTGACTCGGCGCAACCGTTGTTGACGGTCCCGATCACCGGCTACGTAGTGGATTCCAACTCGGACATCGGGGTGGTTCCCGACGCCCTGTTGATGCGGATGAAGGATGGCCGGCTGGAGGTGACCGGCGACTTGGCTGTGGGCGCGAAGATGCTCGTCTCGCCTATGCCGCCGAAACCGACGGCGCAGTGGCTGGCCGAGAAACCAGCGCCCGATGTCGCGCGGGAGCTTTCTGCATCCATTGGCGAAGACGGGTGGACCTATATCCTTATTGCTGTTCCGGCGCAAGAAAAGCACCCCGGCGCGCGATAGTGTGCAGGGAATATTCGACGATACGCTTTCGATCTGGCCCGGTGCGATCAGTTCATGCAACGGATGGGAACAACAGGACTTAGCTATCGAATGTCCCGAAAAACACCTTGACTTTGATGCTTCGCGTGACCATAATGTGCCGTGGCTTTGATCTGGGAGGCGTCATGGTCAAAACAACGAGTTGGACACCCGGTATGATCCGAAACAATATCCCACAGGCGCGATGGGCGTCTGTGGGCTTATCGTTTTAATAAAGGGGGGTACGACCTTGCTGCACAACCATCAGGTGGAGGCAACACTCATGAGGCGCTCAAGGTTTCCGTTTCACGCCGCATTGCTTTGCGCGACGCTCTGCACGTTGACATTATTCGTGCCCCAGACAAAAGCGGCCGAGGACAAGAGTCCTGCAATTGTTCAGTACGAGGCGCTTTCCAAGGACTTCGTAAAGCTGCGAGACGTGGATGCCAAACGACTCGGTCCGCAGCAACTCTTGGAAGCGGCAGAGTCGCTCGAGGGAAAGGTCCAGAAACTGGTGGACTCGGCCGCTGGCGATCCATCGGCGAAATCGAAGGCGCAGGCACTACTCTCGCGCGTCTACGAATTTGACGGGAAGGCCCCTGAATCCAAGGCCGCTTACAGCGCGTATTTGGACACACTGGAGGCTTGGCAGGGCAAGGATTACGCCGTGATGGTGGTGCGACGGGCGGGGGACCGGATGCTGGAGATGGATCAGAATGCAGCCAAGGCCCTTCAATACTACGATCTCTTGCTGGAGAAATATCCGAATCACGCATCGACGGCGCATGCCTTGTATCAATCGGGGCTGGCGTGCATCGAATCGAAGGCATACGGTGAAGCGGTGAAGCGGTTTGACGCGACGGTGGGGATCGATCCCAGCGGTTACTATGCGCCATGGGCACTGAGGAAAAAGGCCTACGCATTGGCGGAGATGGTGTCGGCGGAAGGGGACTTTACGGCGTCGATGGCGGTCTTGGACGAACTGGCCGCGAAGTATCCCACGCCGCACTGGAAAGCCTACGCGGGGTTCCGAAAGGGGTACACTCTGGCCCGACAGGAAAAGTATTTGGAGGCGATTGCCTGCTACAATCGGGGGATTGCAGACGACCCGTCCAGTCCATACTCGGAGATGGGGAAGCAGCACATCGAACAGGTCAGGAAGATCATGGAACAGCAAGTGCTCGACCAAATGGCGCAACAGAAGACGCAGCCTGATGCGCTTCCCGGGACGGCGTCAGCCAAGACGGCCGGTCCGGTAAGCATGGTGTTCCCCGCTGCGGACGATCACCTTGGGGAGGGCCAGCCATGAGAAATGCCAACCGCCAGTGGACGACGACCGCTGCGGTCATCCCGGTTGTGGTGGCTCTGTTCGTGTTTTGCTTTGGCCCCGATGTTCGGGCCCAGTCATCGTGCAGCGGAGCGAATTGCGGCCGACACACGAGCGCTGGCGAGTTGGCTGACCATTGCCCAGTGGGGTCGCCCAGTAAGAAAGGTCCTGCGCCTGCCTTTCAATTCGATTCGAACCCCGCCCATACCACGATTACCGAAGTGACCGTGCGACCGGACCGCAACTTCATTAAATCCGAGACAGTGAAATACATCAAGCATCCCTGCGTGGCTACAGGCTGCGGGAGCGAACAGGTTGGCGTATGGTATGAACGGGTGGTGCTGAAGAAGACGAAAGTTCCGATAAACCCCAAATGCGGAATGGGAGGCGACCCGGTTCTGCTTCCGACGGGGGAATTTGTTGACGGGGTGGTGGACCTGGCGACTCCGACGCGGGGAGAAGCGACGGTGTTCATGCGGCAGTACAGTTCGCAAAGGGATCTGAGCAACGTCGTGGGCCGGGGGTGGATCAGCACGGCGCATCGGCGGCTGACGGTCGATGACCCTGGGAACGTGACAGTTAATTACGTGGCCGGCAACGGTTTGAAGTTCACGAAGAATGGCGATGGCACGTATTCCCCGCAGGAGGGGTCGTTCGAGACGCTTGTGAAGGTTGGAAGCGATTATGTGCTGACCTTTACCGATGGCGAGAATTGGTATTTTGACGGGACGGGCAAGCGATGCACGAAGAGCGCGGACGTGCGGGGGCTGGAAACGCTGTACGTTTACGATGGCACGGGCAATATGACGGGAGTCACTGACGCGGCCTCGCGGACGTACAGTCTGGCCTACGACGACGGCGGACATTTGACGAAGCTGACGGACTTCAATAACCGGAGCGTAACCTATGAGTACGATCTGGGGCAGAGCACGTTGACGAAGGTAACGCAGCCATGGGGCAGCGGTGGGACATACGCCTATGTGGCGTACAATTACTACACCTCCGGCGCGGCGCAATACAAGCTGAACACGCGAACAACCAGCGGAATGAGCGGAGCGGATCTGACGCTCTATTACGATTCGGCCGTGCGCGTCACGAGGCAGACACTGGGAGTGGGAGACTACACGTATGACTATGCGGCGAACAACGCGATCACTCAGACCAACCGCGAGGGGTGCAAACAGGTGTGGTACTTCACCGACGCGGGGACAAAGACCAAGGACGTGGCGCTGACGACGCACGGGCTGCGCGACGGGGAAGGGGATTACCCGACCAGCTATGCCTTCGACAACAATGGTCTCCCACTCACGCGGCTTTTGGCGTCGAACACGAGCGAACAACTTCTCTACGATGCCAAGGGCAACCCGACGAAACGGATCGTTTCGCGTGACGGGAACTCACTGACGGAGGTGGCATGGTTTGACGCGAACAACAATCGGGTGAGTCATCAGAGCGCGGATGGGGGCGTCACCCAGTATGTGTACGACGGGAGCCGGAATTTAAAGACAAAGACGCTGCCGAGCGTCACCCTGGGGCAGGAGACGCCGCAGACGATCCGGTTTGTGTACGATCATAACGCAGCGGGCCAAGTTACCCGGCAGGTGGACCCGAACGGGGTGGTAACGACATTTCTCTACGATGGCAACGGCTACCTGACCAAGCGGATTGACGATAATGGAGGCCTGTCGGCGGCGACGGAGTTGAAATATGATGCGGTGGATAACCTGACGGAACAGATAGGTCCGGAAGGCGCCAAGGTCTGGTATTTCTATGATGGCGCGGATCGGGTCACGAAAGAAGCTGTGATCCTTGACAACAACGATCCAAGCAAGCAGCATGCGACTACCTACTGGTACAGCCTTTCGGGGCTGATGGCGTCGAAGAAAGTGGAGAACAAGGACGACGAGGGCAACTCGCTCGACCCGGCAGAATATGTCGAGCAGTACAGCTACGACCTGGAAGGTCGGATGACGATGGGGACGTACCAGGTGGACGCGACGAACACCACTACCCTCAAGTACCTCCACGACAAGGAAGGGCAGCTGACGAAGACCGTTGACGGCGAAGGGAACGAAGCGAGCTACACATATGACGACCGGGGTCTTGTCTTCAGCAAAGCCAACTGCTCCGGTTGCAGTGTGTCGGGGGCCAAGTATTACGTCAACGGGACGGGGCAAGTGACCAAAACGGTAGATGCCAACGGGAACGACCCGAAGTTCTACTACGATGCATACGACCGGGTGACCCGCACGGAATACCTGGATCAGAATAGCACACTGCTGTACTACGAAGAACTGGAGTACAGCCTGCAGGACAAGGTAACGCGGCGGACGGTGCGCGATGCGCAGAACACGGCGGTGGCCAGAACGAGCAACACGTACGATGAGGTGAACCGGCTCATCGAAACGAGGGACTGGGCGAACCCTGCGTCCTCTCAGGGGAACGACGACGCGCGGACGGTGTACGTGTACGACGCGAGCTCGCGGATCATCACGATGAAGCAGTACCTGTCCGGCACAGATGCGTCTCCGGTGGTGGCGACGACGTCCTATGTTTATGACACCGGCGGCCGGATGGTCACGATGACGAACGCGGAGGGAGGCGTGACGGCGTACACGTATGACGCGAAGGGGCGTCTCACCAAGATGATCGACCCGGAAAACAAAGGGACTGCATACGCTTACGACAAGAAGGACAACCTCACGCGCATCACGAACGCACTGGGGCATTACACGGTAATGAAGTACGACTCCAGCCACAACCTGTTGACGACAACGAGTTATGCATTAGGTGACACAGTCCTGGCAAAGTCCGCATATAAGTATGATGGGAAAGACAACGTCATCAGCAAACGTCATTACAGCAATCCGGCAGGCGCGGCAGATAATACGAAAGATGAGGTGATCAGTTTCGCTTGTGACAAGAACGGCAACGTGACCAAGGTTGCCGACCCTAACGGGAACAGCTATTCGTCATTGTACGACACCTCCAGTCGCCTCCAGTGGTCGCGCGACCCGCTGGGGAACAAGGTCGAGTACGTGTATGACGCCAACGGGAACGTGCTGACGAGAATTTCCTACGAGATAGACCAGGTTGGCGGCGTTACGAAGGTCTTCAAGTTGGCGAAGATGTATGACGCGCTGGATCGTGTGACGAAGATCACGGATCAGGGGAAAGATGGCGATATTACCCAAGCTGGTGACAACGGCATAGTCGCAATCATGTACGACAGCTTGGGCAGGAAGACAAGAGTCACTGATCCTGAAAACGTAGCGACATCATGGTCTTATGACTGTCTTGGTTGGCTCACGCGGATGACAGAAGATGTTGGCGGTGTGAACCGGGACACTGATTACACTTATGACCGGGCTGGGCGAATGACGCGGATCGCGGACGTTCTCGCCCAAAGCACGAACTACACATACGACAAGCTCTCTCGGCTCACACGCGCTGCGTATCCCGACCATGATGCTTCTGCGGATACGGTGGATCAATACTATGATAAGACCGGCGTGGTGACCAAACGCGTGGATCAGCGCGGAATTGCCACCTTGTATATATATGACAGCCTCTACCGGCTCACGAAGAAGCAAGATGACCCGACCAACCCGAACACCGTTGAAGAGTACTCACACGACGCTCTGGACCGAATGACCTTGGCGAAGCTGACGCGCGGGGGGACGGAACATTCTGACGTGCGGTATTATTATGATGGTCTGTCGCGCCCGACGCGCGAGTCGCAAAAGATCAAAGGCGGGACGGCGCGGAATGTGGACATGGCATACGATAAGGGTGGTAACCGTGTTACGCTGAACTATCCTAGCGTAAAAAGTGTTGCGTACACATACGATGCCGACAACCGCGTGAGTAGAATCCTGGATGGGGCGAACGCACGGGCGCGCTACCTCTACATCGGCCCGTCCCGCAGGTCACAGGTGCAATTGCTCAACGGGGCGAACACCGTGAGCACATATAAGCTTCTCTACGACGGCACGGCGCGAATCACGTCTGCGCTGTACCGTAATATGTCCGATGACGCCACAATTATCGGCTTCGAGCATGCCTACGATAAGACCGGTACCCCGCAGTACGAGCGGCGTATCCATCAGTCCAATGCCGGTGATGCGTACATATATGACAAGTTGTACCGCGTCACGCGGACCATCTACGACGATGCTGATCCGACGAGCCCGACCTACGCGGTTGCGCGGACCGAAGATTTCCGCGTGGATACGATTGGGAACAGAACGAAGCTGTACGTGAAGTCAGCCAATGCCACGGAGTACCTACATAATCCCGTCAACGAATATACAAAAGTGGCGGGTGGTGACTATCTGTACGACGCCGCCGGAAACCTGACGAAGGACGCCACCTATTCCTATTATTGGGATTACCAGAATAGATTGACGAAGGTCAAGAAGGCCAGCGACAACTCAGATGTTGCCGAATATAGTTACGACGCCAACATGCGGCGAATTGAAAAGATAGACTACACCCAGACCCCAAGTGTCACCACTCGGTTTTATCAGGACGCAGGGTCGGACATTGAGGAACGCGATGGGAACGATGCCGTCACGGCGACCTACGTCAATGGACCGGTCATTGACGAATACCTGACGATGAACCGGAACTCAACGGAGTACTGGTACATGCAGTCTCCAATTGTCGGCAACATCGTCGCGTTGGTCAATTCATCGGGTGTGATCCAGGAGGGTTACACCTACGCCGCCTATGGCACGGCGACAGTCCACACCGACGCGGGGAACGACGGAAACTGGTTTACCTCCGACGATACCACCGCCACTGTCTCGGCGCTCGGCAATCCGTTCATGTTTACGGGGCGACATTACGATGCCGAGACCGGCCTGCACTACTTCCGCTTCCGGATGTATGACAGTGCCACCGGTATCTTCATTTCCCGTGACCCTTTAGGCTACGCGAATGGGATGAGTCTTTACCTCGGTTATTTTGCGCCAGATGGAAGAGATGCTTTTGGGTTGTATAACGAAGACGTGCACTATTTTCTTACACTGTTTCTGGCTAGGGCAGCGGGGTTTTCAGAGGAGGACGCGCGTAATATCGCTGTCTCCACACAGTGGGTCGATGACAGGCCTGCGACCCATCCAGGAGGTCTGAATTGGCTGAGGCACAACGACATCGTCCTGAGATATCACTATGCTACGCCGGAGCAAGTCGCAGAGTTCCGCGCTGGTGCTTCCGGCCCGGACGCCTCATGGCAGGACATTGGGGACTTGCTGCATTCGTTTGAGGATACTTATTCACATCAGAAGGGCAAGTGCAATAATGATTCTTATAATACTGACCCTCCGATAGTTCGTGAGCACTGGCACATGCGTAACGGCACAAACCCAGATAAGACGTGGCTACGACCGGAACTGGCAGATAAGATGGCGCAAGACGTCTATAACCAGTTGCGGGCCCTTGCAGACCAACGCGGAATCGCGGCCAATAAGCAATGGTCGGACATCGCCGAAATTGTGGCCGACTTCAACCGGTACGGGAGGGGCTGGTTTGAGACGTATTATAAGAAGGAGTTGATCCTATGGCGAGGTTATGTCGGGTTCGGGTGGTAACACCGCTCTTGATTCTCTGCGCAGAAGTAGTGGCGGTGTTGTTAACAGGAGCTTGTTGCACACAAGATCACCCAAAAGTGGACAAAACCGCTGCTGGCACTGTTTTCGTCTGTAATGTGGACGTTCCAGCCGGTCTTCGCGAGCGGATGAAGCAATATTGGAACGCATTGGCCCAAGAGCAATACGATGTGGTTTATGATATTGACATATGGATCCGAAAGGTCGTTGTGGCTGCGGGGGACGGCAGTGGGAAGTCTGCTTTCGTTCGTGAACTCAAGAAAGAGTCTGCCGACTCTCACGCCGACACCGTGGGGGCTAATGTCCTACGTTGTGAGCGACATTCGGACCGGGAGGCGCAGGTTACGGTAGAAGCGTCGTTCATTGTTCATGGAAAAGAGTTGAAAAAGATACGGACTGAATTGTGGCAAAAGAATTGGCTGGGGAAATGGTATCTCATGGAGTACGATCCGGGATAGTAAGGATGCCACTTATTCCTGCTACTGGGATAAGGAAGAATATAGAGGATCCCTTACAAATGTCCCCTAGTGAACGTTGCGGGCTACCGCTATTCTGGACGCTGCTTGCCACAGCTATGGTCTGTTTGCTGCTTTTCGTATTCCCTTTCGTAATTAGTATTGTAGTTGATCTTGGACCTGATTCCGACACCGTCGTTCGGATCATCTCCTGCGTGGTCGGTGCGTGGGCTTCATATCGAGCGTTCGAGTTCAAGCACCAAAGCTGGCGAATGGTGGCGGCTGCAGCCCTTGTCTTTCACGGCGCTTGGCTCACAGTGTTCTTGATCATGGCTGCCGTTGTGATGTTGAAGGCCTGGCACTGGTCATAACTGTGTTGGTTGCGCCCTGCCAGAGCATTTTAACATTCCATGCCTACGTTGCAGTGATGAAAGAAGCCCCGACTATCTTCCGGCGAAACGGCGTCGAGCGCTAAGGCGATAGCATCCACAAGCGCGTCGTGTGTTCGGGCGCACACGCGCACGGAAGACTTCTGGGTGGACCTGATCGGCAACCGGACGAAGATATACCCCAAGTCCGCGACCGCGACGGACTATCTGCACAACCCCGTCAATGAGTACACCAAGGTCGGCGGGAACGACTATCAGTACGACGCAGCGGGCAACCTTACGAAAGACACGAATTACCGCTACTATTGGGATTACGAGAACAGACTCACCAAAGTCAAATCCGCTGCGGACTTCGCGGATGTCGCGGAATATGCGTATGACGCGAAAATGCGACGTGTAGAGAAAACTGACTATACGCAGGCCCCATCTGTCACGGCCAAGTTCTACCAAGACAACTGGTCGGACATCGAGGAGCGCGATGGCAACGACGCCGTCACGGCGACGTACGTGAATGGGCCGACCATCGACAACTACATCACGATGGAACGTGGCGGCAACACGTACTGGTATTGCCAGAGTCCCATCGTCGGAAATGTCGCCGCCTTGTTGAGTTCTTCCGGCGCTATTCAGGAAGGCTACAAATACACGGGGTATGGAACCTCGACCATCCTAACCGGAGCGGGCAACGATGGACTATGGTTCACGGCGGATGATGCGACCACCAGTGTCTCCGCATTGGGCAACCCGTTCACTTTCACAGGGCGCCGACTTGATTCTGAAACCATGCGCATGTACTTCCGAAATCGTATCTATCGAACGGATGACGGTGTCTTCATCTCATGCGATCCGCTTGGATATGTTGAAGGACAGAGCGCCTACCTTGCGTACTTCGCCCCGGTTCGCACTGATCCGTTGGGACTCTGGGGTGTAGACGTCCACAGGGGTGCCACAACGGACTGGGCTGTAGCATCAGGCATGCCAGCGTTGGCTGCTGATCTTGTTGGCGAGGCAGATAATGCGGTAGATAGTGGAAACACTTCTTGGTTGCCGCATTGGTTACCATTCATTGGTGGAGACCAGCGCTATCACTTTAATCGAAATCCTGGCAGGGAAGATACGCGACTTATGTTATCCAACCGCCTATTTTCTGAGGCCAAAGTGCAGTGCAAAAAATCGAAAGGCAATGATAACCCTGACGAGGCCGCCAGACTTCTTGGCGCATCCTTGCATCCGCTTCAGGACTGGGTCGCCCACGGCGACTATGGCATAGGTGGAATCGTTGGCGTACACAATTTGTTTAGCCCCCAAGCGAATCTGCCTGCAATGTATGGTAGTACTTATGAGTACCCTGACGACACCAGACTTGATGCAAGGGGCGGCCCCGACGGTCGTCCTGCCGGGAGGGGAATATACATAGTGACCTTAGCAGGTGTTGATCAAAGCTTCGCATGGTACGAACCGGGTGGAAAGCGTATAGCATTAACGCACAAGAAGACAGCCCAGGCGCTCAAGGATTTTCGGAACTTTGTCAAGAGTTCTGGCGGCTGTGCCTGCAAAACGTATTTCGGCGTTCAATGATCGCTCGGCATTAGGAGTCGACTACATGGCGTGGGCATTTGACTGCATGCATGTTTTGAGAAGGACATTTCGAGGCGTTGTTTTTGGGGGGGTGGCCGGCCTTGTCTGCCTGCTTATCTTCTGGTTGGTCTACGCGCTTTTTCCCGACAACGAGATTGTTATCTATCTAAACTCTCTCATGAGAATGCCTTGCGCGCCCGTCTTGATGGTCTACAAATATCTAGCGGAGATGGGCGTTACCCCCAGAGAAGATCCTATGACGGTTATCCTCTTGCTGTTTTGCTATTGGGCCTTGTGCGGTGCGGTGATAGGGGGTGGAATCTCCTTTGCCCGCAGCGTATTCTGTGGACGAACACCATCCGGAGTTTCCGCTGGCACTCCGGGACCGCAGCAGCAAACGACTCCGAAACGCATGGACGTATCCGGTTGGGACAGGCCGCTGTTATGGGTTCTTGCTCCCACCATAGTTGGATGGTTGTTGCTTATTTCACTTGGACTATCGTCGGAACCCGATTTTATATCAGTGGCCTTGCGCGGGCCTCTGATTACGGTAGTTTGTTTGGGCATTGTACTGGTGAGTCCCTTTGAAGTTCTGACGATTCTGCTCGCCTTCTTGCATGTGGCGTTTTGGGGGCGGTGGAAGTCGGTAACCTACAGATACCTGGTTCTGGGCGCCTCGGTGGGAGGAATGGCTGGAATCATGGCTGGTCATTGGACATCCAATCCAAAGCCGGTTCTTGGTGTGTTTCTCGCAATGGTCATTGGAATGCTGGCAGGTGGGATCATCGGTTGGGTGTTAGGTGTCAGACGAACCAATCGCATGAGGAACACTACAGGCGGCAATACTCTTGAAAGCAGCAACTGAGGAGTGCCCGTTGCCTTGTCGAGGTCGTCCTACCGCCCCTGTGTGCCCGGTGTCAAGTGGAAGAGCAGCGAGAGCTTGAGATTGACGTTCCAGAGGTCGGGCTTGTCGCGGATGCGCTGGAGTTCGAGTTCCTTCTGCTGTGGTGCCCCCTTGCGTGCGGCAATTTCCACCATGAAGCGCGTCAATTCCTCCAGCGTGACCTCCTGAAGCCGTACGGCGATGACGCGCTCCCCGAGTGTGCGGTCGAGCATGCGCGACGGTTGCGGGTCAATGGAGGCCAGCCGGGGCTTGAAAACGCCGGCCTGGTTGGCCGCCTTCTCCAGCAGCGCCCCGAATTCCGACTCGCGCTCCTGCCAGTTGAGCCACGGCTCGCGCGCCTCTTCCTCCTTCATCGCTTTCAACTTCGACGCCGTCTGGGACAGCTCTGCAAGCTCGGCCCTCTGGCGCACTCCTTCCTGACGAAGTCCCCGCGCGCCCGCGTACGTCAGCCCGCCTGCGGCTAGGAGGAGGAGTCCTGCGCCGCCGAGCCAAAGCGGGAAATGCCGGGCGATATGCCTACGGACGGCGGTCGGGTTGATTTTCATCGGACATCCTTTCCAACTTCATGCGAAACGACACTTCCCCTTCACCGGCACCGCGTCCGGCCACGCGCATTTCCTCGGGGCGCACCGTCACGTCAGGGACCTTGCGCAGGGCGGCGGCGATCTGATCCACACGCGAGAAAGAGGCTGTCTGCCCTTGGAATTGCACCCCATCCTGCGTGATCCGCACGTTGTCCAGACAGTACACTCCGCCCTTCTCGTCGGGCAATGCGCCGGTCAGGGACTTCAGCATCTCCAGAGCGGAGACTTGGCGGGTGACGTTAAGGTGCGCACGGAACGCCTCTTCGCGCTTGGCCAACTCCGAGGTGAGCGTGCGTTTCAGGTCGACGGGCATGGCGCGGTCTGGGTAGACTTCGTGCCAGAGATGCGAACGTTCGGCGGCGATCCGATCCAGGTGGGCCTGCGCGCGTGCGTGCGCGATCACTTGGCCGGTCAGGACGGTCGCGCCCAGGAGGCACAGGGTGACTGCGGTAGCCAGGAGCGGCTTGCGCAGCCGCTGGGAGAGGCCCTGATGGGCGAATTCGCCGTGCCGGAAATCGATCACTTGCGGATCGGCGTTCAGAGACTGGAGTGCGGCTCCGATGGCAATGCCGGCGCAGCGGTCGAATGAAGCGCGTTCCTCACCGGTGAGGTTGTTCGTCAGCGTGGCTGACCACTGTAGAGGTTTGACCTCGGCGTCCCTGAGTTGCTCCAGCGCCATCTTCAAGACCGGAGAATCATCCACGTACCGCACCGTGAGCGGCCCGCTCGCTTCGGTGAGCCGAGAGCGGTTGATCTCCCAGAGGATTCTCTGAGAGAGTCGTTCCGCCGGGATTCCTGCCAGGCCGATCTCGCGCAATACGGTCAGGCGTCCGTGTCGGGAGAGCGCAAACGTTAGTGCGTCGCGGGAATGCCACAGGAGCAGAGCGTCTTCACTGACGGACTCCGGGATGCACTTCATGTACGCGTGCCAAAGCAACTGGCCGTCGAGGCAGGCGCCGGCCACGTCCACGTCCTTGCGCCGGCAAGATTCGAGGGATTGCGTCAGAACGTCCTTGCGGTAGCCTGCGACCAGAAACTCCGTCCCTTGCTCGGTTTCGCCGAGCATCGCCTCGCCGCACTGCAATTCTTCCGGGTCGCAGGGCAGGCCGTCTCCGAGCCTCAAGCGGACGGCCTGTCGCAGGTCGGCAAGCCGCCCCTTGACCGAGAGCGTCTCGCGCCGGATGAAACTGTGGGAGGCGGGGAGTGCCAGGACGACCGGCTCATCCGGCCAGTCGCCGCCGAGGATTGTTGCGGCCTCGCTCAGGAGGTCGTCACGCGATGCGCCGGGCCGTTCCAGACATTGAAACCGAAGGAAAGACGCGGGGCCGAAGCCCCCCTCCAGGGCTACAAGGACCAGCCGCGAGTCCGTCAGGTGCATGCCGATGCCGTAAGCCACCCAATGCCCTCCTACTCATCCAGAACAGTCGCCGCCGCGAACTGGGAGGCGTTCTCCTCGACGTGCAGGATTGCCGCCATCCAACCGGCGCGCTCCTCCTGCGCACTGCGACAAAGCAGCAGAAAATCGCGGTCGATTACGTCGAGGTCCTTGATCAGGCGCGCGTACACGTCCTCGGTCACGCCGGGGACCTCTTTCATCTCTTCGAGCTTTTGGAACGGCTTCGCTTTGCGCCGCTCGACCAGGGCACTCGGGATCGCATCGCCCAGATCGATAAGGCGCTGCCGCAGGAGCGCCAAGGACGCAGTATTGACGTTAAGTTTACAGTCTTGCAGGTAACTTTGCCAGCCGTTGAGCGATACGATCTTGCGGAAATCACTCAAGAGCGCCGGCTCACCTTCCGTGGAGGCTTCCACGGTGACCGTTGCCGCAGGGCAGGCGACGGCCTCCACTATGCAATTTCCTACGGTAAACGATACGGCGGGGGTTGGCGCGCTCACGCCTGTGCCAGCGGGTGCGCCGGGTTGGGTCGGGATCGCCTGTCGCAGGGTGGCCATCCCCGACTCGAGTCCAAGACGCAAGGCCGCACGGCGCGCTTTGGCGCGAGCGCTGCCGGCAAGCAGCGCACCGGTATAGCCGATCTGCGCCACGACCGTGGCTAGGAGGACGAGCACGAGGAGTGCGGCCAGAAGCACCATCGCGCCTTGGGCGTTCCGCTTTTTGACCCAGGTTCGTCTCATGGCGTTCCCCTCCCGGCGAGGGCTATGCAAATCGGTTCCACGGTTCGTTCGGCATGGCCAGCCGTCGTCCCGGCGGGGGTCAACTTCAGGCGCACTGCCGAGGGCGGCGGTTGCTCGCTCTGCCAGCGGTCCAGCCAGAGGGTCCCGTCATAGAACTCCACCTCGACCTTTGATAGTCCCCGCGCCACGGGGACGGCGGGAGGCTCTTTCAGCGAGGTATCATCAGCCCAGCCGCGTGAGGTGCGAAGCAATGTCAGCGTCCCGTCCTTTTCCACCCGCGTGGCGTAGCGTAGGAGGCGAAGCTGCAACTCGCGCTGCGCCCCGGGCGTGGTGGTTGGTGTGATAACGGCCGTGGCGAGAAACTCCCATTCGATGCCCTGGCCGTTCCTCTGCGCCACGAACTGCCATTTCCCGTCGGGCGCTCGGCTCAGGCACAGGAAATCGCGCCGGACCAACTCCAGGACGGACAATGAGGCCGACGTCCCGGCGTCGAGGGTTGCGACGGAGCGTTGCATCGTCAACGTGTCGGTTGCCACACCCATCACGATCACGAGCAGGAGCGAGGCGATGGTCAGGGCGACCACGACTTCCACCAGCGTGAACGCGATTTGAGATCTCTTTGCGATCCGGATCATGGCGTGATGAGCCTCTCCAGCATGACGAGGCCGCCGGAATCGTCCGGCGGCGCGGAAGGGTCGCCCTTCCATACGCGCACGGCGATCTTCGTCATCTTCGATCCTCCCGCGACGCTGAAGGACGAGGTCTGTCTCTCCCAGCAGAACTCCGGCCTCTTGTCGAACCTTCCGGTTTCGTAGGACTGCTCCTTCGCGCCTGCCAGGGCGCTCTCCTGGATCAGGTCGGAGGCCAGGAGCAGGGCGGTCAGTCTCGAATCGGCCTGGAGCGCCTGAAGATAGCAGAGCTCGCGCTCACGCATGAGCGCCAGCATGACACCGGAGACCAACGCCAGGGTGACGAGCACCTCGACGAGAGTGAAGCCTGTTTCACTGAGAGATGTCCAGCGACGCATTGTCCGCATGCACAAAGACCTCCCCGACCGTGGGAACCACCTCCAATATCTGCAACGAGTGCGTCGCGGTGTGCCGAAGATAGACGTAATGGACGCCGGCGTCGTCGCCTAACCGCAACGGATAACGCATCTCTCCAGTGCTGACGCTGTGGCCGTCACTAGGAACGTATATCTGCTCCAGCCGCAGTTGCGAAGGTAGTCGGTGCTCAAAGAGGCGTGCTGTGGCCGGGGGCATGCCGGGCGCAGTTGTCTCAGGGACTTCGAGACAATAGCATTGCGCTTGGAAGTCATAGACCGCCGTAGCGGAGTGGCAGTCCTGCGTCATCCCGAAACGCAGTGTTGCAGCGAGTTTCTGCGCCTCGGCCTCGATGGCCGCCTCCGGGGCGAGCGCGTCGAGGTTGACGGCGACCACCCAGGTCGAGACACTGATGATCGCCATGACCACGACCATCTCAACGAGCGTGAAGCTGCCGTCGATCCGGCCCAGACGCTTCGGGTTACTCCGCGATGGTGTGGCAGGTGATGTCGGCATTCAGCTTCTCCCCGCCGGGTTTTCCGTCCGCCCCGTAGCAGATGATGTCGTAGGCCCGCCCGTTCTCGCCGGGGCAGAAGTAGTCGTAGGGGTTGCCCCAGGGGTCCTTCGGGACGTCCGAACGCCCCTTGAGGTACCCGCCCTCGGGCCAGTGTTTGGCCTCGGGGGGCGCGGTAATCAGCGCCATCAGCCCCTGTTCGGTGCTCGGATAGAACCCGTTGTCGGCCTTAAAGAGATCCACGGCCGTCGTCAGGGATTGCAGGTCCACCTTCACCTTGGTCAAACGCGCCTCGTCGGTCCGCCCGACCAACTGCGGAATGAGCATGCTGGCCAGGATGCCGATGATGACCACGACCACCATGATCTCGACAATCGTGAATCCCGCGGAGCATCTTCGCTGAGACGTCCGGCAAACGTGTAATCGACCCATGACTTCCTCCTCAGAAAGGTACGACGGTTACATTTTCGGCATGTGACTGATCCGCATGATCGGCAGCAGCACCGACAGGACGATCAACAGCACGACCGCGCCCATGAAGACTGTGACGAGAGGCTCCATCACACTGGTGACCCGTTGCACGGCGGTATCGACTTCCATGTCGTAGGCGTCGGCCAGTTCGGAGAGCACCGTGGGCAGCTCGCCGGAGTCCTCGGCGGTGGCGATCATCTGCACCATCACCGGTGGAAAGATCGGCATCTCCTGCATGGAGCGGGCCACGCCCTTGCCCTGGGTGACCTCCATCCTGAGGCTATCGACGGCTTTGGCCATCGCCGCGTTTCCTACCACGCCCCGGGCCGACTCCAGCGCGTTTGTGAGTTGAATGCCGCTGTCGAGCAGCGTCGAGAGCGTCAGGGAAAAGCGGGCGATCAGGCGTTTGCGCAGCAGAGGACCCAGGATCGGCAGTCGAAGCTGCGTTCCGTCCCACCAGAGCCGGCCACGAGGGGTGCCCAGGTAGGACCTCCACGCTGCGAAGAGCATGGCGGCGGCAATCCCGATCAGCCACCAGTAGCTTCCTACAAACGAACTGAATCCCAGCAGTCCGCGCGTGAGCAGCGGCAGCTCCTGCCCGGACTGGAGGAGCACTTGGGCCAGCTTCGGGATGACGTATTTCACCAGGAACGCCACGACGCAGGCGGCAATGGCGGCCATGAACGCCGGATAGGTCAGGGCCGAGCCGATCTTCGATTCGAGTTGGTTGCGCCGGACCAGGTACTGGGCCAGGCGGCGCATGATCTTGGGCATCTCACCGCCCGCCTCGCCGGCGGTGATGACGCTGACGGCCACCGGGCTGAACCATCCGGGGTGGTCGCGCATGGCTCCGGAGAGCGGCAGGCCGTGGCTCACCTTCTCGCGCACGTCGCGCAGCACCGCCTCGAACCGCTTCGAATCGGTCTGCCGGATGATCGACTCCAAGGCGTCGGCCACCGGCACCCCTGCCGCCAGAAGGCCCGCCAGCTGGCGGATGGCCAAGGCGACGTGGTGGGCGTTGCGCTGCCGGAAGTAACCCTCCAGACCCAACCGACCGCCCAGTCCCCCGGCGCGGCTGATGGGTTTGATTTCCAAGGCATGGAGGTTGCGCAGCAGGAGCGCCTGGCGGACATGCTGAGGGCGTTCGCCGTCCAGCACCCCCGTGACATGCTCGCCGTTCGCGTCGAGCGCCTTGTAGGCGTAGATCGGCATGACGCCCCTTGTCTTCCCCCGCTACTTGAGCGGCTCCAGATCAAAGCGGCTGCTCTTGAGGCGGTCCTGCGCGTCGTGAATCCACGCGATGACCTTCGGATCGACCTCACGCTCCATCGCCTCTTCGAGCAATTGCTTCGTCTTCCAGCGGTCCGTGCCGCGTTTCAGGTACGTGCGCGCCAGGCAGACGCGGTATTTCGCGCTCTGCGAATCCAACTCCAGCGCCCTGGAGTAGTGCTCGGAGGCTTGGTCGAGCTTCCCGACCGTCTCGTACAGCACTGCCAGGTTGAATTGCGGTTCGGCGGCTTGCGGCGCCAGCTTCATCGCCGAGTCGAACTCCTGCGCAGCCTGGTAGTACTGCTTCTCGTTCAGGAGGCAGATGCCAAGGTTGTTGTGGGCCAGGGCGTTGTAGGGGTCCAATTGGACCGCCTTCTGGTAGGCAGTCTTTTCATCCTTCGGTTCCTTCGCCGCCAGCCCTTCTTTGACGAGGGCCGTTGCCTTAGCCTGCGCCTCGGCGTCGCTGACGGTCTTCGACGTTGCGCAGCCGGCCAGGAGGGCAACGAATAGGAAAAGTGTTGCCCCAACCATTGGCCGGTAATTGCGGATGTTCACTGCAATTGCGTTCATGCCCATTCCCTCATATGGTCTAACTTTTGTCGCATTATCCCGTTACGGCGGTTCCATTGTCAAGGCAGACCGGCCCTCATCGGAAGAATAGTAGTGCGGCACCCAGTGCGGCAAAGAAAATTGCCATGAGCAATTTTGCCGCCGCCAGGTGTTTTCGCGTGAAATCGGTCAACCGTTCGGAGCCGACGCCGAAATACGCCGCAAGGAACACCCCCACCAGGGGCAGAATGAACGCGAGGTTATACAGGAGCAGGAGAAACGTCGACCTGGCGCGGTCCACGCTGATGGAGTTCATGAACTGGAGAAGGGGGAGGTAAATCTGTCCGGTGCATACGAACTCGAGTCCCGATAGGGCCACTCCAAGGAACAGGGCCGCCAGGGCGACGTGCCGAGTGCGCATTTGCCGAGTGATGAGCAGATTCATGTATCGGCGCAGAGGACCGGGCACTTTCAGCTGAATCTCGTTCATCCGCCCTTGCCGCGCCTTGATCGCGTCCCGGAGACTCAACGCCGCTAGGGCGAAGGTGACTGCGATGATCAGCCAACTCAGTCCCGCCGAAACGGCGGGCAGAAACTCCAGCCGCAGGAGCGCCTCGCTCAACCCCAGCCCGATGGCCATGTAGGAGACGAAGACTCCTACGCTGAAGAGTCCGCCCACGAAGAGGATGTCGCGCCCTTTGCGCTTTAGGGTCGTCAGGTAGCCGACGAGAAACGCCAGCGTGGCGAAAGCGCAGGGGTTGATGCCATCGATCAACCCGCCCGCCAGGACCGAGCCGATCCCCACCGCCCGGAACCGTTCGGTCAGCCTCTCCCGCGCCGCTTGAAGATCCGCTTCCGGCAGTGTCTCCCACCAAGCCGAAGCGCCCGTTTGCGCGTAGTGCGCGATCAGGTCGCGTAGCGGGTCGTCGGTCAGGTCTTCCTTGACCAGCGCCTCTTGGCCGATGAAGACCGCCGGCACGATCAGTCGCCTGTCTGCGGGAAGCCGGGCGCTCTCACCCAGCGCTTCTAGTAGAATCTTGGGCGCGCGCTGAGCCCTGGAGAAGCGATGCACCCGCAGCGTCTTGAACTCCCGCTCGAACTGCGTCAGCATCCGCTCCACGCGCTGACAGGCGCGGCAGCCGGGCTCGTCAAAGTACGCGATATGGATTTCCTTCGCCGCGTCGGTTCGCGCGAAGGCCGCCGCCACGTCAGAGAGGCTCGGAAGCTCGATGTCCGGGCAGCCGCCTCGGGTCGCCGCCTCACGCATGAGCGTCTCAAATTGCCGCTCGATCTCCCCCTTGCCCCCCAGCATCATCTCACCCGCAACGACCACGGGCAGGTCGTTTCCCGGCTTCTTGTACCGGCGCTCCAGGAGAACCAAACGCTTGTACTCAATCATATCGTCCATGTCGTGGTACGTCGGCAGGATTCGGCAGCCGAGTTTTTGGGAGAGCTTCTCCACGGCGGCTTTCTGGATCGGCTCGCAGTGGGGGCAATCCTTCGAGAGGAAGACGTGAATGTAAAGGGTCGGCGGTTCGGAGCCGGCGTTGCATGGCCGTGCCCCCATTGCCAGCGCAGCAAGAAGCAGCGCCCAGATCAGAGATGATAGCCTAGTCATTCGGTGTTTCATGGGCCCCACGTGTGCGCCAATTACCGGTCATACGCCCTTGCCTGAGCCGTATTGTAGTGACACGCCGAAGATTGGGCAAGGCGGCATTCCGGTGACGCACCCCTACGGTCTATCTTCCCCAGCAGCAAAAGTCATTGGCCCAGAGCTTGCAGAAGGAGGCTGGTCTGAGGAGGAAATCCCGCAACAGGAGGACCACCGCAGCAAGAGACGTATTCATGGGAACAAGTCCTGAACAACATCCTGGAATGAGTTGTGTATCGTCTGTGTCATGCTGGTCTTTGACCAACAGGCAGGAACCTCCTTAACATCAACAGCTGTGGGGCTGGCCGTCACACCACTGGCCATACCCCAGATGTCTGCGTGATGCCTACTCAGTCCACCAAACACAGGAAGGAGAGCCATGCTCATCAAGCCAGCTATCGAGCAGTTCCTTGTTGCATGTCGTTGCGAGAAAGGACTCAGTATGCGGACTCTTAAGGCGTACGCCATCGATCTGAGTCAGTATGCCGGCCATGTTGACGGCAGCGAACACGAAGATGCCATCTTCGGACCAGAAGCGTTGCGCCAGTACGTGCGGCTACTGCGAGAACGATGCAAACCGCGCTCCGTGCGAAGGAAACTTGCCACACTTAAGGCGTTCTTTCGGTTCCTCGAATGCCATAGTCTGATCAAGCGAAGCCCTTTCCACGAAGTGCAACTCAAGTTGCCACAGGCAACGGTGCTGCCGCGTACAATCCCGACAGGTCATCTTGCGCAGCTGATCGAGTACCTCTATGGCGCAAAGCGAGACGCCACGGCCCGGAACAGAAGCCACTTCCGAATACTGACACGTGACATCGCCATCTTGGAAACTCTCTTCTCGACAGGCATGCGTGTGGGTGAAGCATCGAGCCTACATAGAGACCAAGTTGATCTGGACGGGAACTGGATACGCGTGGTCGGCAAGGGGGCCAAAGAGCGTCTCGTGCCTATTTGTTCGGACCCCACACGCAGAGCATTGACTGATTACGTCGCACTGTTTGCGGATCATCTGCAGCCGACAAGCCACTTTTTCCAGAACCGCCTTCGCCATCGGCTTTCTGAGCAATCCATCCGCAATATCGTCCATAAGCACGCTCGAAGAGCCGACCTGCGCATGCACGTGACACCGCACATGTTCCGCCACACCATCGCGACTATGCTCCTCCAGCAGGGCGTCGACATCCGGCAGATCCAGCACCTCCTTGGCCACAGTTCCATTCTCACTACACAAATCTACACCCACATCCTCCCGGATGCCCAGCGGATAACTCTTGAGTCCAAACACCCACGCCGCCTTCTCCCGGTCATGAACGCGTGAGCGTCATCTGCTCTCCCTTTCTCGCTTCCGAATGCAGGATAACTAGGAATTATGCAGCGACAGCGCACGACATACTCCCTTGAGCGAATTGCGTCAAGCTCAGCTTTGCTCACCAGTGCGTTGGGCATATATGCAAGGAACATCGTTCCAAGCATCCGAACATCTACTAACGACATAGTGTATTGGGCAAGTCGTTACAACACTACGTTCCAGGATGAACTTCTTCTGTTTGCGTTTCGGGTCGATGGTGTTGTTGCGGGCTATGCAGAAATGCTACTTTTTCGTGAAGACCGTATTCTGGTCGTGGACTATCTCGCCCTGGACGAGGCCTATCGCAGGAACAACGCATTCTTTGAATTTGCACATCAGATACAGCATTACCTAGACGCCAATGACCTTGCATACGATGAGGTGGTTGCGGAAGTGCCCAGTTTCACCGAATCTGATGCACCACTGCACTATGCGCGAAGCCTGATCCGTTTGCTCAAGTTACTTGGGTTCGGAGTGCTGAAGTCGCATTACTACCAACCAGCGCTTGGGCTCTCCAATGAAGAGAGCCTTATGCGTGCGACATTACTGATCAGAAGGAACGATCCGCAATCCCATATCAAGCGAGAAACCTTCCTCCGCATCGTCAACATTATCTACTACAAGCACTACCTGCGATGGTATCAATACCTGCCTGGCGTCAACGGAAATGAGTACAAAGCGCACATTGATGACCTTTTTGCGCGCGTAGGAAATGAGGCGCCGAAGAAGTACGTAGAGATCAACGGCAGCTGGGAGTGGAACGAGGCTTCTAATCTGCATCCAGTGGCCGCTCAGCCTGAATTTGCGGCATCAAAGCCGTTCGTAATCATGATTCTTGTTGTATTTGGCGCATTATGTTGCGCGCATGCCCTTTTCAAGTTGGACGCCGTTAGCGTTGCACTGCTTGCCGTGCTCGCCGTGGTGGTAGTATTCTCTGTTCTCAGTGTCTTTTCTGCCAAGGCGGGCCGCGTATTTCATAAGGTCACTGAGCTTTTGATGAGACTTTGTGGCAAGACAGAATAACATTCCCTCCATGATTATTGACCCATGGAAGCATAGAAGTGTAGCGATCCAGAGGTCCCCATTTTGCGGCGAAGCGGGCGTCAATCCGCATCCTTAGTAGCAGTGCGGATAGAACATGGACTCGCTTGACACGATCAACACGGAAACCTCCATTTTGGAGAAGCCTCAGGATGTACTTCACGGAATATAGCCATATTCTCTCGGGGGTATCCTGATAGAAAGTGTTCACGATTGTTACGTCTTGGTTGTAATCTGACGTGCCTATGAATTCGAGGCTCGTAGAGGTCTCAAACTCAAGAATGAGTGCTCCATCCGCTGTAAGGACACGGGCAATTTCCGCGAGCACTTCGAGAGCCGAACAGTAGTTCAGTACAGAGCCTACACATACGACCATGTGAAAACTGCTATCCTCAAATGGAAGATTCTCCGCATCGGCAACGGCGTAGTGCCGCTTTGTGTTTATGAATCGATCCACAATGTCAACGTGTGTCTGATTCTCTGGAAGCAGGCCATAATCTTCCCCGCCAGAACCTACGTTCAAGATCCGACAAGCGGCATGGGGCATGATCCGTTTGCTAGCGGAACCAATGAAACGGTGTATTGCCGCATGTGTGTGGACGTGCCAGGGGTCATCATCGCGCCATATCTTTTCAGTGGACCGATATCTGCACAACGCACTGAGTTTGATCGCGTTACGCAACGATGATTCTTGCATGATAATTCCTAGTTATCCTGCATTGGGAAGGGGGCCAAGAACGTTTGCCAGACTTCCCCATCACTTGATACAGCGAGCATGATGGCACATCGCTTGGGCCATGTCAACGGGGTGGGCAGACGGGGGCCCTCTCTGCACACGGAATTGTTTCATACCCGCCTAATGCTGGGCGACATGGATGCCGAACCAGTCAAGTGATGCCTGGAGAAGAGAACCGGCTTGTGGGTACGTGGCCCTCCTTGACAGAGGATTGTCAGCAGGCTACCCTGCTCTGAATCCGCGTGCCTTCGGTTGTTACCAACGCACACATGAAAGAGCACGGTCGTGAATTCAAATCAACGAAGGGCCACCCAACACAAGAAAGCGCGAAAAACAGCACCACCCGTGAGTCCTTTCAGTACCGGTGGTGGGGGAATCCGGTTTGAAACCCTAGTGGCGCTCTCCTACGTCGTGTCACTTCTGAAC
>Ga0209514_10002995_pt1 | contig 25026 bp, 15 predicted proteins | sample Subgrocontami58m_FD_187452 | JGI IMG/M metagenome (GOLD analysis project Ga0209514, IMG submission 187452) | Subsurface groundwater microbial communities from S. Glens Falls, New York, USA - GMW37 contaminated, 5.8 m (SPAdes) (version 3) | ecosystem: Environmental > Aquatic > Deep subsurface >...
CCCCCGCCGCTCCAAGTCGGCGGCGTGGCGCCGCGCCGGGACGCCTGATCCCTCGTTCAGAGTGGATCCGTGCGACAACAGCACGAGTGCCGCGTCAGAAAAATCGTCAACCTTCACGCCGAACCAATAGCCCGCCGCAGCCCTCGGCGCAACTTGTTTGCCCCGGGAAGGGCGAAGAGGCGCCAATCGGGAGAGGCGCCATGCAAAAGCGCGTGGATGTTTGCTTTTTGCCAGCCCGCGGATTAAAACGAAGTGATGCATTCAGTGGCCATCATCGGCGGCGGTATCACCGGGTTGACAGCAGCGTTCCGACTTCTTCGGGAGAACATCCCCGTCACCCTCTATGAGGCCAGCGCCAGGACCGGGGGGGTGATTCAGTCGGTTCGGAGGGACGGCTTTCTGGCTGAGTTTGGTCCTAATTCCATTCTGGAAACGTCCCCTCGCATCACCGAACTGATTCGCGACCTTGGTCTGGAACGGTGCCGGCTTTACTCGGATCCCGGCGCGGAGAACCGTTACATCGTTCGAGGCGCCCGGCCCGTGAAACTCCCCGGATCACCTCTGAGCTTCCTTGGCACTGAGCTGTTTTCTTTGCGAGCCAAGTTGCGGCTGATGGCTGAACCGTTCATCCGCCGCGCACCCGCGGACCTGGAGGAGACCCTCGCCCAGTTCGTCGTGCGCCGCATCGGGCAGGAGTTCCTTGATTATGCAATCAACCCATTCGTAGCCGGCGTTTACGCGGGGGACCCCGCCCGCCTTTCGGTCAGACACGGTTTCCCGAAACTCCATGCCATCGAGCAGCGCTACGGTTCGCTCATCCTCGGCCAGTTCCTGGGTGCTCGGGAACGCAAACGCCGGGGGGAAGTATCCAAGCAAGATGCCAAAAAGATATCGTTCGACGAAGGACTCCAGGTATTGACTGACACACTGGGGGAGCGCCTGGGCGACGCGGTGAGGGTGAATTGCGCGGTGCGCGGCATCGAACAGGCCTCGGGGCGATGGACCGTCGTTAGTCAGCCTCAAGGCCGCCGCGAGGAAAGCAACCCGCACAGCGCCGTTCTGTTGGCGGCGCCCGCCTACCGGCTCGCTCAACTTCGAATCGCCAGCCAAGCGGGTTTGTCGCTTTCGTCGCTCGCTCAAATCCACTATCCCCCTGTCGCCAGCGTGGTCCTCGGCTTCCGCCGCGAAGACGTTTCTCATCCCCTGGATGGTTTCGGCATGTTGATCCCGCAGGTCGAGGGCTTCAGCATTCTCGGCAGTCTCTTCTCCTCCTCCCTCTTCCCTAATCGGGCTCCTGTCGGCCAGGTCCTCATCACGAGCTACATCGGAGGGGTGCGCGCACCGAAACTGGCCTTGGGCTCACCCGAAGACCTCTTCACCCTGACTTTGCGCGACCTGCGCCGCATCCTGGGCGTGAAGGGTGATCCAACGTTTCGACATCGCGTGCTCTATCAGCAGGCGATCCCTCAATATGAAGTCGGCTACGGACGCTTCAAAGACCTGATGAACCAAGCGGAGGAGAAGGCCCCAGGCATCTTCTTTGCCGGCCATTACCGGGATGGCATCTCGCTTGGCGACTCCATCCTCTCCGGGCACAACATCGTGGGGCGCATTGCTACTTACCTCAACCGGTTCGGTGGCTAGGAATATGAATCCCGCACAGACGGAACAATTGAAGTTCATTTTCGGCAGGCGCAGCATCCGCGTGTACGGCCCTGGCGCGGTCTCGGATGGCGCTCTCGACGCACTGTTGGCAGCCGCGATGGCCGCTCCGTCGGCTGTTGCGCAGGATCCATGGCGCTTCGTGGTCCTGCGGCAGCCTCAGTCGCTGCAGAAGGTTGCCGAGGCCCTCCCTCACGGCAGAATGTTGGCCACGGCGTCCGTAGGGGTGGTGGTGTGTGGCGATCTGGAAGCCGCCCACGACCGGCAACTAAGCTACATGCTTCAAGACTGCTCGGCCGCAATCGAGAATCTCCTCCTCGCAGCCCATGCCCTCGGCCTGGGTGCATGCTGGCTGGGAGTTCATCCCCGCGAGGAACGGATCCGGCGTCTGTGCCAATTGCTCGATCTGCCTGCCACGATAATCCCAGTGGCGTGCATCGCGATCGGACAACCGGGCGAAACCAAGGAACCCCGCACGCGTTTCAACCAGGCGTACGTCCACTACGAAAAGTGGTCTTCACAGGCCTGAACTCGGCCTCTCCGGAGGCAAGCAGGCGCAGGGCCGCGTAGTTCAACGAAAAAGCGCCTGTCTTTCGCAAGACAGGCGCCTATCAAATCGGGTTACTAGCCGGTCTAGCTCAACTCAGGGCGAGCCGTAGGGCGCGGGCCGCTGATCATCAGCGCCAGCGGTCTCATGACCACCCGTGTCTTCAGGAGTGGTACGTTCCTGAAATAGCGGAGCATCGTTGTTGATCGGATTCCCCGAAGAAGTCACGCTGGGCAGACCCAAAGTACCGGCCAACGGGCGCACAGTGGGCTGCTTCAGTTGGGAAATCGTCTGAGGCGCCACCGCCACCACGGCTTCGGCAACCTGTGTCGAAACATTTGGCGCGGCATTCATGACGGCTTGCGCGACAGCCACTGCCGACTTAGGCGCCGCTTTGACCACTGCCTTGGCGATCTGAACGGCGTATTTCGGTGCCGCAAGAGTCGCCGCTCGGGCGATGCTCGCCGCCTGGGCGGGGTTCAAGGAGGCTGCCTTTGCCGCCGCGGCCGCCGCAACTTCCGGCGCCGCTTTCGCGATGGCACCCACCACCGAGGCAGCCACTGCCGGATGCTTGCTCACGATCTGCTCGACCGCCGTAACGGCCATACTCTCTCGTTCAGCCACCGTGCTCTTCGAAACTAATCCAGCCGCCTTCGCTGCCAGTTCGGTGACGGGCGCTTTCTCGATGGCTTTGGTAACAGCTATTCTCTGCGCATCGGTCCCCGCATTAACAGAATTGAGGCCCAAAGACACGACTGCCAGCACGATGGCCGAAACCCACGCTAAATTGCACTTGTTCATAATCTTAACTTATTAAGCGTTCCTTTTCATTGGTCGATTTCAGAATAGACTGAAACAAAATTTGCCAGGCCACTCTCTCCGCTCGCTTAAGCCCAACATCACCGACAACGTTTCGCTATCTGGCGTTCATAATACCTTTTTTCGGAAAGTAGTCAAGCCAGAATCTCAGTTTTTTTCACACAACACCAACAACCGCAGGGACCGACTAGCACCTTCCCTCTCCACACGCGCCTTTCGCTTTGCGGTGCCGGATTCAGCCTGTTGCCCGCCTCTCCACACCTCTTCCCCTAAAGTCTTTTCCCAGTCCGCCGATAGAGAGGTGTCGAAAGACACGGCGGTTGGCAGCCTGCCTAAAGCCAACAGGGACAACGGTGAACGCCCGAACTAAATGTTCACCAAGCGGCAAGGATGCCGCGTTTGAAAAACCCCGAAAGGGGTGGCTCACGGAAAGAGTCTTATGGTCATCAATACAAATATATCTGCTCAAGTCGGATCACGTCTCCTATCGGAATCGTCCTCGAACCTCTCCAAATCCCTCGCCCGCCTCTCCTCGGGGTCCAAGATCGTCAATCCTGACGACGACATCGCCGGCCAAGCTGTGGCGACGCGTTTTGACGCTCAAATCAACCGCCTCAAAGCGGCTGACAACAACATCAACAACGCCGTCAGCTACAGCCAGACCCAGGACGGTTTTCTGGGCAAGGTCAAGAAAGCCCTCGACCGCATGAGCGAGCTGGCGGTCCTCTCCCAGGACATCACCAAGGTCGATGGCGACCGCTCCCTCTATCAGTTGGAGTTCGCGACGTTGGGGACCTACGTCAACAACCTGGCCACCAAGGACTTCAACGGTGTTAGCCTGTTCGACGGCGTCACTCGCGGTGTTACCATCGACAGCGACGCGAACACCTTCTCGATGAGCGGGGTCAACCTCACCGCCACCACCTACACGACGGCCACCGGCTCAAGCGTCGCCACCACCACGGGGGCTGTCACCGCCCTCACCAACGTGAAGAACGCCATCTCGCTGTTGACCACCGACCGGGCCACTGTGGGCGCCAACGTCACCCGCCTCAATTACACGCACGACCAGCTCGGAGTTCTGTCCGATAATCTCAGCTCTGCCAACAGCCGCATCAAGGATGTGGATGTCGCTGAGGAAAGCACTCAATTTGCCAAGTTCAACATCCTGGTACAGGCAGGCACCGCGATGTTGGCGCAGGCGAACAGCTCACCGCAGTCAGTGCTCCGCCTCCTGGGTTAGAGCAGACCCACTGAGGTCAGTGCGGTGAGTTGACCCGGGCGATCAGAATGGATCGCCCGGGTTTTCACCTTCTTGGTGGCGTCCAGACCCGTTGCCCGACGAATGCCCTACACCTTGGTCGGGAATATCCAGCCGGCAGGCTCAGCGTTATACCCACGATGCGCATACAGCACCCCATTCTGCTCACGCATGCTCCCTCAAGGCGGTTACAACAGCCGACAGAAAGTCACTTTCAACGAATGGAACCTGTCCAAAGATGATCACGGGCGCGCCTTCCAGCTTGGCTGCCAGATGGCCCTTCCCGAGCAGGCGCTCAGCGCCCTTCTCGCCGAGGGCGATTTCCGAAGTCCCTTCGGCATCGACCCGTAGCACAAGACGGTTGCCCAGATTGGCCCGAAGCTGCATCGGCATGACGTTGGCATCAGGGCGTTGGGCAGCGAACACGAGTGAGATGCCAGCGGCACGAGCTTTCACGCCAAGTCGGCCCACGACATCGGACACGGCCTCGGCATACTGCGGGGTCATCATCCACTCAGCGAACTCATCGTGGATGATCCAGAGGAACGGAAGACGCTCGGTCGGGCTTGTCTTCTTGTTGAGGTCGAAGACGTTCGACACCTTGTTTGCCTTCAGCACGGCGTAGCGCCGGTCCATCTCCCCAACCAACTCATTCAGCGTCAGGATGGCATCGTCTTGGGTGTCGATGATGCCGCTCTGCAGATGGGGCAAGCCCTCAAACGCGAAGTAGTCAACACCAAGCTTCGGGTCAATGAGCACAATCTTGGCCTGTTCGGTTGTGTTGGTGCAGGCAATGCCGAGGATGATATTCTGCATCAACACCGACTTGCCGCTGCCCGTAGAACCGGCGATGAGCGTGTGCGGCGCGTTGGTTCTCGGAGACAAGAACAGCGGGCTACTGTCCTCCTCCTTCACCGCGATGAGCAGGTCGTGATTCCCGTGTGTGCAGCTCGGATTCCACGTCTTCCACACATCCGGCAGGTGGAGAACTCGACGGTTCGGACGGGCAACGGCGATGGCAATGACCCCCGGTTCAGCCCGGACGGAAATCACGTTCAGTCCGTGCGTACTCAAGAACTCTGAACGCCGCTTGAGGACTTGCTCGACGGTTAGGTTCGCGCTGCCCTGGAACTTCATCAGCGCAGCGTTCGGCGTGAGAGTTTTGTTCAGCACCTTTGACTGAAGCTGGAACTGCTGCAACGCCCCCTTACACTTGCTCTCCACCTGCCGCAGCCATTCCTCATCGTCCGCATTGTCTTTCGAACCGCCTTGGTAGTCGGCGATGAGTTCGCCGATCTGGGGGTGCGGCCAAGCGGCTCCTGTGATGACCACCGGGGCGGGCGTTGGCGATGGCTCGGGCGCGGGCGGAGGGGTCGCTATGGCCCCTCCTGATGGAGAGGGTGGTGTCGGCTTGGGGCCTTGACTGGCGCCCGCGCCGGGTGCGTCGCCGACGGTGCCTGGCTCATCGTCGGCCTTTCGCCTGTGGACAATTTGGATGCGGCCCGATGGCTTACGGTAGATCTGCTCCTGCCAGATGTTTTCACCTGCATTGGTTTTGCGGATGGTGATTGGGTCCGCGTCCTTCGAGTAGCCTAGGACCAACTCCCGGAGCCTTGCACGTGAGAAGACTTCTTGCCATGACTGCTCGGCTTCAGCCACGGCCGCGAAATCCGAGCACTCGGGCGCATCGGACGGGCCGGACACAAAGATATGCGAGTAGCCGCGCATGAAAATGCCGCAGTCGCCTTCACGGACGGCTCTGCGCCACGCGGCCAGGTCAATCGGGGAGTTCGCCGGGAACTGAATCCCGTTCAACATCAGATCGGAGAAGCGCGAGAGCCAGAGGTCGCGGTCGAGGCGTTTGGGATCGCCGAAGATGGCGTCGTTGACGCGGCGAACGGTGTCGCGAAGTTGCTTCTGCGATTCCTTGCGCTTCGCGGCCACACTGGTGGCGTCGATGTACTTCGATTCCGAGATGATGACAGCAAGCTGCAGTTTGCCATCAGGCGTCTGCTCGGGCGTGAGCGCGAGGATGTCGGCAATCTGTTCCTCGCGCTGCCCAAGCCACTCAGCGTAATCGTCGAGAAAATACCAGCCGAAACGCCGGTTCGTGCCGAGTTCGTGCCGAATCAGGTAACGGCTCAGCACGACGCCCATCAGTTCGCTAGCGTTGCGGCCGCGCTTGGCGGCGCGCAGCACGATGTCGCCGGAAATCTCGTTCGCATCGGCAATGAACCGTTCGGTCAACGCGCGGCAGTCGGCATCGTTCAATTCGAGATTCAAGTCCTTTACCCGACGTAGCACCATCGAACGGAGTAAGCTCAGGGGGGCTGTCGATGAAATGAGAACGTTTCGGCCCTGCGTGACGCTCTGCTTGTACCGGATGACTTTTACGCCCTGGTTGAGCAATTGGCGGCGGTCGAGCAATTCGTCGAAGTTCACAATCCAGTTTCCGAGATAGTGAATCTCTTTGAAGATGCTGCCGGTGAGAGGGTCGTTGAAATCTAGTTGGCGAGCCGGGAGCAAACGCCTGTCTGCGACACCATCCCAATCGCCCTTGAGGAAAGTGGTCAAAGCCGTAAGGAATGACCAGCCTTCCTGGCTCTGGACGGGACAACAGAGGTAAGCGACGGATTTCATGTCATCCGTGGCTGCCGGGCGACGGCGCGACCATCGGGCAGGGATGAACGAGGCCGAGGCTACCGGGTCGCATTTCTCAGGATACCACTCCAAGCGCGCATGGCGGGCAATGACATCCTGGAGAAAAACGATGTCGTGAGGAGGCCCGTCCTTCGGGTCAGGCACGGGCGCCTGGTCGGCCATGATGGCTATCCGCAACCGTGCCATGAAATCTTTGGCCGCCTCGCTGGACACAAAAGAGTCTGCGTCGGCGTCGGACGATTCGATGATTTTCTCGTAGAGATCACGTAGTTTCTGACCGTCCCGATGACGCAGGAAAATCTGGCAGCGCATATCGTCCTGGTCCTCGTGGAGTTCGTTCATTCGGTCCACGAGCGCGTATGGGAGCCGAGCGGAGTCGCAGTTGTAGAGAACGACCGAGAGATTGGCCCGCTCGTGCGGGTAGAGCGACAAGAACCGCTTGGTCAAATCGACGATGAGAGCCGACGTTTCGGAAGGGCTTTCGTTGGTGTCGTCAAAGCCATCGTTGCTGATGACGGGCGCCTCGTGGAGGCTGTAGTCAAGATGATGGTCGGTCAGGGAGAGCAATTCCGGCTTCGCTCCACACCAACCCAAAGCGATTTCCGGGTAGTATGGGTGCGACAACTCCTGTTCCAGTTCCTTGAAGAACAGCAGCGGGTCACCGAAAAAGATTTCCTCGGCAGTAAGAAGATGGCGGACCAATGATGCCACCTGGTTCGTCTTGTTGGCGATGGCCGCTAGGCGCAAGGGGTGCCAGGGCGTGACGATGGCGGTCACTCTGCCTCCATCCACCGCGACGGTCCCGATCTCCAGGAGTGGGCGCAGGAGCCTGTCACGATTGCGGTCGCCCTTGGCGTCTTTGCAGATGGTGTGGAGCAGGGCGCCAAAGGTCTCCGCCTGCTTCACCAACAGGCCGCACGCTAGGCCGTCCTCCAGGAACCCGGCAATTGCGGCGCGATAATCCTGCTGAAACGCTTGGAAGAGAGTGAGGAGGCGTGAGGCGGTTTGTTCGGAAACTAGCCCTTGTTCCTGGGCCTTCGCCAAGTCCGCCGGCCAAAGGAGAGAGATGTCTTGTTCCTTCCTGTAGATGGCCACGAACGAGCCTCGGTCCTGCCCGTAGGCTGGATACAGGGTGCGGATATTTCGAAGGTCGAGCGACTGGAACCGCCCTTTGCCGCTGACCGGTTCGCGGTTGACGCGGCAATGCAGGAGCGGATGCTCGGCTAGTCGCGACCAGTCGCCGGGGAATTCGCTGGCGCTGGCGTTCGGGTCGAACTTCCACACGAGTTGTTTGAAATAGGTTTCGGTGGAACCGGTGGAGAGCTCCACCTCCAGCTCCAGCAGGAATTTCAACTGCAAGGCGGACTTGGCGGCGGAGCGGTTGACAAAGGCCTTCGACGCCTTCCGCCACTGGTCGCTAAGCGCTTCAAAACTCATCAGGTCGCCGATGTCCCAAGAAACCCGGTTGCCGAAAAGTTCTTTCAACCCCCGGTAACGACAGACGAAGAACAGCCCTGCTTCCGTATTCAGATCCTTGAGGTCTTTCTTCGTGCGCCGGTCGGAACTGATTTTCAGACGGCGCTTCGAGGAGGGCATGTCCTGGTCGAAAAGCCACTGCAAGGCCAGCGCGATGCCCAACAGAAAATCTTCGGTCTCGACGGCGGTGCCAAAAATGAATCTGTCCCAGCGCGATTTAAGCGAGGTCTGCTCTTTCAGCTCGTTCCGGTGCCGGCGATAGAACTCCTCATCCTCCTCTTGCGCCTCGCTCCGGCCGTTCTCGCGCAACCGGGCGAGGTAATCCCGCTCATCGGCAGTCAGCAGGTCCGCCTCGCGATCCTCGTAAAACTCCAGAGTCGCCTTCCCAAGATTGAACTTCTCCTTCTTGAGTCCGTCGAATAGGGGCTTCACCTGGTCCCACTCGCATTGAGCCAGCCCCGCAGCTTCCTCATTCCAGCCGCTGCTGGCCTGGATGAAGGCATGGATAAGCGGATGGATCTCGTCTGGAATCGCGTCCTTGACCCTCTCGAACGCGGTCAACAAGTCGTCTTCCAATAGGAGGGCCTGGGTTGGGGTCTGTTTTACGAGGTAGCAGCCGCGCTTGCGAATGGCCTGGGCGTAGAGCGCCTTCCATTTGGAAGTGTAGCCAGCCGTCTTGTCGTTGAGATTGCAGAAGAAGGCGGTGTCTCTGGGAACGTGTAGGGCGGGCAACGCGACGCCGAGCGCGAAAAGGATGGGCTGTCCGTCGGCAACCGCTTCCCGCGTGCGCAGCAGGTATTCGGCAAATCGGTCGAGGGCAAAGGACCGGACTTCGAGCAGCCCTTCCAGCGCCTTGAACCACCAGTGCCTGTGTTGCTCGGTGATCGGTAAACCCTCCGCCGCGAGATTGACCCACAGCTCGGGGTGTGCCTTTAGCTCAGGCTCCCCAATGGGCACTAGCTCTTTCAAGGACTGCTCTTCATCATCGCCAGTGTTTGCAACCAGCAGGGCCGACTTTGCGCACGCGGCATTGCGGAAGTAAGTGGTGCGCTCGGTAGTCAGTACTGCCGGAGGCAGATCGTGGCTTCCGACGAAGTGCAACGGGAGTTTGATTTCGACGAGTTGCGACAAGCCCCCGTCGGCCAGGATCGTCCTGGCGACAGCGGCCGTCTGGTCCGCAGTCAGACAATCCAACAGGTAACGAGCCACGCCGCTAGAATCGTCCTCGGAAAGCCGGTCGCGCAGGTAACAGGCGGCAACCTTGCCAATCAGTTCGTCGCTGTTCATGGGGCCTCAACATGGTGCGGGTTGACGACGTAGGCGCAGCCATCGGACAGGCGCCTCAGCAACCCCAAGCTACCCAGGCGCTGTTCGAGTCGGCGCGAGTTGGCTTGGAACGCCTTCTTGTCGAACTCTCCCTTGGCGAGGACCTGCTCCGCTTGCGTGTCCCCAAACACAAGTCCGTACCGGGCGTGCAGTTTCCCCAGGAACTGGTGGAGTTCGATTCGTTTCTCCACATTGGCGAACAGGAGGGTCCTGAGAAGCGCATCTGTAGGCGCGTAGCGCAGTTTCACAGTCCCGCGCCGGGAGACCAGCCCGATCTCCCGGCCATAATTTCGGTGGATGTTCGCCACATGCTGGCGATGGCGCTTCATGGCCGCCTGCCGCAAGGCCGCCATCAATTGTTGCGGGTCGGGTGGTCCTTCGTAATCCTCGCCCCAGCGGACCTGCTCGCGCAGGATTTTGCGGCAGCGCTCGAAGGCTCCATTCTCCGTAAGAGCCTGCTGCCAGTCTGCGGAGGTTTCGATTCGAGAAATGAAGGCTTCGACCGCTTGAGCGGGCAGGAGATTGTTCTCCTGATACAGGTCGCAAGAAACCTCCCGCACGAGGGTCTTCCTTGGAGCGACCACTTCGCAGATGAGGCTCAACGGCGTGTTCAAGCCGAGAACCTGCCGCGAGACGGACAACTGGTATTTGAGCAAGTGCAAACCCGCCAAGTTGACCAGGTGCGGAAAGGCGTCGAAGCCCGGAATGTTCAGCCGCAAAATGGCCAGCCAATCCTCCGCCAGCTCGTCAAAGGTGGGGTGGCGCTCGTAGGGAAGAAAGGCATTAGCGCGGTCGCCGCTGATCTGATCGTCGTCCTTTGGTTGAAGACACTTGATGATGGAATCCCACGTTGAATCTGTTTTGGCAAAACGCCTGTTGAGCGCCACCAGCAAATCTTGTTTGTGCGAAGTCCGGCACAGCATCAGATAGAGGATTTCGCCGGTGCGACCAAAGAAACGACGGTCGTTTGTGGCCGCATTGCTGTCCAAATCCTCGAACAGGCAATCTTTGCCGTAGGGGAACACGAATTTTGAAGTCCAACGCTTGTTGCTGTCCCCCTCGAGGCTGGTCGAGCGGACCAGGGCCACGATGTCGCAGAAATCGTCAAAAGAATGGAAATGCTCGCGTAGGAAGGAGAATCGCGCTTGCGCAATGCCCTGCGCCGATTTCATCCGTTTGAGCCATTCCTCCCAGCGGCTGTTGTCGCTCGGAAAATTGATACGAATGTCACTAAGATGGGGGTTGTTAAAAAGAATGTTCCGGAGATAGAGGCGATGGGCAGCTCTGTACTTCAGGGTGTTTAGCCCATTGGGTTCTGTGAAGGCGCGTTGCTTGTCCGCTTCGTGATAGAAAACATTCAGGAATTCAAGGAACACCATCCAGGGCAACTGCTCGTCGTAGAGGCGGTGGCCCCAGAGGGCTTCATCCACCCACATCGAGGATGACTGGTCGTCGATGTCCGGCGGTGGCAGCGGTTGTGGGAGCGGGGTCATGGGACAATCTCGACAAACCGCGGATCGGGCATCCCTTGCTCGGTCAGAGCGAGCAGGTTCAACCCGATAGCCGAGCCCGGCGTGGCCTGTTCGCCGGCTTGACGCTTCGTGTAAGCGGCAATCAACTGGCTCTTGAAGGCGAGCAAGTCTTCATAACACTCCTTGGAGAAGCTGGCAGGCAACGCGCCTTCGAGGGCAATCCGTGACAGGAACTCGTAGCGGATGAGCGTGAGGTTAAAATCCACGAACAGACCCGGAGCGAAGAAAACGGAGAGCAAAACGCGCCCGTTTGATTCATCGTACCGAAGCGTCACCTTCTCGCCTTTGCTCGGATCAACGGAAACGCGTTCGACGAGGATGCGGCTCACCTTTGCTTGTGAGCAATTCCCACTCGTCGCCAGGTAAAGCTCCCGGTCACTGTTGATCAGCATCCCGGTGAACACCCGGTTCAGTCCTTTGACGAGGCGAGACAAGATCGGGCGCTTGACCATCGCGCCTTTGTTGAGCACACCCAGAACGGCGTCCAGATACTCCCCGGCAAACTTGAAGACCGTCAGTTGCCACAGGGCGAGCTCTGCCTCGGCTTCCTTCGGAATTTTGAAGAACAGGCCGCGTCGCTGGCTAACGAGCATTTGCAGGAATGCTTGAGCGCGATTTTCGTTCTCGTCGGTGCCCTCGATGTATTCCCGCTGGGCGGCGTAGAACCTCGGATCAGCCCCGTAAAAAGAGTCCTTCGCGACATACTCCTTGAAGTACGCGCCAAGATTTTCATCGCCTTCACCGAAGATGAGAATGTTATCAACTCGGTTCGATGTTTCGTAGCCAATCTGGAACCGCTCCAGGTAATCGAAGATGGTGATGGACTGCCTCCGAATCGCGGACAGGTTGCCACCGAAAATGTTGTTGTAGAGGCTGGCTTTGGAAACGGTGCCCGCCGCGATGACTTTCGGCACATCCGCCGGCACCATCAAGTGATCCTTGGCGTCAGGATGGCCGAGCACCGCGTTGGTGAGAAGGAGCAGGATTTGCCGAATTGGAACGTGGAGACCGTTGTAGTCGCAAAGGTCCAAGAGCGCCCGCAGCCGGTTCTGGACCAGGGGTCTATGCAGCAAATCATAGTTGTGTCGAATGGGGCACTTTGGCCCAAACACATCGTTTTCAGCCGGAACCGCCTGGTTTAGTTCCTGCCAGCCGGGATGCATGAGGAACGCCTCGATGGCTCGATCGAACAACTCAGCGGAACTGCCGCGACTCAGGTTGAAGAACTTCAGGCGCACGCCAGGCTGTTCCTGACGGTCTTCAATCAGCAAGTCCTCGAACACCTGCCGTGCCCGCTTCACGTCCTCTGTCTCGCGCAACCGTCGGAAAGACTCGATGACTTGCCCGTCGTTGCCCGCAATGAGGAAGATTTCATCGGCGTCTGGGTGGAAAAGCGAGCGGCAGAATGCGTGAAGCAGTTCCTCCTTCGCTGGCTCCCATGCAGCACCCTGCTGTGGCGCCCACCCACTCAGGTCTCGGATGAAGTGAATCTTGACCGATCGGTACAAACTCGCCTCCTGCGATGCAGGCCAGGTCTTCCGCTCCTTGGGGTAGTGAAATCTAATGCTCAGGTAGGGGCTGTCCGAACTCCACTCTTCCTCGGTGCCGTTCAGCGCCGTCCAGACTTGGCGGCAAAGGTGGGTCTTCCCGTCGCCAGCGGTGCCGGTAAGGATCACCGACACGGGATCTGTCGTGGCTTGATTGAAGCAGTTGACGATTTCTGTCTGCTTGGGATGCGTGAACTCGATGGGCGCTATTCCTTGCCGGCGAGCCGACCGCTGGATCGTCTCGTCGTACATGTTGTCATTCCGGGGGACCGGCCCGTAGTGACGTACAAATCTCAGCCAGGACATAATCCGCCGCTTTCTCTACTCACAGCGCAAACTCCGCCTTAAACAGCTCGAATTCGGTTCGCAATCTCTCCAAAGACGGTCGTCGCGCTTTGGAATGTTGCAGCATCGGCAACAAAATATGGTTAAACATGTCATCTCTCCGTAGTCGAAAATCTTCGGACTGAAGTTGGCCAGTCGGGAAATTGCCCTGAAGGATATACCAGAACACTCCACCCAGCAAAAATACGTCTGAGAACTCGTCAAATAGACAATCGTGCAAGAACTCTCCGTTCTCCAGATTCGCATATGCGTTGTTGATCGCCTCCGGAGACATCAGTCCGGTCGGGCCAATTCGCTCCCTCGGCTCATCAATCGCCGCATCATCGTCGCGATGTTTAATGAACCCGAGATCTCCGATTTTCCACTGATTCCCGACAAAAAACACGTTGTCCGGTTTGAGGTCGCGATGATAAATCCCTAAACCGTGAAGAGCCGCCAAGTCGTGAAGCAGCGAGCGACAAAGAATCAACTTTTGTTGAAAGCTGAGCCTATTCCTCGCCAAATAATCACCTAAGTCACAGTCAGCTTCTTCCATCACATAATATTCAAATACGTAGCCATCAAAGGAGTGTTGTCCATTCTCATAATAAGCTATCAAGAACTCGCCAAGCTCTTTCTCTGTAGCCATTCGGAGGGCGTTAATCTCCCTCAAAAAGCGCTGTCTCTTACGAACTTCTGCATCTGCTTGAACCCCGTTTGGAAAGCGGCAGAACTTTACAATTACGTCGTCTCCTCCCTCTGGATGAACTGCGCGAAAGACACAGGAGTTTTTTCCTTTGCCCGAACCCACGCCGGGCTTGATTTCTTTGAGCAGCCGGTCGCCATCTGACAAAGGCAGATAGTCTCGGTTGGATTCCTCTCCTTCAAGAATCAACTGCGATGCGATTCTGTCGAATTTCATCCATTACCTCCTTCAGCAAAGAACATCTCAGGCTGGTCCGGGTCGCGGATGACATTGGGATTGACTGTCAGGAATCCAAAAACACCCTCCATATCAGCTTCCGCCAACCGGAAAAAACTGAGCAGGGAACGTTGAATGTCGTTCGGAGACGAAGTGCGATTCAACAGAAGTTGTTCAAAAAAGTGTAAGCGTTCCTCGCGCGCTCGCTTTGAGTTCGATTGGGTGACGCAGTTGAGAGCGTATTCCTTTAGCGGAGCACAGCGCTCTTGTGATGGCCGAATATAAGGTCCAATCGCGACCAACACGCGATAGAACTGCTTCCACATCTCCGTTGTCACATCAGCGTTGGTATGGAGGAAACCAAAAAGCGTGTAAAAGTCGTTCTTCTGCCGGTATCGAGTCTTTGCGAGCGGGATGATGTCTTCTGCGCTCTTGACTATACGGAGGATGCGCAAACATTCCCGCTGAAGTTCACCATACCGAGCTTCAGTGATGTCTTCGTCATAAAGCTCATCGACTCGATCCTTTTTATCCGTAAGTCCAAACTCCAGTTGCGCAACAAGCTCGGAGGCGAAATCAATGTCGTTCATTCGAGCGGCGGAAAGCCGTGTAAACAGCCCCAGGGACTGAAAATCGCGGAGCCCTGCGATCGTTGTGACAAGGCGCAGTAGTCTGGTCGTGTAAAAGTCTGCTTTGCGAATCTCCGGTCTGTTTAGACGTAATCCGGTAGAGTTGATCAAAGCGTAAAACTTTTCAATGTGCTCTCCCGGTTCAAGGCGAGTGATTACTGTGACGCTTAACTCGTAATTCAGAAATTGATTCTGAAGCCGAGGTTCAGCTTGTGGCAAATCAGCAAAGTAATACCCTTGATGTGTTTCAAGTTGCCCAAGGAAAAAACCGATGAGCGTGCGCGCACGTTGCTGCCCATCAACAACTTCGTACTTATCGTCAGGAAGTTGCCGAAGAAAGAAGCTAGGCATCGGTCGGCGTCGAAACACGGATTCGAGCAATTCCTTTTGAGCGGCAGAAGCCCAAATGATGTTTCGTTGATAACCGGGGGAGAGGTCCAAGTTGCGTGCTGTGAAGAGGCTTATCAACTTGCTGATGTTCCACGTTTGGTGAAGGAAATCCATAATCCAGTATTCAAAGCTGGCAGATTAGGCACGCCGGGGGCGCGTCGTCCTCTTCTGGCATCTCGGCTAGCACCTCGACAAGGCGTTTATTGGGCCGGCGGTTTTTCGTGCGTTGCTCAAAGTCAGCGTAGCGCCGCTTGATGGCCGCGATGTTTTCCGGCTTCCGAAGCTCGCTTAAGGGCATCCCCTGACTCCAAGTGAACATTTTGCTCGGATCATCGCTGATTTTTTCATATTTCATCGCAGCCTCGAATTGTTCGGGATGATTTTCAAGGAGACGCACCCATTCGATCGGACGCTGGAAGAAGCAGAAAAAACAACCCGAATGCGTCCGGCCCCATTTGAGGTAGGGCGGCATCCCGATGCCACTGTCCTGCAGAATTCTCATCACACCCGCGTAGTCAATACCGTCCTGCTTGAACGGGAAGACGGCTTTGATGTTCGGCTTGGTGCTGATGTAGCCCACACGGTCCTCATCCGCGCGGATGCCGACGTAGCTGATGACCGACTCCTCTCCGACGAATTCCTCAAACGGTTTAAGCTTGAGCAGTTTTGTACACCAACGCATCTGCGGGGAGGGCAGATAACCGCCAAAGACGTCCAGCCAGTGGTCGAATCCTGCCTTCGCGTTCAACCGGATGATTTTCTTGCCTAGGAATGCCTCGACCCGATTCAGGTATTCATACGTCTCCGTAAGTTCCTTGTCGGTATCGCAGAACACGTATTCCATCTCCGGCACCCGGTCGCGCATGTAGAGCGCCAGCGCTGTACTGTCCTTCCCGCCGGACATGCAGAGAATGTGTCGTGTCGGGTTGCTCATGGTTCTCGCTTGCCCTTCTTCTCAAGACTAACCCAAAGCGCGCGCGAGGCGGCTACTAAACCGAGCCGCCGGTCCTTGGACAGCAGTCGCTCGAACTGGCTTTGCAGATCCTGCATTTGATGCTCCTCAGCGGCAGTGAAATGAACCACCTGCTCGTACTCGACGCCGTTGGCCTGAGTGATCGCTAGGCGCACCCCCACCGCATTCATGGGCGACTTGCCCCCCGCGAACACGATGCTTTCGACGCGATGAAATGTTGCAGCGAGTTGGGCAAGTTCGCTGCTGAACAGATCGTCCTCCGCGTCGTGCCACTTGGACGGCGGCTTGAGGGCGAGGTAGCTGCCGACGGATTCGAGCCAGTCGGACTCAGGCAGACTGTCGTCCCTCAGTCGGAGACAAAACGCGCGGAGCTTCGGCTCCGTGACGCCGAGGACGACGTGTCCTGCGCGGGCCGCGAGTGCGGTTCTGAACTGCGGGAACGTTCCCGGCAGATCAAACGCGTCCCGGAGTTGTTTTCGCAAGTATTCCTGCATCTCAGGGAAGGCAACCCTCAGATTGTCGAGCGCCGCCTTCAGACTCGTGACGAACGCTTGCACCGCCTTGCCGACAGTCGCGTCCACGGTTATCGGCTCAAAACCGCACGCCTTAGGCAGGTCGGTAAAGAGCAACCGGGCGGGCTCCCGGGCGTTGAGGATTGTGTCGCGAACAGCCAGGGCGGTCGGAGGAAGTTTTTTCGTGTTCAGAACGTACGCCGGCAGTTGCGCGACGAAAAGGCAAAGCCCTTTCACCACGTCGAGCAACTCAGCCTCGCGATCTTCATCTGGCTTCACTTCGAGCACCGAGAGCAACTGCTCGAAAAGCTCAGCACGCACGCCTTCAATGCGGCAATACTGGATGTCGAAGCGCTCAGGCGCCTTGGTGAGCACAAGCAGCGTCTCGCCGTTGAGTTCGCGCTGAAACGTCCCGTCCTTGTAGAAGGCGACGTCTTTTTCGTGGACGATGGCGAACACGGCCAAGAATATCGGGATAAGGCCATCGCGCACCCCGAAAGGCGGCTTGCGGAGTTCAGCGCAGAGTTCAGCGATGTTCACCCGGCTATCAGGCCGGATTTTCACGATTTCACGAATCCGCCGCAAAGTAGGAAGCACACGGCACTTCTCGTCGGTGCGGTGATGGGGTTCGCTGATGCGCCAGGCACCGTTGTGTTCCTGGTGAAGCCCGGTGTTCTTGAGCACGGAGAGGTACATGGACATCTCAGGCGGCTTCTTGTCAGGATTCATTCCCAGCCACTGCGACCTGCCGTCCGTGAACATCCGCTCGATGAGCCTCATCCGCGCTGCCGCGGCAGCAGAACTCAGGTTGCGCCGGTTCACGAGTTCGTTGTGAATGCGCGGAGCCTCCGTGTACGTTTCGTCGAAGAGGCGGGACAACTCCGAGAGCAGATGCCGTCCATCGCGGATGTGAAGCGCCCGGCCTTGGTGGAACCACTCAATGGTCGTGCGACTTCCGAACTGCTTGAAGCCGACACGGGCCTGAATCCCCGACTCCAACTGCATCCGCGCTGCCTGCCGCTGCCGTGAAACCTCCTCGCGTGCGTACTTGTCGGCGTTCAGTTCAAGCGTGTTCGTGAGCACCCATTCCCACCGTTGGGCCTCCTGCACCAAGCTGGCCAGGTTGCTCAAGGGCTGGGGCACAGCGACGAGCCAGTTCCGGCGCGCCTTGAGTCCACTGTCCTTCACAACCTCCAAGGCCAATTCGCGGTCGGTGACGGTTTCGCAGAGCGGCACGAGGATGAACCCATCCGCACTCACAATGTCGTCGTTGACGAGGCTGGCTAGTTCCGTGACTGAGCAGTAGCGCACGTCGAAGTGGCGCAGGTTGCCGGTTTCGATGTAGTGCCGGCGGGCCACGATAGGGCGCGTTTCGAGGTAGTCCTTTATGCACGACGCAACGCGCTGTGGCGTTTGTACCGCGCGTCGGGCATCGTCGTAAGCTTTCTCAAGGTCAACAGATGTGTGCGGCCACAAGCAAAGGCCGCCTCCGCGTCCACGGTCGTAGAGCACGTGCTTGACCTTCTGGAGTTTGTCCAGCGCCGTCTTCACTTGCCGGTGGAGGGCGTGGTCGTCACCGGCGATAGCGCACACAACCGATTCCTCGGTCGCGAGAAGGTCGTCATTGAGCAGGTTCAGTATGCCGACGGCTTTAAGCACCTCCACCTGTAGTGGCTCTTCCGTCGCGTAGCTGTCGATGACCGACTCGATCAGGTTCCAATGGCTCCGGTAGCTCTGCACCGCGAGGCGATGACCGAAATTCGTTCGGACGTAGTCGAACAGGTTGTGGAGGCGATACGGTCGCGCGTCGTCAACCCGTTGGTCGCTAAACGCCTGCAGGCCGAATGGCTCGTACGACAAGAGGAAGCTGAATAGTGAACGCTCGTTCTGCCCAAAGCGTCGGAAAACTCGGATCAGCACCGGTACGATCGTTGGGTGGAGTGGATAGAGCCGGGCCGCCAATTCCATTAGCGGCTGCCGCTGGACCGCGCCTAACCAGCCAAGCTCGATGGTCTGTTCCATGACCTCGCGGAGCGAAGCCGCCTGCGCCTTTTGAATTTGGTCAACACGAACATTCAGCGCCGAAGCGATGAGGTGACCGACCTGCTCAACAGGCTGATTGAAAATGATCTCGTCGAAACGCCCGGCAACCTTCTCCCACTCGCGCTGGGCAGACTGGTTGAGATGGTCGGCGTAGGCGTTGAAGCCCTGGTGGAGCAGGCAGACGAGGAATAGCGGCTCATTCCCGCTGCGCGAGGCCGCTTCCGCGAGGCGCTGCAACAGAAACACGTCCTGGCGGTGTGGGTTGAGTGCCGCGAATTCCAGAAACTTGCCCAATTCATCAACCAGCAAGAGCAATCCCTGGCCTTTTGAGTCAGCGATAAGTTGCGCGTTGGTGTGAAGGATGGCGTCAACAGTCTGCTCGTCGTCCGGGGCCTCTTTCGCATTCAGTAGCTGCTGGATTCGTTCGGCAGATTTTGCTTTAGCCCCGGGGCCATAAACCTCCCCAAGACTGTGATGGACCGCACGGAGGATGGAGGTGCCAAGCGGCTGCCGGGAGCATGTCACCAACACGGGCAAGAACTGCGGACGAGCAACGCCGTGCTTCTTGAAATCGACCACCCGCAGAAGCTGAGGTGGCAGTTTGTGGTCATGTCCGGCGAGGGCATGGGCGAGCAGCAGGGCGAAGCTCGACTTCCCCGAACCGTAATCGCCGGTTACGCGCCACGCTCGCTGTCCAGATCGCGGCCGCAGCCCCTCGCTAATGCGGTCGAAGCATGACTGCGCGAAACCAGTCGGGACGTAACCTGACAGCGCAGTGGAATCGTGGAAGTCCCGCTCAAGGTGGGCGGAGCGGAGGAACCGGTTCTTGATCTCGAAGAGATCGGCGATCCGTTTTTCAGCCATTGTGGCCCTCCCCTCGATAAATGTCCCTGAGTAGTTGCTCGCTGTCGCGACGACCCTCGCGGTGGAGTTGCTGGAGATTCGCGGACTCCGCGTAGCTGAAAAGGCCCTTGGTTTGCCGAGCGAGTTGCTCCACCCGCAGCCGCACGTCGTCTTCAGGCAGCTTGAAAACCTGGCCGGGACTGCCGTGCCCGTGCGCGACTTCACGGAAGCTCAATGTGGAGTCAGTCGCATGGCGGCTGTTCCAGAAATCGTTCAGGCAATAAACGAGAAGTTCAGGCGTGATGTCCGGCTTCTCCTGGCGCCGGAAAGCGTAAATCGGCTCAGCGCGACCACCGGCTCCGTCCAAGGGACGCTCGCCAACACGGACAATGAGTTCGAGTTCAATGAGTGGACAATCGAGGTTGTCCTCCTGAACTTCGCCCTTGCGCCCTCGGGTAGGAACGTAGGTGTGGAGAAACGTGTCGAAGTGCTGATCGATGGTAACCAGCGAAAGATGGTCTTCCTGCCGTGTGGCCTCCTTGTGGAGCGCTTTTACTACGAGGCTCGGCACGATCTCAGGCTCTTGCCAACGGTTCAGCAGGAAGTCCCATGCAAGAAGCGGATTCTTGGTATCGGTCGAGAGGTTCCAGTGAATGAGCCAAAGGGTGCGAATGTCCTCCAAAAACGGATCAAGGCCTCGTTCGCCAAGCACGAGTCGGCCGCAGTCGGTCAGCAGATGGCCGGCACCCTTGACCCCGGGGGTAGTCATTCCTGTCACCTGCGCCCAAAACCTGACTGAGCGGACCATGTTCTTGCCCAGGCCCAAGTCCACCATCGCCTTCTCTTCGTCGCCGAAAAGCCTCGGCTCACGGCTCAACCCCTGAACTGCTTTGGGCAGCCAAGTATAGCGGCAGGGGAACGATTCGTGCCCCGAAATGCGATAGGTCTTTTCCGAGATCATTCTCACCGTTTCAGTGACTTGCGAGGATGCTCCCCGCTACGAAGGCTGTCGAGTGCGGAATCTCCTTTGTGACCCGTTTACCCGTTCCCGTTCTGCGGAGCACTGTTCGCACGAGTCCAAGCGGCTGATCCTCAACAACTTTAGCTGCAACAGCGAGACCCGGCCCGAGGGTACCGGAGTATAGCGCTCCGGTCCGTTGGTGGGAAATCCTGGAGAGAAGGGGCGGGCAGTGAGCCTGACTTATCCCGAGTTCGTCAGTATTCTGGCCGCCTTCGACCGGGTCGAGGCGCAGGGCGGTGATGGTTCGTCCCCTCTTGAGGGGGCCGATTGGGGAGGAAAGTCGCCACGTTGGCGGCCCACCTATCGGGTGACTGCAGGACTCGTCGCGGTACGAACCTAATTCACTCTCTTTGAAATCTTCGTGAGCTTTTGTGGCCATTCCATCTGCGGTTTCTAGGTTTATTCTCCCGGATCGGGTATGATATGCTTCAGCACCAGATTACGAGACCGGAAAAGAATCGGTAACCGTTCTTGAAACAGATTCAAAACCGTGCAGAAGACCTCCAGACACCGGGGCGCTGATCCGGAAGATGAACGTTCATTTGGCGCCGGTCGTCTCGGCGCTCTGCGCGAGGCGAGTGGCGATTTGTGCTGGCTTCTGGATCGCGGCTACGGCATCGCGTCGGCGACGGAGCTGGTTGGAGACCGCCACCATTTTACCCGGCGGCAGAGAATCGCTGTCGCCCGATGCGCGTGTTCCCGGGAAGACAAGGAACGACGCCAGAGCCATTGTGTTGAGGCGGCCCAGTTGCGTGGCCAGGAGCTTTGGCTGGATGGTCTTAATGTGTTGACGATCGTCGAGAGTGCGTTGGGCGGCGGAGTGGTCCTCGTTGGGAGAGATGGTTGCTGCCGGGACGTGGCTGGGGTTTATTCGCACTACCACAAAGTGGCGGAAACCGTTCCGGGACTGCGAGCCATCGGTGAGGTTGCTTCGCAATTGGGGGTGACCCAGTGTCGTTGGTGGTTGGACAGCCCAGTGGATAACAGTGGCCGGCTGAAGGGCATCCTCCAGGAAGTGGCGAGCGAGGCAGGTTGGCCCTGGGAGGTTGAACTGGTCACGAACCCGGACCGGGTCCTCTCAGCCGCGGACCAGGTCGTATGCAGCTCGGACCACGCGATTTTGGACCGGTGCCAAAGGTGGTTTAACCTGGCCCGCCAGGTGATCGCTGACCAGGTGCCACACGCCCGAATGGTGGACCTTGACCCCGACAAGAGCTTTGCGGCGGAGGGCCCATGAGACTCAGGCCGATCCAGGTCGAATGTTACGCCGGGGCCAAAGCCGACGAGACGCCGCGACGGTTCATTTATGAAGGACAAGCCGTCGAGGTGGAAGAAGTGCTCGACCGCTGGTATCAGGTCGAAGGCCTGCCTGAATGGCCCCGGGCCGACTACTTCAAGGTGCGCGGCACTGACGACCGCGCGTATCTGCTGAAGCACGATTTGGAGTCAGATGAATGGTTCCTGGGAAAGGAATGGTGATGATGCCCAAGGGCCGGAGCCATCACGTGCCCTTTCACCGCGTTCGGGAAATCTACAAAAACGGCCAGCGTATTTGGCATCGGCCTCAGGCCGCAAAATGAGGATCGGTTCTCTCTGTCAGCTTTGCGCCCCTTTGCGGTGGGAACTCGGAATCTCAACCGCTAAGGACGCGAAGGATCGCGAAGGAGAAACCGCCAAAAACATTGGATTGCTGACTGCTGCCGACGGTAGAAAGGAGCCTGAGCTATCTGCCGCAACCACTCCCACCTCGTTAGAATACCTTTGTGGTCCTTTGCGGTCTCTGTGGTTAACTCAACTGCCCCTGTTCAGCCGCAACCTGGCCTATTCGCCCCGGATGGAGTCGATCTCGAAATCGCCTCCGGGGCCGCCTTCGAACGGGTCCAGTCGGAGGGCGGTGATGGTTTGTCCCCTCCAGAGGGGATGAGTTGCGACCTGAAATACGTATTCGTGCATCGTGTTCCGGTCCGCGAAGGGGAGGCGCATTGTCTTGTCCTCGGCCCAGACAGGGCTGGCGGCGGTGGTCCAGAAGAGAGCGAGTCCGCTCCCGGCGGTGGCGCGCATGCGCACACTTACCCTGCGGACGTCCTCGCCCTGGAACCGGACCCGGGACCGCACCAGGTAAGGGTCGCCGCCAGTGGCGGTGCCGCGCCAGAGGCCATCACGCACTTCCCAAGTGCTGACCTGGCTCGCAGGGAACCAACCTTCGGGGCCGACATCGAACTCGAAGGCCACGTTCGTGGAGAGCGAAGGGATGCCGCGTCCGGGGCGGAAGGCGACTTCCTGGAGTTCGACGCGGTGGCGTCCGGTGGAGCCCGGCTTGAGCACTGCCGCGCCCAGCCCGGCGTCGTATTGCCAACCTGGACCGGTCCCGGCCCAGAGGTCAGTCACGGCCTCCGGCACGGTCTGCCCGTTCAGCAGCACTCCTCCAGGGCGCGAGACCCCGGCCACCAGGACCAGGCCGCTTTCGGACGCTGGAAACTCGACAGTTACGGACAACCGGTTGTTGGCGAACGCGGCGTCCGAGAACGTGGCGCGGGCGCTGAGCCGAAAGCCCGGCGCTACGGAGAGGGTGGTAGGGTCGATATCGCGGCCTTCGAGCCGGAAGATGTTCCGCAGGATCTGGCCGGGCTCGAAGACCCACGCGCATTTGGACCAATCGATGGCACTGAAGTTGTCCGGCCAGAGCGCGACATTCGGTCCGTCGGCGTCCTGTTGGTACAGCGCGCTGACGGTGAGACCCTCACCGATTCTTCGCCAGGGGAACGAGGTATCGAGTTCACTGAGCTTGAGGAGCGCATAGGCGTAGCGCAAGCCGTTCCACTGGACGGGTTGGCCGATCCAAGACCCTTCGAACCAGGAGCCACCCAGGATGGCGATCGAGGCGTAGCGCAGCATCGGGTGGCCGTCCGGGTTCCAGGCATAGACGAACGGGAGTCCCGCACGAGCCCAGCGTATGGCTTCCGCGAGGTGCGCGCGGTCGCCGTCGATGCGGTAGGCCTCAACGTAAGCATCGACAGTGTCGGCGGCGGCGAGGATGTCGGGTGAATGGACGGGGCATTCCCAGACTTGGGCCGCCCGGGGCACGGTGAACTGGCGCATGAATTCGAGCGAGCGTTTCGCTGCGGCGTAGGCCTCGCGGTCGCCGGTCAGGCGGGCGTAGCGAAGAATCTCATAGGCATTGCGGGCGCAGGTCCCAAGTTCGGCGGCGCCGTCAGGGCCCAGGAGGCTGTAGTCGCGGCCCTTGTTGAGCCCGTTGGTCTCGATGCGTGTGTGAAAGCGCCAGGCGCCGTCCGCGCCCATGCTGTCGATGAAGCGGGTGGCGGCATCGCGCAACTGGTAGAGCTGGGATTGCGGCGAGGCGTAAGTGAGGCCCACGTCGTCCCACACCGCGCGGGACCGTCCGAGTTGCTCGGCGAGCGCCGCCCGGGCGAGGCACTGGTCGCGCAAGGCCTGGTTGGTGGTCAGGAGCGCCCCCAGGCGCAACTGGAAGGCAAAGTGAGGCGGGTGCCCTTGGACGCTCAGGAGCTCGCCGCCGCCCTTCGAGTTCCACCAGGTTTGGTTGGTCGCGACCCACAACGACTCGAGGAACGCGCGCAGGCTGAAGTCCAGTTCGCGTGCGTAGTCGCCCCGGGGCAGCGGGGCTGGCTCAGGCACACCGAACGTGGCGAACCAGCGCGGCAGGCATTCGATGGCGTGGGTGGCAGGCGCCAGCGCGCTCAACCAGGCCTCGAGTCGCAAGGGAGCCCCTGCGACGGCGTGGTAGGGGGTCCCTGTGGCTGCCAGATGGTTGGGGGCAACCCAGTCCGGCACCGACGGCAGGAACAGACCCATGAGATGGTTCTCCTGGCCATCGATGAAGTTCGGGGAAGCGAACACCGCCGCAGGCCGGTCGTGCACCCCGTCCCAGCGCTGTCGGCAATCCCAGAACAGGGCCAGTGCCGCGCCCCCTTGGGCCACAGACATAAGGGGCACCGTGATCTTGTTCGGGTGCGGGACGTAGCGGACATAGAAGTCGGGGTCGTGCATGTCGAGGTTCGACGAGGACGATTCATCGCCCACCAACCACTCGAGGCCGCAGAACAGGGCGTCATCTTTGGCGCGACCGAAGGTGTCCTGGCCGGCATAGAGTGCCGGCCCTGAGAGAGACAGCAGCCGGGCGTCGCGCTGCGGGACGGCTTCGAGGGTCGTGTGCACACGGTCGTCGTCCCCTACCGTGAACCGGCTGGCGAACTCCCATCGGTTGCCGGTCGCATCCTCGATCGAGCGCCCGAACTCGAGAGTGACCTGGCCGGGGGTGTTGGTGATGGCTTGCCAGGCCGATGCAAAAACCGGGTAACGGGCGGGCCCGTCCTTCCCCTCCAGTTCGAGCCGTGCCAGCGCGCTCGCCACCGCCAGGCGGCGCCAGGCGCCGGCAGCGCGCACATCGACACCGTACACCCCGTAGCCGTAGGGGTTTTTGGGAAAGACCAACCGCACCTTGCCGTTGCCTATGACGAGATCGGACCCCTCGACGGTGATTGCGGGTTGCGCACCCGGCG
>Ga0209514_10002996_pt1 | contig 25019 bp, 18 predicted proteins | sample Subgrocontami58m_FD_187452 | JGI IMG/M metagenome (GOLD analysis project Ga0209514, IMG submission 187452) | Subsurface groundwater microbial communities from S. Glens Falls, New York, USA - GMW37 contaminated, 5.8 m (SPAdes) (version 3) | ecosystem: Environmental > Aquatic > Deep subsurface >...
CCCGCCGCTTCCTCGGCTGGGAAGCCGGCGACCTCGCCGGAGCCCCCGGCGGCCCCGATCTTCCCAAGTCCCTCGACGTCTCCGTGCCCGAGTACGGCGACGTCCTCTCCCCAACGTACGCCATCCCCGACCCGGACAAGGCGGGCGCATGGCTCCTGCTCGCCCAGGTCCTCCCCGCCGGCACCGACCTCGACAAGCCCGCACCCGGCGACGGCGACGGCTGGCACGCCCCGCCCCAGGCCCGCTTCGAGCGCCTCCTGCGCGAGCGCGCCGACGCTTGCCAGCCCATCGACCTGCTCGTCTCCGGCACCCACCTGCGGCTGGTCTACGCCCCGCGCGGAGAATCCTCCGGGCACCTGACCTTCCCGGTGGCGGCGATGGTCGAGCCGGCCGGGCGATCGCTCGTCGCGGCCCTGCGCATGCTTCTCCACGCCGAGCGCCTGTTCCAGGGCGCGCCCGCCGTCCGCCTGCCCGCGCTCCTGCGCGAGAGCCGCAAGTACCAGAACGAAGTCTCCACCGCCCTCGCCGAGCAGGTGCTCGAGGCGCTGTGGCAGCTGGTCCGCGGCTTCCAGGCGGCCGACGAGGCGCGCCAGGGCGCCCTGCTGAGGGACGTCCTCGCCGACGCTCCCGACGAGGTCTACGGCGGCCTCTTGACCGTGCTCCTGCGGCTGGTCTTCCTGCTCTACGCCGAAGACCGCGGCCTGATGCCCGCGGGCGAAGTCTATGCCGCCCACTACTCGGTGACCGGCCTGTTCCGGCGACTGCGCGAGGACCAGGCGCGCTGGCCGGACACGATGGACCAGCGCTTCGGCGCCTGGGCGCAGCTCCTGGCGCTCTTCCGGCTGGTGCACGACGGCGGGGGGCACGGAGCCATGCGCCTGCCCGAGCGCCGCGGGCGGCTGTTCGACCCCGACTCCTTCCCCTTTCTCGAAGGCCGGCTGCGCGGCGCGCGGCGCGTGCCGGGGGAGCGGCTCACCCCGCCGCGCGTGTCCGACGGGACGGTCCGGCGCGTGCTGGAGCTGCTCCTGGTGCTGGACGGCGAGCGGCTTTCGTACCGGGCGCTGGACGTGGAGCAGATCGGCTCGGTGTACGAGGAGATGATGGGCTTCGCGCTGCGCGCGGCCGAGCGGGCCTCGATCGCGGTGAAGCCGGACCACGTGGTGGTGGACCTCGAGGCGCTGCTCGCCCGCAAGGGGGGCGAGCGGGCGAAGGCGCTCAAGGACGAGGCCGGCTGCGCGCTGGAGGGAGCGGCGCAGAAGGCGCTCGAGTCCGCGCTCACGGTGGACGACGCGGTCGCCGCGCTGGGCAGGAAGGTCTCGCCGCGCACGCCGCGGCCGCTCCCGCGGGGGGCGATCTACCTGACCCCGACCGAGGAGCGCCGCCGGTCGGGCTCGCACTACACCCCGCGCTCGCTCACCGCGCCGATCGTGGCGACCACGCTGCGGCCGGTCCTGGAGGCGCTCGGCCCGCACCCCACGCCCGCGCAGATCCTGGGGTTGAAGGTATGCGACCCGGCGATGGGTTCCGGGGCGTTCCTGGTCGAGACCTGCCGGGTGCTGGGCGAGAAGCTGGAAGCCGCCTGGGCGAAGCACGGCGGTATGCCGCGCATCCCCTCGGACGAGGACCCGGTCCTGCACGCGCGCCGGCTGGTGGCGCAGCAGTGCCTGTACGGCGTGGACAAGAACCCGTTCGCGGTGGAGCTGGCCAAGCTCTCGCTCTGGCTGGCCACGCTCGCGCGCGAGCACCCGTTCACCTTCGTGGATCACGCCCTGCGGCACGGCGACTCGCTGGTGGGGCTGACTCGGGAGCAGATCGCCGCCTTCCACTGGAAGGCCGGGGCGCAGATGCAGTTCGCGACCACGAAGATCGAGGAGCGCATTCGCGAAGCCGAAGCGGCGCGGCGGTCGATCCTGGATCTGGCGGAGTCGGACGACACCGCGAAGAAGGAGCGGCTGCTGGCCGAGGCCGACGCGGCGCTCAAGGACGTTCGGCTGGTCGGCGACCTGGTGGTGGCCGCGTTCTTCGGGGCGGAAGAGGACAATGAGCGCGAGCGGTTGCGGGTGGAGTACGCGGCGCAGATAGGCGAGGCGCTGGCCGCCGGAAGCGATGCTGCGAAGAAGGCGAAGGCGCGGGCGGAGCTGGAGCGGGTGGTGGCGGGGCTGCGGGGCGGGGAGAAGCCGGTGCCGGTGTTTCATTGGGAGGTGGAGTTTCCGGAGGTGTTCGGACGCGGGCAGGGGGCAGGGAGGGCGGGGTTTGATGCGGTGGTGGGGAATCCGCCGTTTGCCGGGAAGAACACGGTCATCGCGGGGAGCCGCGAGAGGTACCCGAAGTGGCTGCAGGCGGTGCACGAGGAAAGCCACGGCAACGCGGACTTGGTCGCGCACTTCTTCCGCCGGGCATTTGGGGTAGTGCGAGAAGGCGGGACGTTCGGCCTGCTCGCGACGAAGACGATCGCGCAGGGGGATACGAGGTCGAGCGGCCTGCGCTGGATCTGCATGCACGGCGGGACGATCTACGAGGCGCGCAAGCGGATCAAGTGGCCGGGGCAGGCGGCGGTGGTCGTCAGCGTGGTGCACGTGGCGCGCGGGGCCGTGAAGCCGCCGCATGTGCTGGATGGGAAGCCGGTGGAGCGCGTGACGGCGTTTCTGTTTCACGCGGGAGGACATGAGGACCCGAAGCCCCTGGCGGAGAATGCGGGGAAGAGCTTTATTGGAAGCAATGTGTTTGGAATGGGGTTCACGTTCGATGATGACAACCCTGAAGCCACGCCGATCGCGGAGATGGACCGACTAGTGCGGAAGGACACGCGGAATGCAGAGCGGATCTTCCCGTACATCAGCGGAGAGGAAGTTAACGAGAGCCCGACACATGCTCATCGGCGGTACGTGATCAACTTTGGCGACATGAGCGAAGAGGATGCGAGAAATGGGTGGCCCGAGTTGATGGGGATCGTGGAAAGAAAAGTGAGGCCGCAGCGATTGCAAGACAATCGAGCCTCCTACCGGAAGTTCTGGTGGCAGTTCGCTGAGAAGCGCGTCGAACTCGCCAGAGCCATCCGTGGCATTGAACGTACACTCGTGCTCTCGTCGGTGTCGAAGCACCTTGCCATCGGTCGGCTTCACGCCAATCAGGTATTCAGCCACAACACCACAGTCATCACTCTTGAATCGCACGCAGCCCTTGCTCTAATTCAGGGGACGGTGCACGAGGAATGGGTGCGATTCACGTCAAGCACTCTCGAGGATCGTTTGGGGTACCGTCCTTCCGACTGCTTCGAGACCTTCCCCTTCCCCCCCGACTGGGTCGCCAACGCCGTCCTTGAATCCGCCGGTCGCTTGTACTACGACTTCCGCGCAGCTCTCATGGTTCGCAACAACCAGGGCCTCACCGCGACCTACAACCGCTTCCACGATCCCGACGAGACCGATGCCGAGATTGCCCACCTGCGCGACCTCCACGCGGACATGGACCGCGCCGTCCTCGACGCCTACGGCTGGACCGACCTCCGCCCGACCTGCGAATTCCTGCTCGATTACGAGGAGGACGAATCCACCGAGGACGCCGGCCGCGCCCGCCGCCGCAAGAAACCCTGGCGCCTGCGCTGGCCCGACGACATCAGAGAGGAAGTGCTCGCCCGACTGTTGGAGCTCAACGGGCGACAAGCCGAGGTGGAAACACTGGAAGCCGTGATCCCAACTAGAGGAGCACGTTGAACATGCCACAAGATCGCGAGTCGGGCGCGGCAGCCGCGAAATGGGGATTGCAGACAGCGCGCAGGTTGGCAATCGCGCTCGCTGCCACGGACCTGCGTGCTAACAGCAATCAGTGCTCCATTCAGAATCGGCGCGTCGCTCTCAAGACCGCGCGGGAGAAAACCACGAAGGTCGGCGTGACATACGCGATGCTCGACCGAGTTGAAGAAGTGCTGGGCGCTTGGGAGGTTGGGCCGGATAGGTTCGAAATCTGGGCGCTCTCGGCCAAAGCGTTCAAGCGCCTAATGGAGCCATCACACAGCCGTGGCCCGTCAGCCGGCAAGATTGGATTGGTGTCGAAGAGGGATTTCCAGGCCGAGGGAGAACTCAGAACTACCGTGCGACTTCCAGGTGCGCCGCCGACCGCGGCAACGGAGCGGCAGGAGCGCCAGTAAGCTCGTGAGCGTCACTGCATCACAGATGGATGATCCTCAGACCTTCCTCAGACCTCAGACGTAATGAGCGACAAGATGAACGGGCACGGACGGATTTCGCCTGCACCCGAATACGCCGCTGCCGTCCAAGAGTTCATGACACGGGTCGGGAATGCACTGCTCGTGGCTCAGTACCCATTTCTCGGCCGCCTGGGGACCGAGAAGGTCGATGCGATCCCAGAGCGACCAGCGTCACCCGACACCTCGCATGGGGCCTCCACGGGTGAATTCTGGGCGGAGGCTAGCCTCATTCTCAAGAACGTCGATCTCCTCGAATTGAACTCGGAGGCATTCGCGATCCAGCTGTGGGAGATGGCCGATCAAACCGGGCGAGCCGTGATGAAGCGGTTCTATGACTTCATGTCCACAACCTGTCAAGACGCTGGAACAGTGTTCTGTTCCGGGGGGCACCCCCTTACACATGATTCCTTCATGGATGTACTCGAGAAGATTCCGTTCGACGTTGACGAGAGTGGGCGCCCGAAAGGCCTGGAATTACATTGTTCACCTGATGATGCGAAGAAGCTAGCAGGGCTTCCTCCGATGAATGAGCAGCAGCGTGCTCGATTTGATAGACTCCTCAAAGACAAAGCGGAGGCTCAACGTGTTCGAAAGCGTCATCGAAGGCTGGCTAGACCAGCTTCTTGAGCGAGACTTTGATGAGCCCCTCCTCGCAATTCTGAGATCTCGCGGATTTGCTGACATCCACTATACCCACGGTCCGTACGAATTCGGGAAGGACTTTGTCGCGAAATTGAAACTGACCGACGAGACCCACCAGTACGGAATCCAGTGCAAGGCAGGCGATATCGGCGGAGCCGAGTTCGATTCCATTCGGGGCCAGTTGGACGAGTTGACAAGTTCCAGGTTGGCCCACCCAAGCTACGACGCCGCTCTCCCAAAGAAGCACGTGCTGCTCACGACTGGCAGGCTCAAGGGGAAGGCAATTCAGTCAGCGAAGGACGTCGCAGAGCGCATTCGATCAAGGAAGGAGGGGGAATTCCTAGTCTGGGATCGGGAAACTCTTATCGACTTCATCTCGACGTCGGATCCGATGCGATTTGGACCCAGCCTATCCCCACAGATAGTCCCGCTCCTCGGAAAGTTGGTTGGAACGACATCGACCCATCGTGATCTGGAACGGTGGTCCCGAGTCCTGCTGCCCCCCGCCGATTCCGATCTGAAGTCATTCTCGATCGCATTGCTTCAGAACGCAGTGTGTGCACAGCTTCTCATGCGCATGGGTCGCCCGCTGCACGCGCTCTCGATCGCCTTGAATGGAATTCGTGTAGCCTCGGTTTCGGTCTACTCGAAATCCCTTACCGGCGAAGAACGCAGAGACCTGGTCACGAGAGCTTGTCTCGGCTATCTCGCGACCGGCAAGAGTGGGATGGCGAGCGCCATGGAGAATCTCCACGATCCGAGAGCCATGCTGAATTGGTCGGAATGTGGTCCAGGGGCGATTGTCGCGTACCCGACTTGCTGCTCACGATTACTCGAGTATCTTGGGATTGCCTGCCTGTTCTGTCGCGCGCGCGGTCTGGACGACGAAGCGGCGAACTATGGTGATCAACTCCGTATCGTGGCACTGCATCAACCAGGCGCGAGCCATCCCATTTCTAATCGCTATGCGGCCCATGTCGCTCTCGGGATCTTGGGCTTGTTGTCGTCGGGGTACGTTGATGAGGCCCGCAAGCTGCTCGTCGAGACTACTATCTGGCTCTGCGATCACCATGAACAGGATGCATCGGGCCTCGCTGGGGCCTATGCGCTACCCGAGGAAGAAGTCGCTTACCTCCTGGGTGGACCATTCGAGTGCATCCCTGTATGTCAGCGCACGCATTCCATCCTAGCGCTGGCCCTGTGCGATGCCGCCTACATCTTCTTTCCGGACATCTACTCGGACGTCCTCAACGAGATCCTCGCTGTCGACATAACGCCGCACGGGCTTCATGCGCCAGACAGTGCGGTTGGGATGACAGTCGATGGCGAGGGGACGCAAGATCTGCTTAATCCACCCTACCCCGAGCAGGCGGGGGACTCTCCTCTACCTCACCACGAAGGACTCCAGCCACTCCCACGAGACCTGGAGGGACCCATTGGGCCCCTCTTGCCAGTGGCAATGGCATGCTTGACCCAGGACCGGTTGTTTTCAGATGTGTATCCTCGGTTTACTTTTGCACGACATCTCGCAAGGCGACCCGTTGGGGCTGGTCCCTAGGCCGCGGAGCCGTAGCGCCTGTCCCCCGAGCAAGACCAGCAGTACGACCAGGAGTTAGCGCTCCAGGAGGATAGATGAAGTCGCCATGGATGCCGGAAGGGACCGAAGTCGAGGTCCGCTTTGAGGGCGAGGGCGTGGAGTTTCGTCGATTCGTCGACGCCCTGATAGGCCAACAGCTGCTCGCCGCGAACCTCGCCCCGTCCAGCATGCAGCCGAACCAGAATGATCACCACCCAGACGGCGGCGTTGACACTCAAGTGTCAGCGAGCATCCCCTCCGGCAGAACGGACTACTTTTCGTTGCCCACGATTTGGCAGTACCGCGCAAAGGGGTGGAAAGAAACCACTCCCAAGGTCCTCGCGAACACCCTGAAGCAGGCCAGATTCCTGAAGGAACGTCTGCGCAAGAGAGATGCCCTTCGCCTCTGTCTGCCGATTGCAAAGCCAGCTGAGTCCGTGGATCGGGCCACCAAGAACCTACGCGCCGCAATTCGAGCGCTGAGCATCCCTTCTGCGGTGGCGGACAGCGCCCGCGTGCTTGACGGTTGTCAGCTCGCAGCCTGGGCCTCTTCCTACCCAGGAATCGTGAAGCAGTTCTTCTATCCCGCAGACCTCCAGTCCGTTCTTGCAATCGGCGAGTGGGCAAGTGAGGCAAAGGGGAACATTGATAAGTACGTTCAGCCTCCGAACTGGGAAGCGACCAAGAACAAGATACTGCGACACGCGGATTTCACATCGACCACAACCGATGTCGTTCTCCGCATTGCGGGTCAGGCGGGCGTCGGGAAGTCGCGATTTGTCTATGAAACCCTCATGGGCGGTGGGCCACAGGTTTCGCAACTTGTGCTCTGCACCCGGGATGACCAGACGACCAAGCGCGTAGCCGACTTTCTCGCCGGTCAGACCGACATGCATGCGATCCTGGTCGCCGACGAGTCTTCCGCAGGCCTTCGCGGCATCCTGAATAGAGTCCTGTCCGGACACATTCACCGCGTCCGAGTGGTGGCCATCGACAACGAGATGGTGCGGACCGGGCAGTCGGATCCAGAATTGTGGCTCGACCGCGCGGATGACAAGGTCGTGATTGACGTCCTCACGAGGAACTTCTCGGCCCACAAGACGCCAGCGGATATCGGGCGAATCGTTCACATGACTCGCGGCTACATGCGGTTCGCCGCGGACATGTGCCGATCCGATGAGCCAGTCCCTCCCACTGTCTCGGACTACTTGGAGAAGCGCTTTCCGGCCCACAGCACTTCTCGAAGGGTGCTGGAAGCCCTCACTCTGGTTACCCAGGTCGGATTCAGGGGAGACCACGCACCCGACCTCGATGTCCTCCTGAGTGCCGTATGGCCCGCGGGCGAACTGACCAGGGCGAACTTCATGGCGGAAGTCAATCGGCTCCATTCCGGACCAGGCTTTGTCGGCTACGGGAGCATTCTGTACATTACGCCTCCGCTGGTTGCAGAAGCGCTATTCCCCCACGCGTGGGCGAACTGGGTCACGAAGCACGGAAGTCCATTCTTCGAGCGCCTCAAGGGCCCTCCTTCGCTGATTGACCGGCTGGATCAGAGAATGCGAGAGTTGCCGGGGCTGGAGAAGGAGCGCGCCCAACTGGGCGAGTACTTTCGCGACTCGATCGCGAACTTGAGGGCGACGGACTTCGCGGATGCGCGCCTGTGCAGGACCGTCTCGTCGCTCATCGAAAACGCGCCAACTCACTTGCTGGCTCCATTCTGCGCGGCGCTCGAGCGCTTGTCGATCCCCGAGCTCCTGGCCATGGGGGGTGACGCTCCGGCCGTCCGGTCCGAAGATGATCCCGACTGGGGACCTAGGCGGTACATCGTGTGGTTGGCTGAGCGTCTTGCGGCATTCGAGGAGTATTTCGACCATGCAGCCCGCATCCTGCTTCGCCTGGCTACCGCCGAGACTGAACCCGATATCGGCAATAACGCTACGCGGATCTGGCTGCAGATCCACGGCATCGTCAACTCGGGAACAGAGCTGGTGCACGATGTGCGCCGGCAGAAGCTGGAACGGATGGTCACGGGTGCCGACACAGGCACGTTGCCCCTGCTGATCGATGCTCTGATCGAACCGCTTAGACGACCTGGCATCCGAATGACCGGTCGCCCCCTTTTCGCTGGTCGACCCGTTCCCGACGAGTGGAAGCCCCGAAACACCCATGACTGGTGGGAATGCGAAGCCCGGGTGCTCGATTCTCTCCACCGTGTTGTCGTGGAGTGGCCCTCGTGTGCCGCAGGCGTGAGAGGCCAGGTTCTCGAACTCCTTGGTGAGTTGGTCGGCCGTGGCCATGGGGATAGAGTCCGCCGAATCATCGATCCCCTGACCGCTGAGGAGATTCCTCGCGTTCGGTCTCACATTCAAGCCGTCTTGGAACGCGCAGATGCGGATCGACCCGACCGCAAGTCCCTGGAGGATTGGATCAGCGAAATTGCCCCCCGCACCGTGGAAGCACGCCTGCTCGCGCTCACAGGAGCCCTCCCATGGAAGTCGCCTGCCTCGGACGTTCTCGATGAACTCGCGCGCCAGGTTATCGATCAGCCTCAAACCTTGTGGATTTGCCTGACCGGTCTTGCAGCTCCGCATGGATCGTCGGCGATTCTGTCGTTCGGAAGATCGTTAGGACGACTTGATCTCAATCGCCTACTCGGGCGGAAGCTGATTGAGGACGCCATGGACAGAGCCGACGCTTCGCCGTTGGTTACTGGGTACATTATTGGCAGGAAGGAGACCGCAGGTCCGCTCGATGACCTGATTCCCGTATTGGACAGGCAGGGGACGGACCCGAGGGTCGTGCTGAGACTCGCGCTTATCATTGGCCCCAAGGCCAACCCAGTCGAACGCGCCGAGGATTCTGTGCGGGCGGGACGGCTGGTGCCGATGAGCCTGGGCGCTTTCGAGACGAGCATTCGCTCGGGCGAGTGCGCGATCACAGATGTTCGCCGGCTCCTTGAACTGGTGCTGTCCGCGTCCTCACCTCTCCACGCCGAACTCACTGACATTGCCTTGGGGCTTGTTTACGCTTGGCTTCTGTCGCCGGCAGGAAAGTCAGAAGGCTTCAAGGAACACAAGCTGCGTGAGCAGGCTTGGCATGTAGTGGAGTCGCCAATCAAACAGGAGGCCGAGAGGCTCGACGCCATGTCTGCCTTTGCCTGGTCAGAGGTAGTGCAGGGCCTTTTCCCATACGAACAGGGCCGCGCAATGACCCTGGTCATGCGCTTCATCATTCGCCGCATGCGCATTGATGTGGATTACCGCAGTCTGGTCAAATGGCTGGTAGAGCAGCAGCCTGTCTTGGCCACTAGAACGTTCCTGGACGAATTGAGCGGCAGCGGTCCCGTGTTGGCATTCCTCGGCGACTACAAGAGCCTCGTAGGAGTCCTCCCCCTCGAAGGGCTTTGCCAGGAGGTACTTGCGAGGGGTGTGGCTACCGCTCGCTCCTTGGCCCGTCACCTTCCTGCCCCCACAGTGCAGGCCGGACAGCCGTCATTGCCGCCGATCACAGAATTCGTTCTCAAGACATTCGGAGATGACGAACGAGTCTTCAAGGAGTTCGCAGTCGGCGTCCACGGCCATGAAATGACATGGGGGAGCCTCGTGGACAATGCGCGGGCGAAGGTAAAGGTGGCAGATCTGTTCCTGGACCATCGACTTCCTGTGGTGCGCAAATGGGCCCTACGCGAGAAGCAGGTAGCGCTAGCCGAAGCCGAACATTGGATGGAACGGGAGGAGAGGGAGCAATTCGAGGCGGGTTAAGGCAGAAGTTCTCCGGGTAGGGCACCCAGGTCATCGATCGCCGGTCACCGCTCGCTCACGGGGAAGAACCCCAGCGCCGATGCACACGGCCCAACGCACTACGGCGCCACGGCGCCCTACGGCCCTTGCAATTCATTGCCCCCCTTGCCAGAATTCAGTCTTGCTGCGTGACAAGCCCGCCGCCCCAGGCCGCGCCGCTCGTGTCAGCGCATGACGGCAGACGGGGGCGCACGGCGCCCGCAAGAGGACCCCCGACATGGCCCGATCCGACCTCCTCATCACGCTCGTGAAGTCCGGCAAGTCCTCGCCTATGGCGCTCACGAGAAAGGACCCACCCCTGCTCATCGAAAGAGGACCACTCGTTCGCAGCTGGTGGCGGTGGGGCATCGGACCGGCGGCGGCGATCAAGGGGGTAGGGTGAAGCCCATCCGGCTGGAGTGCTCTCCCAGCGGCCGCGGCCGCACACGGTCAGCACGGCTGCGGCAGCTTCGGCTACCGGGTCGAATCCAGACCTCCTTCGGATGTCAGTGCGGCGCGGGCAATCGCGAGGAATCGGTCCCTATCGTGCCGCACGAAGTCGTCCACGACCCGTCCGACGGCCATAGCCTGGCGGGCGTGGTCCAGCGGAGCCTCGCCCACTATGGCCCAGTTGCTCGGATATCCCTCCTTGTCCTCAGTGCTGCAGCAAATTGGCCGCGATCGTCCTGGCGGACTCCCGCTCCTGATCGGGGAGGCCCGCCAGAACCGACGGGTTCCCCGTCCTCGCAAAGTCGATCGCCGGCTTCAGGAAGGAGAGGACGCTGCGTATCTCCTCGGGGTCATTCGCGTTGGCCGCGACCAGGAGGGCCGCAGCCGCATCGAGAGAATGAGCCTTGCCCGCATCGACGATCACCGAGAGCCGGGCTTCTACCCGGTCCTTGACCGTACTCCCCGCCGGTTCCATCGCGTTCAACCTGGCCATGTGGTCAACCGACTCCGCAAGTCTTCCTTCGCGGAGGAGGCCGCGGATCAGGAAGCTGAATGCCTTGAAGAACATTCCTCCCGTCCGAACTGCCAGGCACTCTCCGAACGCCTGCATCGCCGCCGCGCTGTCTCCCAGCTCCGTCAATGCGAGTCCCCGATTCAGGAGCAGTCCAGCGCGCACGGACTCGCGGATGCCCGGATAGGCAAGTCCCGCCTCGCAGTCCTCCAGCGACTTTCGAGGATCTCCCGAAATGCCGTAGGCCGCGCTGCGATTGGCTAGCGCGCGTGCCGATAGGTCTGCAGGCGCTCCGGTCAGGCCGATGATTGCGGTGTAATCCGACATGGCGCCTTCGCGGTCGCCCAGCGTCCACTTGCAGACACCCCGATTGAAGAGCGCTTCTCCCACATGGTCGATCGGCATTCCGGCCAGCTCGATGACTGCCGAGTAGTCAGCCACTGCGCCCTGCGGGTCACCAAGCTGCCTCCTGCAGATCCCCCGATTGACCAGCGCCATTGCGACGATTTCTGACGATGCACCCCGTCGGTCCAGCACCGCCGAGTAATCACCGATCGCACCATGGATGTCCCCGAGCAGCGCCTTGCGAACCGCTCGGTTGTAGAGCGCATTCGAGACGTGCTCAACGGCGGCGCCGCTGAGCTCGAGCACGGCGGTGTAGTCGTCCAACTCACCCTGGACGTCGTCCAAGTTGCCCCTTCGGGCGCCTCGGTTGACCAGCGCCAGGGCCACCTGGTTCACCGTGGCGCCAGGCAACTCGACCACGGCCGTGTAATCGGATATCTCACCCTGGAAGTCCCCGAGACTTCCCTTGCAGGCGCCACGATTACAGAGCGCGCTCCCGACGACTTCGACAGGCGCCCCGGGCAGGTCGACCGCCCGGGTGTAGTCCGCGATCGCAGTCTGATAGTCGCCGGCATTCTGCCGGCACTTGCCGAGATTGAATTGCGCCTTGGCCACTTGATCGGCCGGGGAATCCTTCAACGCAACGGTGCGGCCAAAGTCCTCCATTGCGCCTTTCAGGTCGCCGACTGTCGACTTCCAGCATCCGCGATTGACGAGCGCCCTTGCCGCGGCGGCGGCTGGCACACCAGGCACTTCCAGGACGGAGGAATAGTCGGCCATGGCACCCGCGGAATCGCCGAGTCGAGACCTGCATTTCCCGCGGTTGAAAAGAGCCTTGCCTAGAACTTCGGGGAGCGCCCCCGGCGATTGGATCGCGGTCGTGTAGTCCGCGATCGCACCCCGGTAGTCGTCGGCAAGCTCTCGGCAAAGACCTCGATTGGAACGCGCCTGAGCGACTTGACTCGGTTTGGCTCCACCCAGCTCCTCGACAGCCGCGTAGTCGGAAATCTCCCCCTCGTGGTCTCCCAGTCGCCCCCTGCGCACTCCTCGATTCATGAGCGCAGCGGCGACATGCTCTGACGGTGCGTCAGGCAGGACTGCGGTCCTCGTGTAGTCGGCGATCGCTCCGATTTCGTCTCTGAGCTTTTCCCTGCACACTCCTCGATGGAATAGGGCCAGGGCGGTACGCTCCGGTGGCATTTCGCCTTTCAGGAGGAGGAGGTCGAAGTCGGCGATCGCGCCATGGTAATCGTCGCGGATCGCCCTGCTGCTGGCCCTGTTCTCGAGCGCCAGCGTCCGGACTGGATGCGACGCTTCATCATTCGTCAGAATCCGTTCGAACTCGCATTGGGCGGCCCCGTGATCGCCCAAGCGGCCTAGTGAAACTCCGAGACCGAGGCGGGCGTCACAATCCAGAGGGTTTTTCCTCAACGCTGCCTCATACGCAGCCTGCGCTTTGCGCAATTCTCCGCGAGCTAGAAGTCGGTCACCGACGGCGCGGAAGCCCGCGGACCTGTATTGCGATTGCGACGCCCCGTCAGGCGCCGCGGACTCCGCCAGGAGCGGCGCGGCCTCCATGTGGCGCCCGACACTGCAAAGCGTATCCGCGAGCCGATTGCGGTAGGTCTTGCGCTCGCCGGCGTCTTCGAGACTCGCCAGGTAGTAGTCCAGAGCGAGAAGGTCGTGGATGCGACCGGCAGAGCCAACAACTCCGGCCTCTTGAATTCTGCAGCATTCCTCTTCGACCACCCGTTTTCGTTCTTCTTTGGAGAACCAGGCTCGCAGGAACTCGACCAGCATCTCGATCCGCCTTCTCGCGGGACGCAGATACCTCATTTGGTACCAGGTCTCGAACATGCGGTCGGCTACTCGATAGGTCGCCGGACTTCCCTTGCCTCCGCCCTCGAGGGTCAGGAACCGAGCCTCCTTCAGGCGCCCCAACTGGGTCGTCACTACGTTCGGGGAAAGGCGCGCGGCGTGAGCGATGGCCGTGGGCGAATTTGCGCCCCCCAGGCGCACCAGGGCGTCCAATGTCTTGCTTTGCTGCCGCGGCATGTCGTCCAAGACGTGCTTGAGCATCGGTGTCAGGCCGGCGATCGTCTCGCGCAGGGCCTGGACTACCGACGGCAACTCTCGGTGACTCAGCACATCGTAGAGCATCACAACGAGGCGCGGATTTCCACCCGTGATGTGGGTGATCGCCCTGAGTTTGTCCTTGATCACGTCGAACTTGCGTAGGAAATCGCTGTTTTCCTCCGCCTCGGCCCGCTTGAGCACCAACTGCGTGACCTCCACATCCGAGAGGCACGGAACCTCGACCGGCAGGAAGAAGTTGAAGAACGCTTTGTCGTACGCGGCAATGTCCTCGAAGAGCCGCACCGACGCACCGACGACCATCAAGAATCCTTCCTTGCTGAGGAGTTTCCTGAAGGCGCGATATTCGTTGTCCGCGGCTCGAGCCTTGCGACGGCCCGTATGAGTATCCGGGAACAGCTTGTCAAAATTGTCGATCAGCAGGAGTACCCGCTTCCCGCTGGACTTCCACAGCGACCGAAGTCCATCCACGGCGATGGCCAGGCTGCGCGGGCCGTCCCGTTCCTCCGCGACTCTAGCGGCCAGGTCCGCCGCATCCGGCACGCATTCGTCCTCCGATAGAGCTCGAAGCACGCGTTCGAACAAGTCGCGGAGAGACTGTATGCAATACTCCTCCTCCCGTAACTGCACGCAGCACCAGTTCCCCGCGAGAGTGGGATCCGCGCGGACCCGCTCCCGCAGCGTCAGCAGAAGCGTCGTCTTGCCGATTCCTCTTGGCCCGAGAATCAAGTAGTGCTGGATCGTCGCGTGTCCTGCTTGCTCACCCACGGCCGCGAGAAGTTGAGTCACTACGCCTTCTCGCCCGACGAACGTGGCTTGGCGCTCCTCTGGGGGTATCTCCCAGGGGTCATAGCTCAAACGTGAATTCGACATTCTGCGGCTTCCTATTTCGTCCTTTTGGACGACGCGCGGTGGAATCGCCCCCACCAGTCCTTCATCACGCTCAGCAGGAAGGAGTACTCGCTGGTCTTCGGGTTGAGGGTGACGTACCAGTCCGATTCCAGATCGGCCATGATCTCGTCGAACTCGAAGTCCGATGCGCCTTTCTTCCGGACGGTTCGATACACGTCGTAGAGTGCGCTGCTGGACGCTCGGCCGGTTGGCATGTGGGCGATTTCGTTCAGGATTGCCAGCGCAGCGTGCTCGCCGGTCCGGCCGTAACGACGGAGGCGCTGGGAATAGTGGTCGAAGTAGGCACGACACGTTGGCCCGATGATCCGGCGGGTGTAAACGTCTTGAATCTGCTCCGGCGTGAGTTCTTGGTCCCTGAGTTTCTCTTCCATGCGAATCTGCGAGACGAAGAGCTGCAAGAAGTACGGAATCGCCGGGTTCATCAGCTCCCACATCTTCCCCCGGCCCGGACCGAGAGCCGGAGACCGTACCGGGCGCAAAGGGAGTCCAAGAGCCGATCCGCGTGTTCAGCGGAAATCGGCTCGACGGGGACGCGGAAGAAGTCGTTAAGTTTGTCGGGCGCATCGAGACGGCGCAGGACGATATCGAGGCTCGTGGACCCTGCGATCACGAAGCGATTTCGTCGCAGGACGTCCTTCCGGCTCATGCGAAGGGCTCGGAACCACTGCAGGAATCGTCTCGCTGGGTCGTCCCCGTGCTTCCGTGCCAGATTGTCGATGAATTGTGGAAACTCATCGAGGGTGAAGAGTACGGTCTTTTCGGCCTTCTCCATCTCCACCAATAGAGTCTTCGCTACGGACTCCCATGCATCCTTCACGACCTCCCTCAGCTCGACTTCGAACAGGTCCGTCTTGACTCGACCTATCTGCTCCTTAAAGAAACTCAAGACGGTCTTCGGGAAGGACCTGATGCCGCAGATTAGAGCTCTGAGTTCGCTTTGCTCAAGTAGGGAGGCAATCAGCGCGGCGACGAAGCCATCGGGGTCGTGGAGGTCCTCGACGTCGAGATACACGGGAAGGTAATCAGCTTGGTGGCGCTTGACCAGATGATGCATGACCCCGGTCTTGCCGAACCGTCGGGGTGCGATGAGATAGATGTTGTTCCCGGCCAATTGTTCCCAGACGTACGCGATCAGGTGGTCACGGCCGATGAGTTCTTCGGGTTCTGGGACGCCACCCGCGACGTTCCGTATCTCCATTCTGATAGCTCCATTACGACGACGAATGCATCGGAATTGCTTGACTAACGACAAGTCTGTTGCTTCTGCCGCGAACTATAGCAACAGATCTGTTGCATGTCAATGGGGAAGTTCTGATTGGCCCTCGGACGTCCTGTACCACCCGCTGCCCCACAGCTGCGTCCCTTGCAATTCGTTGCCACCCTTGCCAGAATTCAGTCTTGCCGTACGACAGGCCCGCCGCCCCAGGCCGCGTCGCTCTGGTCTCGGCGCATGACGCCAGACGGGAGGCGCACAGCGCCCGCAAGAGGACCCCCGACATGGCCCGATCCGACCTCATCATCACGCTCGTCAAAGCCGGCAAATCCTCGCCGGACCCGCGGTTCCGCAAGGCCGTCGAGGCCCTCATCGCGGAGGAGCGTTCGAAGGAGCACTCGATTCTCGCCGACCAGCTCGTGGACGCTTTCAAGGAGGGGGCGTCGGCTCCTCCCGCCCAGCCCTCGGGACCCGCGGGCGTCGTGAGCGACCTCCTCCACGAACTGAACCCTGAGCAGGGCCTCGAATCCCTGGTTCTCCCGCCGCTGGTCTCGCAGGAGTGCCGCGATCTGATGGAGGAGCACCATCGCGCCGAGCTGTTGCGCAGCTACGGGCTCGCACCACGACATCGTCTCCTCCTCATCGGGCCCCCGGGCAACGGCAAGACCAGCCTCGCCCACGCCCTCGCCCACGATCTCATGGTCCCCCTGCTGTCCGTCCGCTACGAAGGGCTGATCGGCAGCTACCTCGGGGAAACCGCCGCACGGCTCCGGCGAGTCTTCGACTACGCGCGCCAGCGCGCGTGCGTCCTCTTCCTCGACGAGTTCGACACGGTGGGCAAGGAACGCGGCGACATTCATGAGACCGGCGAAATCAAGCGGGTCGTCAGCACGCTCCTGATGCAGATGGACCAGCTCCCGGCCCACGTGCTGATCGTGACCGCGACCAATCACCCGGAGCTTCTCGATCGCGCGGTGTGGCGGCGATTCCAGCTCCGCCTGCGATTGCCGCGTCCGGGACCGCGACAGATCGACCAGTACCTCGACCGTCTGTTCGCCGGACTGACATTGCCGGGAGAGTTCAAGCCGCACAGCCTGACCCGGCAGCTGCGGGGAGCGACCTTCTCGGAGATTTTGGACCTCTACCTCGACATTTCCCGCCGAGCAGTCCTCGCGGGTCCCGAACCGGACGTGCCCACACTCGTGCGGGAGCGCCTGGCATGCTGGCGGGCGCGAGCTACGCCGGCAGCGGTGAAACGGCCAAGGTGAGCGAAACCGCTCGATGCCCGACGGCGCGACTGGAGCCGCATCCCGTATCAGCGAGGTCTTGAAGCGGTTCAGCGCCTCAGGCACATCGCCGTCGAGCACAATGGCAGCGACCGTCGCTGGGAGGGCACATATGGGGAACACCACCGGCATCAAGAGCCTGACCATCCAGCGATTTCGCGGCATCGCGGAGGGATCGCTCGAGGACCTCGTCGATGTGAATGTCCTCGTGGGTCGAAACAACTCCGGAAAATCGACGGTCCTCGAAGCGATCCACCTGCTGAGCACGTGGATGGTGCCCAATCGCCCGCCCGACCCGCTTGGGCGCACCTGCGCGGACGTCTGGGCTTCCACTCGCTCCGAGGCGTCCTACCCGAACGAGAACCTCTGGTATCGTGGGAATTCAGACCAACCGATCTGCCTCGGTGCTTTCGTCCGGGACGTCCGGGTCGAGGCGGTCTATTCGCGGGGCGGTCATGTCGCGACGACACCGAAGCCCCCAGCCGCACCGGTGCTCGAGTTCCTCTCACGGGTGAGCGTTTTCCGCCCCAAGGACCTCGAGCACCGCGGCGCCGAGGAGAAGAACTGGTCCACCGTCTTGCGCACGCGAGGGGATCGTCAACTCGTGGTGCGCTTGAACGAGATCTTCGACCTCGGCGCGGAGCAATACCAACTCCTTCCGGGCGGCGCGCTCATGGTCCTGTTCCCGAAGGAGGGGGTCCTGCTCGATCTCCAAGGGGATGGCGTCCGACTGGCGTTTCGCTGCCTCCTGACGGTCGCCTCGCTGCAGCAGACCGTTCTCATGCTGGAGGAACCGGAGTGCTTCCTGCACCCCGGGGCGCTTCGACGCTACGCCAAGGCGCTGTGCGGGTGGGCCCGGGATCAAGCGGTGCAGTTGATTCTCACGACCCACAGCCTGGAGTGCGTGCGGTACTTCCTGGATGCCGCGGAGGCCGCAAAGGCGCAAGGAGCGGTGTTCCACCTGTCGCGCTCCGACGGTCGCCTTTCCGTGAAGAGAATCGAGGCGGCCGACTTCCGCGCCCTCGAGGCAGCCGAGACCGACGTGAGGTTTCTCGACCAGTACTCGTGACACGGCACCCACTACCCGCATCACGGGAGGTCGGCGGGTTCGCCGTCGGCCACGCCCATCCCGCACTGGAGTACGACTCACCCGACTCAACGAAAGGACTCCCCCAACGTGCTGGAATCGCTCAGCCTCGCTTCCTTCAAGGGATTCCCCAGTGCGGAGTTGCCGCTGCGCCCGTTCACGATGCTGATCGGGCCCAACGGAGTGGGGAAGTCCAGCGTCCTCCAAGCGATCGCCCTTCTGGCGGGCGTGGTCCAGGGGAGCCTCGCTGAGTTCCTCAGGGACCAGGAATGGGACTACGAGGACCTGCCGCACCTTCGCGCGCGAAGTCTCCGCCTCGGGGTCACCGCTACCGTCAGGCTGGGCAAGTCGCTCGTCCGCTGGGAGCTTCAGTGCGGTACGCGCAAGCATCCCGGCATCGCCGCGGAGCGCGTGGTCCGGTTGGGGAACGCGGGCACGGAGACCCTGCTGCTCGAGCGGGACGGACGCAAGATGTCGCGTCTGGAGGAAAACACCGGCAAGCCGGAGCGCATCGAGCAGACCCTGGGCGGTTCCTGGCTGGGGAGTCTGCGAGCCCCGGACCGACGCCGCTTTCCCACGCTCCTGGAACTCGCGGAATGGGCCCGCGGCATCCATCCCTACCTGATGCTCGACCCGCTGCGCTTGCGCGCCCCCGGGCGCGGCGCTGCGGACGACATCGGCGCGCACGGAGAGCAGTTGGCGACGTTTCTGGCCGGCTTGCGCCAGCGCGATCCGAAGGCCATCCCCAGGCTCATCAAGCGGGTGCGCGCGCACTATCCCAACCTCATTCGAATCGACCCGCGCCGGGCACAGTACGGCTGGACGCGACTCGAGGTCACAGAGCGCTGGAACGGGGGCCGGTCGAGCCTCAACGCCCGCCAGGTGAGCGACGGATTGCTTCGACTGATCGCCGTGGCCGCGATGGCCGAACTGCCGGCACCCCCCCGACTGCTCCTCATCGACGAGGTCGAGAACGGCATGCACCCCCACCTGCTCGGGGGGCTCATCGGCCTGTTGCAGTCCTTCGTGGATCGTTCCGGGGGCAAGACGCAGGTGATGGCGACGACGCACAGCCCCATCGCGCTGAACTATTGCCGGGACGCCGGTGGGGTGCTCCTCGTCTCCCGCCGGCGAGGGCGCAAGCCCAGGTTCCTGCCCCTGGATCGCGGAAAGGGATTCGCCACGTTGCGGCGCCACTTCGATCTCGGCGAGCTGTGGTACAACGTCGGCGAGGAGCGCCTGCAGTGAGTCGCACGAAGCCGATTCCGCAATGTCGGGTCTTTCTGGTCGGGGAGGGTCCGGACGACATCGGCGACCTGGCGGAACACCCGGCCTATCGGAAGGGCCGAGAGGGCTTCCTCCAGCCGATCCTGCGCGGCCTCGTGGCCGGCCGGGTCGAACTTGGTTTCGACGGCGCCAAAATCACGCACCTGCCCGCCAGGCCGATCCGGAATCCCGGCAAGGGGCACGCGCGAAAGGCGGCGCAGGCATTGGCTCTCGCCCACGTCGAGAACGCCGATGCGCTGGTCTTCGTCAAGGACGTCGATCGAACCGCCGGCAGCGCGGCCTCGGCGATCGAACGGCGCAAGCGAATCGACGAGACTCGCCGGCAGATCGTGGCAGGATTCGAAGCCGCGCGCAGCCGGGCGCCGGTCGGCAAGGACATCGCGGCGATCGCGGCTACGCCTTGCCGGATGATCGAAGCCTGGGCGCTCGCGGACTGGGACGCGGTTTGCGCGGCCGCGGGCGCCGAGCATCCGGACGAAGCGAAGCCGCCGAAGCCCGAAGATCTCTGGGGAAACGAAGACGATCCAGCCTCGGATCATCCGAAGCGCGTCCTCGAGCGAGCCCTGGGCCGGCGTGCGACCCGCGACGACTTCGCCGAGATCGCCGGCGGCACCAGGGTGAACGAGATCTCGGCGAGGTGCCCCGACAGCTTCAGAACGTTCGCACGGGAGGTCGAGCATGCTCTTCGTCGCCGCCTCTCCCAAGCGGACGAAGTCTGATCGACCAGAGGCCAGGCAGGGGAACAAGATCGCCGGGTATGGCCGCGGCCGCCCCCGCGCGGATCTCGGCATGGAGGCCCGCGCCGCCGCCTCCCCTCGCATGACCAGCATCTACCAACATCTCCCTTGTGAGGTCACAGGTGGGTGTGGTATTCTGACAACCACACCCGGAGAAACTGCCATGGATCGCTTCGGAAACCTGTTCAAGAGCCGTCGTGCCGCGCTCGGCGTGAGCCTGCGGCGCTTCTGCGAAATGCACGGGCTCGATGCCAGCAACATCAGCAAGCTGGAACGCGGGTTGCTTCCCCCTCCGCAGGGTGATCGGCTGAAGGAGTACGCCAAGTACTTGAAGCTGAAGGAGGGGAGCGAGGAGTGGTTCGAGTTCTTCGATCTGGCTGCGGCCGAACAAGGGCGCCTGCCCCAGGACTTGCAGGAATCGGACCTGGTGGGGAAACTCCCCCTCTTCTTCAGGACCCTGCGCGAGAGCGCGAAGGACGGCGGCAAGGACACGGAGGCCCTGCTGAGAGAACTCCGGAACAAGATCCGGGACGCATGACATGGATCTGCACCAGGAGCGACCTGGCAACGTGCACTCGCTGTCGCACCTGCTGATCACCGCGGTCTCGTTGGAGTGCGGCTATGCCGCGACGTCCATCCGCGAGCGCATCTACGCGACCGACGGACGTTACGGGATCCTGCTCTACACGGGCACCACGGACGCGGAAGGCACGCTCGGCGGTCTGGTCCAGGTCGGCCGGCGCATCGACGAGCACGTGGCCCACGCGCTCGAGCTGGGACGGCTCTGCTCCAACGACCCGATTTGCGCGCAGCACGACCCTGCCGGCCGGCACGAGGAGCGGTACTTGCACGGGGCGGCTTGCCACGGCTGCCTGCTGATCGCGGAGACCTCCTGCGAGCGGCGCAACGAGATGCTGGATCGCGCGCTCGTGGTGGAGACGGTGGATGGGGAGGGGGAGGCGTTTTTCGGGGAGTCACAGGCGTGAATCCGAATCCTGCAACGACAGCCTGCGCCCTTCGCCAACCATGCGCTCATTCCGCCTCGGCGCAAGCCTTCTCCCAACCGCGGATGCCATCGTGGTCCTGGGCACTCCAACGTGGGACGAGCAACTAGAAAGCGAGCGCTTGGCAGCTCCCCCCGAGCGAGTGGCCGGGAATCCGGCGGAATGAGGCAACCGTGAGCAAGTCTGCGAACATGGACGAGAAGGCCGGCAAACTACGGGGACCGCTTGAAGCACGCCCTGCTGCTGGAGGTCCTCGAGCGCACAATCGGATGGCCGGACCAGGTGTATGCTGAGACGCACGCGGGTGCTGGTGTGTACTTGGCCCAGAATCAGAAGGTGGGCGAGAAACACATCGACGAGCTATGGGAGATTGTCGCGAAGGCCTGCGATACGTCGGACGGGCCGGGCTTCGCCTACCTGAGCTGGCTAAAGCACTGGTGGGGCGACACTGCCAACCGGGGGTGGTATCCCGGGAGCGCGGTGACCGCCCTTCAGTGTCTGAATCGGATGCGGCCCAGTGGCGAGCCAATCATCCGGCTGACCGAAAGGAACTCGGTCGCCTGCGATCGGCTGCGGCGTGCCCTCGGCCCGCGAGGAGCCCACGCCGCCAAGAGCGCCTCATTCCTCGAGGAGCTTGACTGGCTGATGGAGAGGGACAACCTCGGGCGTGGGAAGACTCGTGGCTGAAGGACGCGGTGTATGAGCGATAGCGAAGTCGCCGTCGAACTCGAGGGCCCCCAGCAATGGGAGTAACCCCGGGCCTGGACGACCTCTCCCCCGCGTGCCTCGAACAACTGGCGTCCGCTCTGGAAACCGGCGCGTTGTCTCCGCCGTTTCCCGCGTTCGCCCTCGCCCGGCACGTGGGCGACGGTCGTGCGGAGGCCGTCGCCGATGCTCTGTGCCATGCAGCCGCGGGAGGGGTGGACCCAACGGGGCTCGCCTTCGCCCTGCGGTTACTTGCCAACGAGCGCGTCCGGCTAGCCCAGGCGGAGGAGCGGGTCCATCTGGTCTGGACCGGCCCGGAGGCCGCCGCCTCCGCGAGCCGCGATACTTCGGTGGTCGTGCAAGAACTGTTCGCCTCCGCCCGTACGAGCGTCCTGGTGGCGGGATTCGTCGCCGTCCAGGGCAAGACGCTCTTCGAGCCACTGTCGGCGCGGCTGGCCGAACATCCCGAGCTGATCGTGCGGATGTTCTTCAACGTGGGTCGGCCGTATGGCGACACGTCCGACGACTCCGAAATCCTGCGGCGGTTCGCCGAGCGCTTCCGCGAGGAGCACTGGCCCTGGGAATCACCGCCCGCCGTGTTCTACGACCCCCGCGCGCTCTCGCGCGAATCGGGCCCGCGCTCCGTGCTGCACGCCAAGTGCGTGGTGGTGGACGACGAACGGGCGCTGGTAACCTCGGCGAACTTCACCGAGGCCGCGCAGGAGCGGAATATCGAGGCGGGAGGCTGGTACACTCCCCATCGTTCTCGAAGACTCTACGAGGGCAATTCGAATCCCTGGTCGGGGCGGGGGCGTTGCTGCGCGTGCCGGGGCTCGGGTGAACGGGGAGCAGTCGAGCATGAGCGACACCTCGGGAAGGAGAGGTTCAGTGATGCGTGGGCTTCTCATCAAGTCACCCCACATCGAGCTCATCCTTGAAGGCAGGAAGACCTCGAGCGCGTCGCCGCCTCAGCGGTCCCCGAGGTCGCGGGCCCTCTGCGGGATCGTGCAGCCCGGGAGCGCGCCACGGCGCTCGCCGCAGAGCCGTCATTGAGCGCGGACCCGTAAGCGCCCCCATCTCCGCCTTCGTCCCGCGTTGTCCCTTGTCTCTCGCCGCTCCCGACGAGGAACGTCCTCTTCCCCCGGTGGTGCCCGCGAATGATCCGCCGCAGTCTTCCCGTGCTCCCGACTCGACTTGCTCTGCCCGCGCATCGCGCTTGTTTCGTGGGAAATCGGATTACCAAGAAAGCCAAGCCATCTCCCTCGCGGCGAGAACGGCTGGCGCATGGGGGAGACCATGCCCGCCGTTCGGGAGCGTGGTTCGCCGCCACCGGGGAGAGATTCCGAGGCTGGGGCGCACGATTCAGCCAAGGAGACGCCATGGAGAACTTGGGAGATTCAGTCTTCTGCTGCGGAGCACACATTGCCTGTGACGGAAACGGCGATCGCGACCGAGGAGCTTCGATTCCACCGGTGGTCAACCGACTTCCCCAGCAGGAAATCGGGTCTCCTTCGTGGGGAACACAATTTCCCACGAAGGAAACCGCTGCTCCTTCGATGGAAACGCGGTTTCCCAACTTGGAAATCGTCTTTCCAATCCAGGAAACTCGATTTCCACTCGGTATCACGAGGCACCGGGCATGGATAACACACGTTCCGGAATCGGCTTGCGTGCGTCCGATCCGCCGCGTCGGATTCCCGACCCGAGCGTGCTCCGCACCATGCTCCCGCCAGCCCCTGCGCGCGCTCCCGACCCCCCTGCCGGATCGCGCGAGATGGTCCTCCCAGGGACTCGGCGCGAGCCAGGCTCGACCTGTTGCGCGACCCGGCCCGCGCGCGGCGAATGGGCGAGGCGGGGCGGCGCGACGTGACGGCGCGTTACTCGCTCGAGCGGATGGTGGCGGAGCACGAGCGGGTGTATGCGGAGGTGGCCAGGGGCACCCGGGGGTGAGCGAATCGACACCGACTAGCGCGGCGCCGCGGACGGAGCTACCGCTTGGATCGCCGGTTCCCCCCCCCCCTCAGGATGCGGGCCGTCTCGCGCGTCGCCTGCTTCAGCCGGGGCCCCGCCGTGTCCAGGTTGAGCAGCAACGTGATCGAGAGCAGGTCGAATCCGTGGTTGCCGAAGAACGCCGTCGCATCCGGATTGTGCCCGGCCGTGACCGCCTCGATCGCGCGGATCTTGCGCGTGCGAAACCAGCCGAGCGCTTCGGCCAGCAGGGAACTCCCCACCCGGAGCAGCCGCACCTCGGGATCGACATAGACGTTTTCGATCAGGCCGATGTCCTCCTTCGAGAAGAGCGGGCTGCGCTGGTAGACGCTGGCATTCAAGAAACCGGCGCGGCGTTTCCCCGCGAGCGCGACGAAGACGCGCGCGTCCGGATCGTCTATCTGGGTGAGCAGGCGCGTCCGCGCCACGTCCGGCGCGTGGCGCGACGGCCGGAAGTGGGCGTGCCCCGCAACCAGATCGCCCACGATGATCTGCCAGCGGCGGAGGATGAAGTCCATGTCCGTGCGGTTGGCTTTGCGGATCGTCACCCGGGGTTGCTGGGCCATCGAGGCGGACTCCCAACGCGGCGTCTGGTCGGTTCCGAAGGCCGCGCATTCTATCCGGCTCGAGGCGAATAATCGAAGGAGTTTCGCTTCGCGCGCCTCGCAACGGCCCGCGCCCGGCGGGCCACGCGTAATGGGATCGTTCCCTACTTCGTGGTCCGGGTCGGCTCCACCGGCTTGGTGGCCCGGCGGAGGAAAAGGATCGCGAAGCAGGTGTCCTCGACATACCGCCCCTGGTCGCTCTCCCAGCCGCCGTTGGGATACTGCTGGTCGAGCAGGAGTTCCGCGCCTTCCGGATACCACGCGTGGGTGCCCATGCGCTCGGTCTCGCACAGCAGCCCGGTCCGCTCGAGCGCGTACAGGTAGTAGTAGTGCCACTGCATGCCGCGCGGGCCGAGCGCGCTCTTGGGGTTTTTCGCCGAGCGCGGGTTCGACTCCACCGTGAAGCGCTCGGCGAGCCAGTCGAGCCCCTTCAGGATGCGCCGGTCGTTCTTGCGGTCCTCGTGCAGGTAGTACTTGCAGATGACCAGGCCGCACACACCGGAGCAAGTCATGCTGCCGTAGCTCTCCTCGGGGTCGGGCCCGAGCACTCCCGCCGGGCCCTTCCCGCCCCGGCCGCCCGGCGCGCGCTC
>Ga0209514_10003000_pt1 | contig 24995 bp, 24 predicted proteins | sample Subgrocontami58m_FD_187452 | JGI IMG/M metagenome (GOLD analysis project Ga0209514, IMG submission 187452) | Subsurface groundwater microbial communities from S. Glens Falls, New York, USA - GMW37 contaminated, 5.8 m (SPAdes) (version 3) | ecosystem: Environmental > Aquatic > Deep subsurface >...
GCCATTGTAACGCCACGCGCGCCGTGATCAGGGCGCCACCGAGAGTTCGATAACGGCAACGGGGGTTGCCAAATTTGATCGAAAATCCCGAGTCCGACAGGCTGCTAGTACGTTCCGCTCAGCGTGGTCATGATCCAGAACAATACGCGAAATTGACCGAGTGGGATGGTATCGACCGGCGATTCGGCTATCTTTCGGCAGACGCGGATCGGACATCCACGACCGCGGGGCGCAATGCGGTGATAGGTTGACCTGGGCCTGCCCCCGGGCTCGCTTGCCAGCCAGACTCGCAGGTCGACCACCACGATCATGATGGTGGTCGCCTGCAATATCCCGCCCGACAATTTCGTTTCAGCGGAACAATGGAACGGCTTCGGCCATATCGGCTATGGGAATCGCTCCATCGTCCCGTCTTCCGGCATCGTGCAGACACCGGCACGCTTCGCACAACGAGATCGCGCTTCAGAGCGGGGTTATCATGACTGGAAACAGCACAGCGCTCTGAACCACGGTTTTGTCTTATGATTCATGCGCCGTTGCGTGCCGCTACAGCGCGATCGCGTTCTAGAACATCGACGACTGGGCGGCGAGCCGATCCTCCTGGACCACTCTTTCATGCCCATCGCGGGAATTGCGGACGCGATAGCGGACGTCTCGCCCCTCCACCGGCATCAGCCGTTGAACGGTATAGGCGCCAGGCGGCGCATCTCCGTCCTGGCGATTGGGGGTCAAATTGACCGTTTGTCCGACTTTGAACTTATGCAATGACATCGACCAGCCTCCTGACTGACCGCTGGCGCCACGGAAATGTGGCGCCAGGGTAATTCGTCAGGCGCTCTTGAGGTTGTCCGCGGACATCTTGCCTTGCTGGCCGCGCTGAAGATCATAGCTGATCTTCTGACCCTCATTCAGGGTGCCCATTCCGGCTCGCTCGACGGCGGAGATATGCACGAACACATCCTTCGACCCGTCATCCGGCTGGATGAACCCATAACCCTTCTGACCATTGAACCACTTAACCGTACCGGTCGACATGACGGCACTCCTGCAACACCGGCGGCCCGCACGTCACGGGCCGGATTACTCTTCTGGTAGAGGGAGCGTCGACATGCGACTCTGTCGCAAGGAGGCACGAGCAGCCCGTTAGTGAAAAGCGCCGATGGAGGCGCATATAGGGACGGCTGGGTCAAATTACCAGTCATTTCCCCGTGTGAGCGGGGTTCGCGCGGACACCCGGGAATACCCCAAGAGACGATTGGCTGCCGGCCGAACGGCGCCCGCCAAACCGGAATTGGTGTCCGGACTGGTTCCTCAGCCGGTATTTGTGTATCGCCGGAATGTCAGGAAAGGGATCTCCGGCGATGAGCCTCATGGGTAAGGTCATTCTGGTCACTGGTGCTGCCCGTGGTCTCGGCCTGGAATATGCTCGTGCTCTGGGTGCGGCGGGAGCTCACGTGGTGGCGGGCGATCTCTCGGATTGCCAGGAGGCGGTCCGCGCGGCCGGCAACCGCGCGTTTGGAGTCCGGTTGGATGTAGCCGATATCGCATCGGCCGACTCCATGGCCGAACTGGCGATGGAACGGTTCGGTCGGATCGACGCTCTAATCAACAATGCCGCGCTCTACGGGTCGCTGCGGGGCGGGCGATTCAACCAGATTCCCGAATCCGATTGGGATGCCGCGATGGCAGTGAACGTCAAGGGCATTTGGAACTGTTGCAAGGCGGTGGTGCCGGCGATGCGCCAGTCGGGCGGCGGGTCGATCGTCAATATCGCCTCATTGGCCGCCACATACGGGATGCCGTTCGCCCTGCACTACACCACCTCCAAGGCCGCCGTGATCGGCCTCACGCGCGGGCTGGCGCGGGAACTCGGCCGTGACAACATCCGGGTCAACGCCCTGGCACCCTCCGCCGTCATGACGGAGGGGACAGTCGAGTTCCTGGGCGAGAAATACGAGCGCGGGCTGGAAGTGATCCGGTCCGGCCAATCCATCCAGCGCACCCTGGAGCCCGGCGATCTGACCGGCACAGTGATGTGGCTGGTGGGCGATGGCAGCCGCTTCGTGACCGGACAGACCATCGCCGTGGATGGTGGAACGGTGATGCTGTAGCCAGGGCGGCCCTCATGCGGCCATCATAATGGTGGGTCGCTAACCCAGTGACAGCCCTTTTCGGGCGATAAACTCCGGAAACGCGTCCTTCGCCTTGGCGCCCTTCATCACGCTCGTGGTGTAGTCGACCTCGTCGTTGTATTGCTGCTCCAAACCCTCGCCCAACTGCTTGAGCAACAGCGCCTTCACACCCATCACCGCGCCCCGGTGGTTGGCAGCGATCATCCTGGCCAGTTCCATGGTCTTCGTCCGCAACTGCCCGCGCGGCACCAGATGGTTCAGCAGCCCAATGCGGTAGGCCTCCTCCGCCTCGACCACCCGGGCTGAGAACAGCAACTCCTTCGCCATCGGCCAGCCGACCTGGTTGGGCAAGGTCCAAGTGGAGTTGATCCGCCCATAGGCCGCGGCAAGGAAACGGAACCTGGTACCCTCGCAGCCGATCCGCATGTCCAGGGAAGACGCCAGAACCGCCGCGCCGCCATACGTCAGACCGTTCATCATGCCGATCGTCGGTTTGGCGCAGGCGCCGATGTCGAAGCTGGGACGCCCTTCCCGCATGGCCGCCTGCTCCGCATCGGAATAGCGGCGGTCGTCGTCGATCTGCTCCTGGATGTCTCCACCTGCGGAGAACGCACGCTCCCCGGCACCGGTGATGACGATGCAGCCGATGGACGGATCGGCGACCATGGCCGTGACAGCCCCGTGCAACTCGTTGCCGAGCATGCGGTTCATGGCGTTGAGCTTTTCGGGACGGTTGAGGGTGATGATGCCAACACCGTCTTCCGTGTCGATCAGGATGGTTTCGTATGCCATGGCGTCCTCCTTTTCGTTGCGCATCGACGGTTTGTTGCTGCCCGGGCCTGCATCTGCGAGTACCGTCCGGATCGAGGGCCGAACGGTCTGTTGCGGTCGATGAGCGCGACCTATGTCACGACCGGTCCGCGCGACCTATGTCGCGACCGGTCCGCGCGACCGGTCCGCGCGACCCATGTCGCGACCGATCAGCGCGACATGGAAATCACGACGGCATCGCCACCAAGGCTGAGCATCAACCCGGTCCGCTTGGCCTTCAGGCGCAAAATGACCCCGGCTTCGTTCTGCATCCACAGATCACCGCCGCTCTCGGTGCCGATCGCGAAACCATAGCGGCCCTGCGCATAGGCGCCGGGAAATTGGGAAAGGTCGCTCATTTTGTACACCTCCCCCTCCGCATCAATCGTCGACGCACCCAATCCCCCCACACCCAACCCACCAATCCTGAACGGATGCGCTTTGCCGCGATAATACAACGTGCCCTCACCGCCGCCGGCGCTGCCGATATAGGCAACTTGCACCTGGTGCATCTCGACAGTGGCGTCCGGCCTGAGACCGGCAATCACCTCGGGTCCAATCTTGATGCTGGGAGACGAGCCGCATGCGGCCAGGCCACCCACAAGGATCGCGGCGGTAGCCAGGCGATCCAGACCGGTCGAAAAGCCGATGACGGCCGAGGCGAGTCTTTTGGCGAGGCCCATGATTCACCCAATTCCTTTGGCGGCTAGAGCGGTTTCAACCTGACTGGAAACGGCAAACCGTTCCAGGTCTTTGTTTTGTCGCGTGATTCACACGCTGTTGCGTCCCGCTCAGCGAGATCACGCTCTGGCGGCGTGTTGGTTGGAGGCTGCGTGACCGCGACGGCGAATTCAGGGACCACTTTGCCGCAAGGGGCCGGGGTTCGTCCACTCGCCTGCCGCGCGGGGAACGCAGCAAGCCAGGGCATTTCAATTCAAGGGTCGTCAGATCAAGGGGATACTGATTTTACAGGGGTTCATCGGAACGGAGGAACGAATGGCGACGTTGCGGGAAGCCGGCTGGCTTCCCGCGCAGGCAGGGGATGCATCAGCGCTTCCGCCCGTCACCCCGGCATTGTATTCAGGGTTGGCCTAGCGAGAGGACACCTCCCATGCGTCAATACACGTACGACCATGTGCATCTACGCAGCAGCGACCCCGACGCGACCGGCCGGTTTTTTGAGACGATGTTCGGCCTTGACGTCCAACGGGGCATCTATCCGCCCGGAACCCTCTATCCAGGCAAAATGCGCGTCACGATCAAGGTGGGCGGGCAGTATATCCTGGTCGCGCCAACCCACCCGCATGACCCCACCGGTCCGGCGCCCGGCTTCCCCTATTATGGCGTGGAACATATCGGCTTCACGGTTGACGACGTCGACGCGGCCTGTGCGGAACTGCGAGAGAAGGGCGCGGATATCGCGATCGGGCCATTGACCCGCGATCCAGGAACCAGGCTGGCGTTCATTCGTGGGCCCGACGGCATCATGGTGGAAATCGTTCAGAAGCGTTAGCGCGGCTTCGCCATCGCCGCGAACCGGACGCGCGCTGTGACTGTTTGTCTTTGAACTGGACTCAAGCGCTGGTCCGGTTCCGCGCGGGGTGATCGGGCTCTGGCGCATCCCAACTTGACGCCAAGGCAATCATAGCAACGTCCGGACGAACATCCGCCCGAGCGTTGTCGCACAGATGGTTTATGATGGCAGAATGTCGGCCAAATGGACCTTCCAGTGGAAAAATTACCCCTTTTGTTGCCGACACCTTGCCAGGGATGGAAATTTCCTCTTTTTCGGCGCTCCACGGCTGCCCCGAGGCCGACAGACCAGGAGACCATCTTGACCCATTCATTGACCCGGCGCGCATTCGGCGCGTCTGCAGCAGCCGCCCTGGCCCTGGTGCCCATTGGCAAGGCCCTTGCAGCCGCTCCCAGCGAGATCCGCATCGACTGGGCCACCTATAACCCCGTCAGCCTCGTGCTGAAGGATCAGGGCCTGCTGGAGAAGGAGTTCGGCCCCGACAAGATCGGCATCCGCTGGGTGTTCTCGGCCGGGTCGAACAAGGCTCTCGAATTCCTGAACGCTGGTTCACTTGATTTCGGCTCCACCGCCGGTGCGGCGGCACTGATCGGCAAGATCAACGGCAACCCGATCAAATCGATCTATGTTTACTCGCGCCCCGAATGGACCGCCCTGGTCACGCAGAAGGACAGCAAGATCACGACCGTAGCCGACCTGAAGGGGCAACGCATCGCGGTCACCCGCGGCACCGATCCGCATATCTTCCTGGTCCGGGCGCTCGCCGGTGCGGGGCTATCGGAGAAAGATGTGCGGCTGGTGCTGCTGCAACACGCCGATGGCCGCACCGCACTGGAGCGTGGCGACGTGCAAGCCTGGGCCGGGCTCGATCCGCTGATGGCGACCTCAGAGATCGACAGTGGCGCTCGGCTTTTCTTCCGCAAGCCGGAGGCCAACACCTGGGGCGTGCTCAACGTCCGGGAGACCTTCGCCGCCGACAATCCGGATATCGTCAAGCGCGCCCTCGCCACGTATGAGAAGGCTCGGCTTTGGGCAGTGGCAAACCCGGCGGCGTTGAAGGCGATGATGATGACGGCGACCAAACTCTCCGACGCGGTGATCACCCGCCAGTTGGAACGGACGGATATCTCCAGCGGCAAGATCGGCGAGGTCCAGGCCGCGACGATCATTGAGGCCGGCAAGGCGTTGCAGCAAGCCGGCGTCCTGGACTCCGCGCTCGACATCTCCAAGATCACCAACGAGATGATCGACGGGACCTACGCCCGCGCTGCCGGGACATGAGGCTGACCACGCCAGGTCCCTGGGTTGTCGGGTTGATTCTCCCGCTGACCCTGGGTGTGGCGTGGGAAGTGGCGGTGCGTCAGGGGATGGTATCCGGCCGCCTGATGCCGCCGCCCTCGCGACTGTGGGCGTCCGCCTGGGCCCTGATCCGATCCGGAGAGATGACGACGCATGTGCTGGCGACCCTGTGGCGAGTCGGTATCGGCTTCACCTGTGGGGCTGCCGCAGGCACCTTCTTGGGCATCGTCACCGGTGCCAGCGCGACGGTACGCCGGTTGCTGGACCCGTCGGTGCAGGCGCTCCGAGCCATCCCATCCATCGCCTGGGTGCCACTGTTCATCCTCTGGCTGGGGATTTTCGAAACGTCGAAACTGGCGCTGATCGGTCTGGGCGTGTTCTTCCCGGTGTACCTGGGCGTGCTGAGTGCCATCCAGGGCGTCGACCGCAAGCTGATCGAGGTCGGACGCGTGTTCGGTCTGTCCACCATCGGTATCGCGCTGCGGATTACCTGGCCGGCGGTGCTGCCCGTTTGGGTGGCATCGCTGCGCACTGGACTGGGCTTGGGGTTCATGTTCGTGGTGGCGGCAGAGCTGATGGGTGCGTCTGAAGGCCTGGGCTATCTACTCCTGGACGGGCAACAGATGGGCCGAGCGGATACGATTCTGGTGGCGATGATTGTGTTCGCGCTGCTGGGGAAGGCGGCGGACAGCCTCTTGGTCGGAGTCAGCCGCCCGATCCTGCGCTGGCAGGACACGGCCAGGAGCCGCCTTTGACCCGGCTCGTCATCAGCCATGTCGGCAAGACCTATGCCGATGGCACCGAGGCCCTGCACGATATCCAGCTCCATGCTGATACCGGAGAGATCGTGGCCATCCTGGGTGGCTCGGGATGCGGCAAGACCACACTTTTGCGGCTGGTCGCCGGGCTCGATCAGGTCAGTGGCGGCACGATTTCGATCGGGGATCAGGTCCTGGCCGGGACGCATCCCTCTATCAGCGCGGTGTTCCAGGAGCCGCGGCTGCTTCCCTGGCTGAACACCGGGGCGAATATCGGCTTCGGAGGCCAGCGTCTGTCGGCAACCGATCGGGAGGCTCGGACGGCGGCGCTGCTGGATCGGATCGGGCTGGCGGGCTACGCGTCCCGCTGGCCGCGCGATCTGTCCGGGGGGCAGCAGCAACGCGTTGCCATCGCCCGGGCGCTGATCGGGCATCCGGAGATTCTGCTTCTGGACGAACCGTTCTCGGCCCTGGATCCATTCACTCGCGCCAGCCTGCACGAGCTGGTGCTGGATTTGTGGCGGGAGTTGCGCCCGACCATCGTGATGGTGACGCATGACGTGGATGAGGCGGTGTTCCTTGCCGACCGGATCGTCGTGATGCGGCCGAAGCCGGGGCGAGTGCATGAGACGCTGACAGTCGATGTGCCTCGGCCACGCGAAAAGCTGGCCTCGGCGTTCGACCTGATGAAGCGGCGCGTGATCCGCGCGATCGATCGGTCGCTGGCGGATGAGCGACGGGTGGGAATCCGCGTGGGGTCCGGCGGGATGTCGCCCTGGGTTTAGCGCGGGGCTTTGCCCCGGCCCCCACCAGGGCTCTGCCCTGGACCCGCCAAGGGCGACGGCCCTTGGAACCCGGAACATTGTCGTTTTGATCTCTGGGGCCAACCGGGACCTATCACCGTCCCGGTTGGCCCCAGGGGTCAAAACGCAAACGAATCGCATTCCAAAGGCCGTCGCCTTTGGCGGGGTCGAGGGGCAGAGCCCCTCGCGGGGTCCGCGGCAAAGCCCCGCGCGCTTACCTACCCCAACGCGCACCCTTCCAGCGTAATCCGGTGCATCAGGCGACGCTCCCCCTGGTAGTCATTCGCCGCGTAATGCCATGTGGAGCGGTTGTCCCAGAACGCGATCGACCCCTCCCGCCACTGAAACCGGCAGGTGAACTCGGGCTTTTGTGCGTGGCGATACAGGTAATCCAGCAAAGGCCGTGATTCCTCATCCGTCCACCCTTCGAAGCGCACCGTAAAGCCAGGGTTGACATACAGAGCCTGTCGCTTGCTTTCAGGATGCGTGATCACCACCGGATGCACCGCGTCCTGGGTCGCCAGTTCCGGGTTGCCGATGCGCCCCTTCAGGTCGCCGCGCTCGACACCGAATACATGGCGGCTGGAATGCACGGCCCGCAGCCCACGCAGTGTTTGCTTCAACCCCTCGGACAGCGCGTCATACGCGGCATACATGCTGGCAAACAGCGTGTCCCCGCCGATCGGAGGCACCTCCCGCGCATACAGGACCGAGCCCAGGGCCGGCTCCAGATCGTAGCTGTGGTCGGTATGCCAGCCGCCACCGATATTGCGGGTGTGATGTTTCTCCTTCGCAACCAGGGCGATTTCCGGATGCTCCGGCAGTTTGGCGAAGAAGCGGTTGATGTTGATGTCGCCGAACTGGCGGGCGAAGGCGATATGCTGCTCGGGTGTCAGCATCTGATCGCGAAAGAACACCACACCACGATCCGCGAGCGTTTCCCGCACCGCACGCAAAGTCTCCCCCGGGAGCGGCCCGCCGAGGTCGACCCCCAGGATTTCGGCGCCGACCATCGACCCGACCGGTCTCACATCCAGACTGTTGCTGAGCATCGACATCTCCTCCTCGCGGTCTGGAATTGATCGCGCTTGTCGTTCGGCAAGGCAAGCCCGGATGGTCCTCTCACCGCGCCGCCCGATCCGTCGTCATTCCTTCGAGCGCCCGCCGCACCCGCTCGATCACGCCTCTCCAATCTCCCGGCCGAACCTGACGAAACTGGCGCAAACCCGGATACCAGGGACTGTCGTCCCGATCCAGCAGCCAGCGCCAGCAGGTGTCGAACCGGTTCAGCAGCCAGACCGGCGTGCCGATCGCGCCGGCCAAATGGGCGACCGAGGTGTCCACCGCGATAACCAGATCGAGGTTTGCCACCAGCGCGGCGGTGTCGGCGAAATCCTCCAACGAGGCGGTGGGATCAAGCAGGTTCAATCCGGCCAGGGGCCGTGTCGCCTGTTCGGCCTTGTCGCCAAGCTGCAGTGAGAGGAAGTGGCACCCGCTCACATCAGCAAATGGGGCCATGTCCGCCAGAGGCATGGAGCGCCTGCGATCGATCGCCATCGCGTGCGGTTGGTCAGGACGGGTTCCGCCACCCCAGACCAGCCCCACGCGCAACCCGGTCAGGCCAGCCAGCCGGTCGGCCCAAATGGCCTGGGCGGATGGATCGGGCGACAGATAGGGGATCTCGGACGGGATCGTCTCCAAGGTGGTGCCGCATAGAAAGGGCAGGCTCATCAGGCTGCACCACAGATCGGCGGGAGGCAGCGCCTCGCCGATCCCGACCACCGCGGCGACTCCGCGCAGGGACGACAGCAGGCGGACCAGTGGTTGTTGCACCTCCAGCAATACCCGTGCGCCACGGTCGGCCAGCAGCGGGGCATAGCGGCAGAACTGCAGCGTATCACCCAACCCCTGTTCGGCGCGCAGCAGAATGGTGCGACCGGCGATGGTCTCCCGTCCGGTCCAGGGCGCCATCGATGGATCCGGCGCGAGGGATGGCGCCAAGGCCGTGCGGGTCTCATAGGCTGCCCAGCCCTCCTCGAACCGCCCGGTCAGAAGCAGCACCATTGCCAGGTTTACCGTGGCCTCGGCGTTGTCGGGCCGTTGGTGCAAGGCTTCCCGGCACGCGGCCTCGGCTTCCGCCACCCGGCCCTGCTCCAGCAGGACCATGCCCAGATTGCCGCCAACCTGGCCGTAATCGGCGCCACGACGCAGCGCCTCCCGGTAGCAGGCTTCGGCATCCGCCAGGGCGCCGAATTTCTGTCGCACCAGACCGAGATTGATCCAGGCCGCGTCATGGTCCGGCCGCAGGCGGATTGCACCCCGGAAGCTGTTCTCAGCCTCTGCCAAACGGTTCAGATCGTGTTGTGCCATGCCCAGACTGTTATGCGCATCGGCGAATTCGGGTGACAGGCGCAAAGCCACGCGAGCGGCCAGTTCGGCCTCTTCCGGTTTCGCGCGGGCGCGCAGGACCAGACCGAGATTGCTCCAGCAGGATGCGATGTCCGGCTGGATCGAAAGGGCGGACCGATAAGCTTGGTCGGCCTGTTCCAGGTCACCGCGAATGTGCGCCTGGTAGGCCAGGTCGGCGATGACGTCGGGGTCCGGGTGAGCCGTCGTATCCACGGTCGGAGAATTGAGCATATCGTTCATGATATGTTCTTACAAAATATCAGCCTCGCGTGGCAAGCCTTCCACCGCGCGATCAAGACCGAATGTGCCGGAAACCTGCCACCACGATGCCCCGGCCCCGATGCCCAGGCCCTGATGCCCTGGCCCCGATGCCCTGGCACGACGCGCGATCGACTGCCGGGGCAATCGATCGCGGTACCGTGCGGCGGTCAGAGCTTGTCCATGACCTCCTGTCGGAACAGGCGCATTTCGGCGATGGCTTTATCGGCGTCCCGCCCCTCGAAATCGAAATCAATCGCGGTCACGCCGATGCGCTTCAGTGCGTTGACATCCTCGATCGTGTTGGCGACCGTGCCGGTGAACAGCCTGCGATTGCCATCGCTGGCCGGTGGCGCCTCGAAGGCATGCCGCTTGACGCGATACACCACGCCAACAGCGTTGGGATCGCGCCCGGCCGCCTGGGTCATCGTGCGCAGGCGCGCGATCCCAGCCTCCAGCCGAGGCAACGTATCGAGCATATGCGCCTTGTTGGTGCCGATCGGATACCACGCATCGCCAATCCGCGCCGCCCGCCGCATGGACGGACCGCTCTCGCCGCCGACCCAGATGGGTGGGTGCGGCTTCTGCACCGGCTTCGGATCGACCAGCAACCCTTCGAGCCTGGTGTATTTACCGTGGAACACCGGGCGTTCCTGCGTCCAGATCGCCTTGAACGCATCAATATACTCGTCCGTCACGGCGCCGCGTTCGGCAAACGGCGTGGTGGCGACGGAGTCGATTTCCACCTTCAGCCAGCCAGCACCAATGCCGACAACCAGGCGTCCGCCGGACAGGACGTCGATGGTGGTCAGCATCTTGGATGTGACGACGGCGGGACGGTGCGGCACGACCATGACGGCCAGGACGAGGCGGATCTTCTCCGTTTTGGCGGCAATCCAGGCGGTCGCGGTCAACTGCTCGACGCGATGGCCGGGCTCGGGCGAATAGAATTCCCCGGTCTCGGAATAGGGGTAACCCGGCGTGCTGGTATCGGGAAGGGCGACATGATCCGTCAGGGTCAGGTAATCAAAACCGAGCGTTTCACCGAGGCGGGCGACCTCGGCCATAGTGGCGGCGGTGGCCATCGGACCGCTGACTGGTAGGTTGAATCCGATTTGCATGTTGGTCGTTTCCTCGGATGGATCAGACGTGCAGGAAGCCGCGCGGTCGGCGGTGAGTCAATCGGGGAAGGGCGGGCTTTCAGGCCGGAGCCTGACCAGGGGCTCTGCCCCTGGACCCCGCCAAGGCCGACGGGCCTTGGAACCCGGAACATTGGTGCCTTGAAGTGGGGAGCTACCCGGACATTTCACCGTCGGGGTAGCTCCCCACTTCAAGGCACCAAACGAATCGCTTTCCAAAGGCCGTCGCCTTTGGCGGGTCCAGGGCAGAGCCCTGGTCGGGGTCCGGGGCGGAAGCCCCGCCCCTTCCGCACAGGTCAACCAGCGTTGTGTCGCACGATTCCGGCCTCAATCACCGCACGGTCGAAGACACCGCAGGGACTGTCCGCGCCGGGAAGGAATTGTCGGAACGCCGCGAACCGCTCCTGGCTCACACCATGCAGTCGCCGCAATTCCCGGATCGGATCCGGATGGTCGTCAGCCCGGATATCCAGGTCAGGATAGGGGTCACGCGTACATACGCGAAGCGCGGCAGACTGCTTGCCGCGTTTGTCACCCCCCGCGGCTTCTCCTGCCTCCAACGCCGTCAGCAGCCTCTCTGCAAACGAGCCGCCAGCGGTCTGGAACGCATCCAGCGTATGTTGCACGACCTCTGGTCCGGCCAGCATGTTGCCGGCGACCGACACGTCGGTGCCTCGCACAGAACCGCACCAGGACACGCAATGCTGCCCGGTGAACGAGGCGATCCGCCCGGTGGCGTCCAGGATATGGACCTGCCGATGATCTCGCCCCGCATCGTCCGCCAGCAAAGCGGCGACGATGGCCTCCGGCGCCTCCCGGGCGCGCAGCCGCGGCATGCCGTGCACCGCATACATCGGATTGATCAGCGCCTGGGTTGCAAGCGCGCCGACGCGCCCCTCCACATGGATCGCGAGAGCCCCGACGGCGAAGAAGCGCGTAGCCACCGCGGCGCCGATGGCACCGGTCGCGGGATCGCGCGCAAGAATGGACCATGTCATGCAACGTATCGTGGCCAAGAACACGACTCGCGGCAAGCCTGTAGGATGGGTGAATGCAACGCAACGGACCGGTTGAAACCGATATCGTGCTTCTTGGTGCCGGACACGCCCACGTCGAGGTCATGCGGCGCTTCGCCATCCGGCCGGAACCCGGGGTGCGCCTGACGGTGATCGGCCGTGAGCCGGAAACACCCTACTCCGGCATGATGCCCGGATTGATCCGAGGCGATTACTCAGCGGACCAAGCCCATATCGATCTCGCCCCCCTGGCTGCTGCCGCCGGTGCCCGGCTGATCCTGGCGGAAGCGACGGCGCTGCATCTGGCCGATCGCACGATCACCGTGGTCGGTCGTCCGGACCTGTCATTCGACTTGCTTTCGATCGATGTCGGCGGGATTCCGGCCATTCCGGACGGCGGCGGCATTCCGGTCAAACCGATCGGGCAGTTTCTGGACCGGCTCATGGACCTGGAACTGACCCTTCCGGACGGCGCCCGCATCGCGGTGATCGGCGGAGGACCAGCCGGCGTCGAGTTGGTCCTGGCTCTGGCCCATCGGTTCAAGAGCCGGTTCCGTCTGGTGCTGGTCTCTCAATCCACCGAACCGCTTCCGGCCGCCCCCCATTCCGCGCGCCGCACCGTCCGGTCGGCCCTCACCGACGCGGGTATCGAGCTGACGAATGCGGTCATGGCCGGCCCGCTCAGCGGAAACATGCTGCCGCTTTCCGACGGCAGCGAGCTGGATGTGGCGGTCGCGCTCTGGGCGACCGGGGTCAAGGGCCCGGATTTCCTGGCCGAATCCGGCCTTGCCTGCGATCCGATCGGCTGTATTCGCGTCGATGCCGCGCTGCGCAGCGTCAGCCATCCCTTCGTCTTCGCCGCCGGGGATTGTGCGGCGTTGGAGGGCAATCCTCGTCCCAAGGCCGGGGTCTGGGCAGTCCGCGCCGGCGGGCCCCTGGCGGAAAACCTGCGCCACGCTGCCCGGGGGAAGCCAGCGCGCCCATGGCGTCCGCAGCGTGACGCGCTGGTCATCCTGGGCCTGGGCGGGAACCGTGCCGTAGCCTGGCGCAACGGTATCGCGGTGTCGGGAGGATGGGTCTGGCGCGCCAAGGACTGGATCGATCGGCGATGGATGCGAATGTATCAGTCCATGCGCATGCCGGCCGATCCCACGGATCCGATGCGCTGTGGTGGTTGCGGTGCCAAGGTGGGTGCCGAGGTGCTGGCTGGCGCGCTCGCGTCGTTGCCACGCACCACCAACCCGGACCTGCTGATTGGCCTGGATGAGCCTGACGACGCCGCGGTGCTGAAAGTGCCCGTTGGTCAGGTATTGGTTCAATCGGTTGACCATTTTCGTGCGTTTCTCGACGATCCATTCCTGTTTGGCCAGGTCGCTGCCGCTCACGCCCTCTCCGATCTTCATGCCATGGGCGCGCGTCCCTGGACCGCTTTGGCCGTCGCTGCCGTGCCCTATGCTTCCGGCACGAAGATGCGGACCGAACTGGCAGCCATGCTACAAGGCGCAACCCAGGTGTTGAACGCCGATGGCTGCACCCTGGTCGGGGGACATTCCGCCGAAGCCAACGAAGCATCACTGGGATTCGCGGTCACCGGACTGGCGAACGCCGACAAATTGCTGCGGAAATCGGGCCTGAAACCGGGAGACTCACTCGTCCTGACCAAGCCGCTGGGCACCGGCATACTCCTGGCCGGACATATGCGCGGCCTGACCCGAGCCACATGGCTGCTCGCCGCCATTGCGCAGATGTGCGCTACTAACGCCGCCGCTGCGCGCCTCCTGCTGGCACATCGCGCTACCGGTTGCACGGATGTCACCGGGTTCGGCCTTGCCGGTCACCTGACCGAGATGCTGCGCGCATCGCGGGCCGCCGCCGTGCTGTGGCCGGAGGCGATCCCCGCACTTCCCGGCGCGCTGGAACTGGCGGCGGCCGGCGTGGAAAGCACCTTGGCACCGGAGAACCGACGCATCTTGGCGGAAAGCCAGGATTTCGGACTGCTCGGCGCGTTGCTGGTCGATCCGCAGACGTCAGGTGGGCTGTTGGCAGGTGTTCCCGGAAGCCGCGCCGAAGCCTGCCTGGCCGCCTTGCACGGTGCCGGGTTACATGCCGCCATCGTCGGGCTCGTCGAGGCACCGCGTCAGGGAGAACCGGCGATCCGCATGGAAGCCGCCGACCTTGCCTCGCCAGGTTTACGATCGCGCGGTTGATTCAGGTTCGTCGAGCCCCAGGCCCCCTGCCCCGGAAGTCGCTGAAACCTGTCGATCGTGTCGACATCCTTGGACAGGCGGCTGAAAGACCTGACACCGATCGCATGGGCAGTGGGACGGACCCATGGCCCCCAGCCGTCAAACGCCCGCCGTCAGAACGCCCGGGTCGAAACGCCCAATCCGGAAAGCCCAGGTCAGAACGCCCAGGTCAGAACGCCCAGATCAGAACGCCCAGATCAGAACGCCACGTGCCCGAACACCGCCTCCAGCACCGCGAACAGCGCGCCACCGACCAGGAATCCCACCAGCGTCCCGTTCATGCGCACATATTGCAGGTCTGGACCAACCCGTAGCTCCAGCCGCTCCACCAGCGTGACGGTATCCCAACCACCCACGACCGTCGCGATAAAGCCTGACAGGTGTTCCTGCGCCGATGGTAGCACCCGCCCGATCACCCCCTCGGCCGCAACCTGTACCGCCTGACGCGCGGTTGGATCGGCTTCCAGTTTCGCACCCAGATCGGCCAACGCCCCTTCGAGGAAGGCAACCGTCCGACCATTCGGCTTCGCGGCATCCGCTTCCATCGCCATTCGCATGCGCGCCCACACATCCCAGAACCAGGCCTGCATGGTCTCATGCGAGACGAACTGGCGGATCGCGGCACTCAGGTCCGCGGCACGGGCGGGGTCGTTTTCCAGCCGATCGATCTCTCGGCGGATCCACTCGTCGAAGGCGGCCCGCAGATCCGACCCATCGGGCCCCATCTTCTCCAGTTCGGCGTTGATCAGCCCCAGGACCCGGCGCGCCACCGAGGCCCCTAGCGCCCATCCCACCAAACGCCCGCCCTGTTCACGCACCCGCTCCTCGATCGCCGCCCGCAGCGCGTCCTCCTTGCTGGCCAGGATGGTTTTTAGCTGCTCCAGCACGAACCCAAACACCTCCTGGTGCCGTCCGCCATCCACCAATCCGTGCAAGGCGCGCGCTACAATCCGTCCGGAAGCCGGGCCGCCCAGGATGCGCGGCACCAAACGGGCGAGCATCCGGCGAGCACGCCCATCCTCCACGGTCGCCAGCAGACGCGGCACCATACCGGCCAGCGCAGTCGCAGCGGGGCGAGCCGAAACAGGATCCGCGAGGTACCGGTGCAAAATCCCCGGCAGATCCAGGCGCGCCAAGACACCCGCCACTTCCTTCGTTGTGAACACATGCGTCGCCACGAACCGCCCCAGCGCTCGGCCGAGCCGCTCCTTCTGCGCCGGGATGATGGCGGTATGCGGAATTGGTATGCCCAGCGGATGGCGAAATAGGGCCGTCACGGCAAACCAATCCGCAATTCCGCCGACAAATCCAGCCTTGGCAGCCGCCTGCAACAGATCGGTCCAGTAGCCGGGAGGCAGTGCATAACTTCCGAGCGTCAGCCCGCCCATCAGGATCAGCAAGGAGGTCGCGAAAGCCCGATGACGGGTCAAGCTGCGGCGGGCGGCGCGGTCTGGATCGGAATCGGTCATCTTGGAACATTCATAGGGACGCCGCCGCCTCGGCGCACCTCCCCTTTCTTCGACTGAGTTGGTATGTTATAAGATAGCATGAACGATCCCCTCGCCCCGACCGCAGGTCTTGGTGCCAGGCTTGCCCTGGCGGGGTGTCTGACGTTTGTCGTCTGGATCGCTGTGGCCTGGGCGTTGCGATGACGCCACCCCCCATTACATTGGACCGGGTCACCCTGCGGCATGGGCGGCGCGACATCATTCGCGATCTGTCGGGCGTGTTTGCGCCGGGTAGCCTGACCGCGCTGATCGGCCCGAATGGCTCCGGCAAGACCACATTGCTGCGTGCGCTCACCAGGTTGCACGCACCGGCACGAGGTAGGATCGACCGGGGTGGCCTGGCCCGACACCAGATCGCCCTGCTGCCCCAGGCCAGCGCGATGGATCGCTCCTTTCCCATCACCTGCCGTGATGTCGTCGCCCTGGGCATGACCGCGCGGCTCGGCCCGTTTCGTGCCATCGGGCCGTCGCATCTGGACACCGCGGAGCAGGCGTTGGCCTCCGTTGGGATGCACGATCACGGCCGACGTCCGATCGGCGCCCTGTCGGCGGGACAGTTCCAGCGTGTCCTCTTCGCCCGGATGATCGTGCAGGACGCTCCGGTGCTGCTGTTGGATGAACCGTTCAGCGCCGTCGATTCGACAACCTTGACCGACCTGCTGGCGATCCTGCGCACTTGGCATCTTCAAGGCCGCACCATCGTGACCGTGCTGCATGATCTTGACCTGGTGCACGACGCCTTTCTGCGCACGTTGATGCTGTGCGAGCCGCCGGTCTGGGGCACCACGGCCGCGACCTTGACGGAAGTCAACCGCCACCGCGCCGGCCTATCGTCCCGGCCCAGCTGGTCGCCGCGACACCAGCACGCCGACTGATCACGGTCGGTCATGTTCGACCTGGTTCTCGATCCCTTCACCTTGCCGTTCATGCGCCGAGCGCTGGCGGGGTGTCTGGTTTTGTCGGTTGCAGCACCGCCGCTGGGGGTGTTTCTGGTTCTCCGCCGCATGAGTCTCATGAGCGATGTCATGCAACATGGCGTGCTGCCGGGCATCGCCCTCGGGGCCATGGTCGGTGGGTTGTCGGTGTATGCGATGGGGTTCGGGGGCGTGCTTGCGGGTTTGGCCATCGCCCTGCTCGCCGGGTTCCTGTCCCGCCGTACAGGGGGGCGGGAGGATAGCCAACTCGCTGGCGTCTACCTGATCGCCCTGGCCGCGGGGGTGGCTTTGGTGTCCAGCCAGCGCGGCATCGACCTGACCCATCTGTTGTTTGGCAGCGTGCTCGCGGTTGATGACGCGGCGCTGTTCGGCATGGCAGGGGTTGCGACGGTCACGGTGTTCGGACTGGCAATCATATGGCGGCCTTTGATCCTTGAGAGTCTGGACCCCGGCTTCATGGCCGCCACCGGAGGGCACGGCGCGATCTGGCACCTTTCTTTCCTCGCCCTTGTCGTCCTGTGCGTGGTGTCGGGCTTCGTCGCACTCGGCACATTGATGGCAGTTGGACTGATGATGTTGCCCGCAATCGCCGCTCGACATTGGTCTGATTCACTATCCGGACAGATGACCATGGCGGTAGTGCTCGCCATTCTGTCATCGGTTGGCGGGTTGACCGTGGCTTTCAATCTGGACGTCCCAGCCGGCCCGGCGATCGTCCTGACTGCGGGCGCACTCTGGGCTGTCAGCTTGATACTTGGCCCGCACGCAAGCCTGCTGCGCGACAGGCGGCAAATCGGATAAGCTGGTACCGACTGGACGAGGGGGCGACATGACGATTAGCAGATTGCAGCCGGAAGGGCGCCTGTCGGGCGCTGTCGTGCACGGCAAGCTGGTTTATCTGGCGGGGCAGGTCGCCGACGACCCCAGCCTGGACGCTGAAGGACAGACCGCCGACATCCTGCGCCAGATCGACGCGCTGCTGGCCGAAGCCGGCACCGACAAGTCCCGGTTGATCTCCTGCCAGGTCTTTCTCGCTGATATTCGCGATGTTGGAGGGATGAACGCGGCCTGGGATGCTTGGCTGGATCAGTCCAATCCACCCGCCCGCGCCACCGTGGAGGCAAAACTGGTCGATCCGCGCTGGCGGGTCGAAATCACCGGGATCGCCGCGCTGCCGTGAAACAGACGCTGACGAAGCGCCCCTCCGCGTGGGACCGCCTTCGCTCCCGCCGAGTGGCGTTGGACGTGCATTGGCTGCGTTCGATTGTCTTTACGGTCGGCTTGGTCGGCCTCGTCGCGGTCGCGACCGGAGCGGATTGGGTCGTTACCGTGGTCTCCATCGCCGTATCGACCATCGGATTCGGCTTCTTCTATCTGCTGTTTCCGGGCGGTGCTCATTTTGGCATGGCGCTCGCCAATTTCCTCGCGATCTATGCTTGCCTGTTTGAATTCTTCCGGGCCGCCAATTTCCCGCAGGCTCCCCGGCCCTTTATGCTGGCCTCGCTCGCCCTGCCCGTGTTGGGCTTTCTGACAATTTGCTTTGCCCGTCGTCGATCGCTGTATCGGTTGATCCGGGCCCGTCAGCTGCGGGAATTGGAGCGATTCCCGGCACTCAGCCGATGGTTGTTTGCGACCATGGCCGTTGGGGCGGCCTCCTTCGCGTTGCCGGAACAGAATTTGGGGCCGCAAGCCCAGGGACTGGCCCTGCTTGGTGCCATGGGACTGATTACGCTCTTCGTCGTCATCGCGGTGCACGATGTCGTGCTCGTCGTCGTTGACGTCGCCATCGTATTCGAATCCGTCGCCGCGCGTCTGGACCGGCTGCTGATGCCGATGCTGGCTTTCCTGACCTTCTATGGGCTGCTGATCGTCGTCTTCGCCTGCCTGTACCGCATCGCGGACCTGACCACGCCGGTGCCGCAATTCACCCTGCATGGCGACCCCTATCGGGTCCGCTTCGCCGATACGTTGTATTACAGCGTGGTAACCATCACCACGCTCGGATTCGGCGATCTGTCCCCCACAACCCTGCTGGTCCGGGCCCTGACCGGGATGGAAGTCGTGTGCGGGATCCTGATGCTTCTGTTCGGATTCAGTGAAATCATGCGCAACGCCGGACCCGACAGTCGGATCCTCGAACCACCCGAACGCGGCCACAATTCACCCCGCGATCCAGCATAGTCTCGCCTTCATTCGCGCTTACACACTGGCACAGCAAAAGGAGAGGCCATGGACTGGACAGGTCGCAGGGTGCTGGTAACCGGCGGTGCCGGATTTCTGGGCGCCAATCTCTGCCATACTCTGGCGCAACGCGGCGCCAAGGTCATCGCCCTCGACGGGTTCCTGTTCGGGGGTGGCGCCAATCCCCGCAACCTGGACGGGTCGGGGGTCGAACTGGTGCGCGGCGACATCCGGGAGATCGATTTACGGCCGTTGTGTGAGGGGGCCCACGCCATCTTCAATCTGGCCGCCCAAACCAGCCATATGGGCGGACAGGCTGATCCGCTGGCCGACATCGCGGTCAACGCGGTGGCCCAGGTGCGCCTGATCCAGGCCGCGCGTGAGGCCGCGGCGGACGCGATCGTGGTGCATGCCTCCACTCGGCAGTTCTATGGGCGAGCACGAAAGCTGCCTGTGGATGAGTCCCAGCCCGTTGCTCCCCCCGATGCCAACGGCGTGTCGAAATTTGCGGGCGAGCAGTACTGGATGCTCGAAAACCGCGTTCGCGGCCGACCGGTCGTGTCGCTGCGACTGACAAATTGCTATGGCCCCCGTCTGCGCATCCGCGACGCGCGCCAAACCTTCCTGGGCATCTGGATCCGCTGCGTGCTGGAAGGGCGCCCGTTTGAGGTATGGGGCGGGTCGCAGTTGCGCGACATGACCTATGTGGATGACGTGACGGAAGCCTTCATCCGCTCCGCCGAAACCCAGGCGTGCCATGGCAATATCTACAATATCGGTGGTTCCCCGCCGGCATCCTTGACCGAACTGGCCGACATGATGGTCCGCCTGGCCGGCCCGTCGGCGACCTACACGACACGAGAATTCCCGGCTGACCGCGCCAGTATAGACATCGGCAGCTACCATGCCGATGACAGCGCATTCCGCGCGGCGTCCGGCTGGGCGCCGACGGTCACTCTGGAAGAGGGCATCGAGCGGACCTTGGCTTGGTACCGTCCCCGTCTGGCGGACTATCTGTGATAGGACATAAGACATGAGCGGAACGACAATGGTGCCCCAGGCCAATCCGGGCGCCGGCTATCAGGCCCTGAAGACCGAGATTGATGCTGCCGTCGCGCGATCATTGGCCTCGGGCTGGTATATCCTGGGACAGGAAGTCCGCGCTTTCGAAGCCGAGTTCGCCGCCTGGCTCGGTGCTGGTTCAGCCGTTGGCTGCGGCAATGGCACCGACGCGATCGCTTTGGCCCTACGCGGCCTGGGTATCGGCCCGGGGTCTGCCGTCGCGACCGTGTCTCACACCGCGGTCGCGACCGTCGCGGCGATCGAGATGGTGGGGGCGACACCAGTGCTGATCGACATCGATCCGCTTCACTATACCATGGATGCGGCGGAATTGGCGCAGGTGCTGGACCAACCACCCCCGGGCCTGCCACCGATCCGGGCTGTGTTGCCGGTACACTTGTATGGTCAGTCCGCCGACCTGGATCCGATCATCGCGGCCTGCCAGCGCCATGGTGCCGCCCTGGTCGAGGATTGTGCTCAGGCGCACGGCGCCAGGCTGCACGGCAAGCGTGTCGGCACGTTTGGCGACGCGGCCACGTTCAGCTTCTATCCAACCAAGAACCTGGGCGCTCTGGGTGACGGGGGCGCGGTGGTCACCCGCGATCCAGTCGCCGCGGCTGAGATCGGAGCGCTGCGCCAGTATGGCTGGCACAAGCATTATATCAGCGACGCAATCGGCGTGAACAGTCGGCTGGACGAATTGCAAGCGGCGATTCTGCGCGTCAAACTGGCGCACCTGGACGCTGGCAACGCGCGCCGCCAAACCATTGCCGCAGCCTATGACGCGGCGCTGACCGGAACCAGCCTGACCCCGCCCGCGCGCAGGCCCGATGCCGAACATGTCTTCCACCTGTATGTCGTGCGCGTGCCGGACCGCGACGCACTGCAAGCCCGCCTGCGCGCGGCGGGTGTCGCGACCGGGATTCACTACCCCATGCCTGTCCATCTGCAACCCGCCTATCGCGGTCGGGTAGCGATGGGACCATCGGGCTGCGTCCACACCGAACGCGCGGCAACCGAAGTCCTGAGCCTGCCACTGTTCCCCGAACTGACCGACGCTCAGGTGGAGCATGTCTGGGCTGTACTCCGGACCTTGTAGCGGCGCGCCGTCGAGCGGGTTCACCTGCTCAGGAAACGGGGAACGTGACATTCGCTATTTCAGGATCGATAGCCACGATCTGACACGAATTCGCTGAGGCCGATCAGGCCCTACACCCGCTGCATCGTCGGGCAAGCTGTCCAGAATTGCGTGCCCATCTTGCGCAGGTCAACGAGCTGACCCGCGATCTCCGGCGCGATATTCCAAGGCAGAATGATCAGATCATCCGCCCCGGTATCGGCCAGAACCTCCGGCGGGACGATCGGGACATGACTACCCGGGAGCAGCCGCCCCTGTTTGGCCGGATTGCGGTCCGCCACACAGATGATGTCGCGCTCGGTGATCCCGCAACTGTTCAGGAACGTGTTGCCCTTCGCCGCCGCCCCGTATGCGGCGACCCGCCGCCCAGCCGCTTTCCGATGCGCGACGAAGTCCCGAAATCCCGCCTGCACGGCGGCAACCTTGGGCCCGAAATGGTCATAGGTGTCCGCCCGATCCAGACCAGCATTGGCCTCCGCCACACGCAACGCGCGCAACCGAGAATGCGTGGAATGTGGCCCCTGGGCATGACACGCGTAAACCCGCAACGACCCGCCATGGGTCGGGATGCGCTCGACGTCGAACGCTCGCAATCCGGTCGACCGCAACACCCGTTCCACCACCAGAAGGGACAGGTAGGAGTAATGCTCATGATAGATCGTATCGAATTGAACCTGCTCGATCAGATTCAGCAGATGAGGAAACTCGAAGGTCGCGACACCATTCGGACGCAAGATAGCGGAAAATCCGGCGACGAAGCTGAAGATATCCGGAACATGGGCCAGCACGTTGTTGGCCGCGACAAGATCGGCGCTGCCATGCCTGGTCGCGATCTGCATGGCCGTATCGACACCGAAGAACGCCACCTCGGTCGGGATACCGATCGCACGCGCGGTGGCCGCGACATTCGCGGCGGGCTCGATCCCAAGAACCGGGATTCCAGCCGCATGGAAATGCCGCAGCAGGTAGCCGTCGTTGGAGGCGACCTCCATCACCAGCGAACCCGTTCCGAGGTTGAATCGCTCTATCATTGCCTCGGCATAGCGACGGGCATGCTCCACCCAACTGGTGGAGTAGGATGAAAAATAGGCATAGTCGCTGAAGATAGCGTCCGGCGACACGACCTCATCGACCTGCACCAGCAAGCAGGAATCACACACCCTGGCATGCAAAGGATAGCATCGGTCCTCGCCGCGGCGGGCCTGTTCCAGCGTCGGATAGGCATTGGCCAGCGGGGTCTCACCCAGATCGACCAGACTGCGCGTGAGCGGTGCGCCGCAGAGACGACAGGAATGACCGATCATGGCAGCGCCTCATATTCAGTGATCTGGGCAAGGGTAAAGGCAGCCATGTCATCGCCGAGCGCCCAGGCACGGTACCAGGACGCGGTGACATCGATCATGGATTGGCCACACAAACGGTCGGTCCAACCGAGCGTGCGGCGCGCCAGGCCCGAATTCAGCACCAAGGCCTGCGTTTCCGGCATCCCTGTATCGGCCGTATGGGTCCAGCAGGACGGCGCATCCAAGGCCGAGAGCATGGCATCCGCCACCTTGCCCACCGTGGCCGGCTCGCCGTCCCCGGGACCGAAATTCAACGCGGGCGGCAGGCTGCGGCCAGACGCCAATGCGGCCGTATAGATCAGATAGCCGCAAATACAGTCCAGAACATGCTGCCAAGGGCGGGTCGCCCCAGGGTTGCGCAGGATCGGGCGATGGCCAGACCGGGCGGAGCGCACGACATCCGGGATCAGCCGATCCGCGGCAAAATCGCCGCCGCCGATCACGTTGCCGGCGCGCGCGGTGGCGACGGCAACCCCTCGGGGTGCCAGGAAACTATGCGCCATGGACGCGGTCACGATCTCACACGCGGCCTTGGACGCGGCGTAGGGGTCGCGGCCACCGAGCCGGTCGTGCTCCTGGTGAGGATGGCCGCTTTCGTCGTTGTGGTAGACCTTGTCGGTGGTGACGGCCAGGACCGTGGTCAGGTCAGGGACCTCGCGCAACGCGTCCAGAAGATGCGCGGTGCCGATCACGTTGACCGCGAAACTCTCGATAGGTTCTGCGAAAGACCGCCGCACCAAAGGTTGCGCGGCCATATGCAGGACGATTTCAGGATCGGCCGCCTTGATCGCATCAGTCAGGGCGGCAAGGTCGCGCAGATCGACGAAAGTCGAGGCCATCAGCCGATCCAGCCCAAGCAGAGCGAACAGACTGGGTTGCTCGGGAGGCAGGGCGATGCCGGTCACACGTGCCCCCATCCGATGCAGCCACAAGGCTGTCCAGGCTCCCTTGAAGCCGGTATGCCCAGTCAGCAGGACGCGGCGTCCACGCCAGAATTCGGGATCGGGATGCGGCGCCGGCATCAGGTCAATCCTTCCAGATCTTCCAGGGAGCGGTGCCGGAAGACCACATGGCCTCCAAAGACGTTTTGTCGCGCAGCGTATCCATCGGTTGCCAGAAGCCAGGGTGACGGAAGGCGCGCAATTCGCCGTCGCGAGCCAGGTTTTCCAGCGGCGTGGTCTCCCACGGCGTGTCGTCGTCCTCAATCCGGTCGATAACGGCGGGGTTCAGCACGAAGAACCCGCCATTGACCACGGCATTGTCGCCCGGGGGCTTCTCGACGAATTCCAGCACGTCGTCATTTTCGGCGATTTTCAAGGCACCATAACGGCCCGGCGGCGTGACCGCGGTGATGGTCGCCATCCGCCCGTGCGCGTGGTGGAAGTCGATCAGGCTGGAGACGTCGATATCGGCGACCCCATCGCCATAGGTCATGCAGAAGGCTTCGTCGCTATCAAGATACCGCGCGACGCGACGCAGGCGGCCACCGGTCATTGTCGAGGCGCCGGTATCCACCAATGTCACCCGCCACGGTTCGGCGTAATTCTGGTGGTAGGTGGTTTCGCCGGTGCGCGCATCGACGGTGACGTCCGATGCGTAGAGCATGTAGTTGGCGAAGTATTCCTTGATCATGTGGCCGCGATAGCCAAGACAGACCACGAAATCGGTGACACCATGCACGGTGTAGATGTTCATGATGTGCCACAGGATGGGCCGACCGCCGATTTCGATCATCGGCTTGGGTCGCAGATGGGATTCCTCGGAAATCCGCGTGCCGAGGCCACCCGCGAGGATCACCGCCTTCATGCGCGTCGCCTCAGATAGCATCTTGGCCAGTAGGTCACGCGATTGCGGACCTTACCCTCGTTGAACGGAAACGCCGGTTCTTCCATGGTGAATTCGGGGTGGCGCTCCAGGAACGTATCGATCGCCGATAGCGGATTGTTCCAGCCCCAGTCGGCACCGGTGCGTGGGGCGCCGGCGACCTGCGCCATGATTCCGTCGCAGGCAACGATAAAGGAACCAGCGCTGACCAATGGCGCGTAATGCTCCAGTTCCGCCTCCACATGGGCCTGGCTGTGGTTGCTGTCCAGGATCACCAGGACGGTATCGTCCGGTTCGATCGCGGCACGCACGGTCTCTACCGTCGCCGGCGCGATGGAACTGCCTTCCACCAGCATGATGCGGGACGCCATCGGATGCGCCTCGATCTCCGCCCGGTTGTGCGGGCGGATTTCGATATCGATGCCGATGACCCGACCCTTGCCCATCGCGGCGAAGATCCCGGCGTAGAAAACCAGGGAGCCGCCATGGGCCACGCCGGTCTCTATCACCACATCGGGTCGCAGCCGCCAGATCACCTCCTGGATCCGGATCATGTCTTCCGGTAACTGAATGATGGGGCGTCCCATCCAGCTAAACCCG
>Ga0209514_10003003_pt1 | contig 24982 bp, 17 predicted proteins | sample Subgrocontami58m_FD_187452 | JGI IMG/M metagenome (GOLD analysis project Ga0209514, IMG submission 187452) | Subsurface groundwater microbial communities from S. Glens Falls, New York, USA - GMW37 contaminated, 5.8 m (SPAdes) (version 3) | ecosystem: Environmental > Aquatic > Deep subsurface >...
AGGTCAGACAAGTATTCTCATTGAAATACGGGAAATACTGGCCATCATAGAGAGTTCTGAGAGATTTATTGCCGAGATTGAAAAAGAGATGTCCTGCCGTCTTGATGAAATCCCTTACAAGAACTCTCTCCTTTCTTTGAAAGGGATTGGAGAAATTATCGCTGCTGGTCTTATTGGGGAGGTAGGTGATTTCACGAAATTCAAGACGATATCGGAGATAACCAAACTTGCCGGTCTTGACCTTTTCGAGGTTAGTTCCGGAAAACATAAGGGGCAACGGCATATCTCGAAACGAGGACGTCCCCTGATGAGGAAGCTGTTGTTTTTTGCGGCCATCAATGTCGTGCGGAAAGGTGGAATCATGCATGAGCAATATCAGAAATATATCAACAGAGGAATGCCCAGGATGAAAGCGCTCGTTGCTATAGCCAGAAAACTTCTGTGCGTTATATTTGCTCTTGTACGTGATCATCGAGAGTACATAAGTAATTTTAGAAAAGGACAAAATACCGTACCCGTAAAAGAAGCTGCCTAATATTCTTCATGTGTAGGCGGGGAGATTATCATTTGTGCCATTAAGGCGACTGAGTCGACCTTCACGCAAAGCGTATATAACTTCCCGCTTGCACCTCAGCCCCAATGAAGCAAGGTCAGGGCTCTTTTGAGACCCTCAAATTACCAGGGTTGGGCAAGGTGTTACACATGAGAAACGGTGAACAAAATTTCGTGCAAAATGGTGTTGAGTATGGCTAACTCCAGTCGGGCTACGCCCTCCTTCCGTTAGCCATACTCAAAATTAACTTAATTTATCACCTATATAAAATATTTATTAAAAATACTTGACAAGAATAAACCAGGCGCAAAGGACGCAAAGAAAAAACTTTAAATAAGAGAAAATACTTCACAGAAGGATTATCTTCTATAACAAAATCACAAAGTTTTCAGAAATTTTCAGCATTTACTTTCTAAAAAATACTACCTTTGCGCTCTTTGCGTCTTTGCGGTGAACTATTTTGGTAAATCTTCCTCAAACATGGAATCTGTAATATACAGTAATGGTGTATCCTGGAGTTTAACGATCTTCTTTTCTGTCAGTTTTTTCCCCGTGTTATCATACAACATTTCTATAACTGGTCGCAATGGAGACGCCTCGTTCGTGTCGACAACCCTACCGATTGCCTTTGAATTGAGGACTACGTAACTACTTATCGGAAAGCATGACAGCTTCGTGAGCAATGCCTTTATCAACTTTTGAGGGAACATATTTTTTGATGAGTTGACAATCACCTTTGTAGCCTCGTAAGGCAAGAACCTTTTCCTCTGTGGTCGCGGATGGCTCAACGCCTCGTAAACATCCACCATACCTATCACCTTCGCATATTCATGAATTTCGTTTCCCGTCAGACCACGAGGATAGCCCTGGCCTCCTTCCCGTTCCTGCTCTTGAGAAACGACCTCCGCAAGCCATTTGTATTTCTCTCCCAGAGCATTAAGTACGATATCATATCCAAACTGCGGATGTTTCTTAATCAATGCATATTCATCGTTCGTAAGAATTCCTTCTTTATTAACCACTTCATCAGGAATTTTGCACATCCCGATATCATGAATTAATGCCGCAATCCCCAATTCAACTAGCTGATCCCTTTTATACCCAAGACCCTCGCCTATCTTGATGGCAAAAATCGCCACATTGATACCGTGCACCTTGGAATCATATTTAAATTCTTTTCTATAGATGGCCTTGCGATAAAGACTTTCAATCGCACTGGGAGTATCAATGACTTTGGCAACTAACTCAACTCCTCTGTCAATACTGAATTTTTGATCTGTTTTAGCGGCATTTAACACTTCCGCCAAAAATTCATAAAATTCATCATAAATATCTACGAATGCCTTTTCCTTCCGTTCCTCCTCGCGAACAATCATTCCTGCTTCTGTTGGGAGGGATTCTACTTCTCCAGGGAATGATGGCTTTCCAGAGACCTTATAGGGGACATTTTCGACTACTTTTGCCTTTGACTCGCTTGGGAACTCCAACTCTTCCAGTCCGGCTGCGGTCTTTTTTTCTTCTTTCTTTATACCAGATTCACTGGGAAAACCCTCTTCCTCTACCTTCGCGGGTTCTTTTTTTTCTTCAACGACAGGCTCTTTTTTTGTTTTTAACTCCGCGAGTTCTCTGATCCTTATTTTGTCCCTTTCCTCTTGAATAGACTTATCATTTTTCTCCGGGATTTTTCCCTGTTTGATTAAGTCTGTGAGTCTCGCCATCTTTACCCTCTATTTATTTTGCATCATCAATTAACTGCTGTACAACCTTCGAGTCAATCAGTTCTACTTTTTTACTGAAACCCACTAACAAGCTCAAATCACAGGTATTATTAATCCTTCGTGGAACGCCTCCGGTGTATTCATGGATTTTTTCTATTGCCTCTTTTGTAAAAATATTTCTCTGCATACCCGCAACCTTAAGCCTGAATAAAATATACTGAGCCGTCTCCTTTAAATCCAGTGGTTTTAAATGATACCGTATAGAAATCCTGGAGTCAAGTTGGGGTATCTTTATGACCTTATCTCTCAGTTCAGGTTGTCCTATTAAAATCAAGGTCAGGAGAAACTGATTATTTAACTGAAAATTTAATAAGAGCCTCAGCTCTTCGAATGTCGCCACGTCTTCGATGGCTTGCGCATCATCCACGATCAGGACTGTTTTTTTCTTTTTTTCCAGGTTCTGGAGCATTGCATCGTTCAATATGTGTAAAAGTTCCGGCTTCGAAGCCGCAGTTTTTTCAATGCCCAGCTGATAGAGAATTTCTTTCAGAAAATCTAGCGCTGTCAGGCTTGGATTTGCTATGATACCAACTTCATACTCTTCGCTCGGTAATTCTTGTACGAAAGCGCGACTTACAGTAGTCTTACCGCATCCCACCTCGCCTGATAACATGGCGGCGCCTTTCTGCGCTTTGGTGGCGTAAATCAATCTCATCAGGGCCTCTTCATGCTGCGCAGAATGATACATAAAGCGCGGGTCCGGGACATTCTCAAACGGCAGTTCATTCAGGCCCCAGTATTTTTCGTACAACGACTAACTCCTTCTAATTATATCCTTTAAAGCCCTTACTTACCAATAGACCTTCAGCAAAAACTCTTTGTATAATACTCAAACAAACACTATTTTCTTACTCCACTGCCCTGATTATATATCTATTGACAAAACCTGCTTCAACTCCTACAAGCATGTGTTCAAAGGATCTTACGCTATCCTTAGGAAGATCAGGAACCGTAAATTCTTCTTTTTTAACCAATAAATCCCGATCATCGTAGATTTCTAATGTAAATTTTGCAAAGCGATAATTCTTCTCAGACCTATTGGCTATATCTCCCGTAAAAAGCACATTCGTACCAAATGGATTAAAACGCACATTTCTTACAAAAAATCCATTCCCAATATCTTCAAACCCATTCGTCAAAGCTGATTTTGGTGGTTCCTTAATAGATGCTTCTTTTTTTGACGCTTTTGAAGCGCCAGCAGAGGTATTTTTCTCCAACGCACTTACACGCTTTTCCAAAGCTTCAACCCTTGCAATAAGATTTGAAATAACAATTTCAAGCATATTCAATTTATTAGACGAATCTTGCGCATATAACGTATTCCCTGTCGTTCCTGAAAATAGCAGCAGTGCTAAACTACTTACAACCATTAAACCAACAAGAAATTTTTTCATTCCCAACCTCATAATCTTAATTTGAAAATCATTCACCCTTTTTACTGTTTTTATCGCTTACTTACAGGGGATAATATCATATTTGAAACTCACAATGCAAGTGTAATTCATTGAAGCTATTACACATAATCACATTCTAAAAAACGTGTAACCTTGACAAAATATAGTACAATTGTTATTATTTATAAATATTCTTACTTTAACAAAGACGGTACTATACGTCTCATCACAAATATACCCACATGCGACACATACTAACTATTCGATACGGAGTCTTAAAAAATACATCCGACTTTTTTGCTCCATTTAACTCGTTAAAAAAAGGCGATCCAGTCATAATTCGTTCCAGCCGCGGTGTAGAGTTTGGGGAAGTTATCACCAAGGTTAAAGAAATAACCGATACCGACTCAATTGAAAATCTTGGAGAGGTTTTGCGTAAAGCTACGCTGGATGACAAAGAAAAACAAAAAAAGATAACAGATGAAATGATCCCCGTTGAATTCAAATTCTGCCAAAAAAAGATTAAAGAACATAAACTTCTCATGAAACTGGCCAGCGTCGAACATTTATTTGGCACCAAAAAAATCATTTTCTATTTCCTGGCCAACGGTCGCGTTGATTTCAGGGAACTGGTAAAAGACCTGGCAAAAGAATATCAGGCACGCATAGAAATGAAACAAATCGGTGTCCGGGATGAAGCAAGACTCCTGGCTGATCACGAGCATTGTGGACGGGAATTATGCTGCAGGGCCTTCCTCAAAAATCTCGAACCCGTTACTATGAAGATGGCAAAGAATCAGAAGGCAACGTTAGACCCCTCTAAAATATCAGGCAGGTGCGGCAGGCTTATGTGCTGTTTGCGTTATGAAGACAACGTCTATGAAGATTTAAAACACGTCCTTCCAAAAAAGGGTTCTATTGTGAAAACAGCGAAAGGAGTTGGGGAAGTCATTAATTATGATGTATTACAACAACAAGTTACCATTGAGTTGGAAAATGGAAACAAAATCCATGTGTCAGTCCAAGAGATTATAGACAAAGTAAGAGAACCTTTGCGGCAAAAAGAACCGATGTGTGATCAACCTTGTGAAAAGGATTGCGATCTTGAATAAACGCACCTTTTATCTTACAACACCCATTTACTATGTAAATGACGCGCCACACATCGGACATTCTTATACAACAATTGCTGCCGACGTGCTTGCTCGATATAAAAGAACAAAAGGCTTAGACGTCTTCTTCCTGACAGGAACGGATGAGCATGGCCAAAAAATTCAAAAGGCGGCACAAGCATGTAATAAAACACCGATGAAATTTGTCGATGATGTAGTTGATAAATTCAAGACTCTATGGAACAACCTCGACATCTCCAATGACGATTTCATACGGACGACTGAGGAACGACATAGCAGTCGTGTAAAAAAAATCTTTCAACAAATCTTTGAGAATGGAGATATTTATCTGGGAGAATATGAGGGATGGTATTGCATCCCCTGTGAAAGTTTCTGGATTGAATCACAACTCGAAGAAAGGAAATGCCCGGAATGTAAACGACCTGTCGAAAAAGTAAAGGAGAAAAATTATTTTTTCAGGTTAGCAAAATACCAGAAAAGCCTCCTCGATTACTACGAAAAACATCCCCATTTTATCCAACCCGAATCGAGAAAAAATGAATTACTGCACCGAATTAAAACTCAGATAGAAGACATCAGTATAAGCCGCTCGGCTGTAGAATGGGGCATTCAAGTCCCCGTGGACCCGACACACACTATCTATGTATGGATTGATGCGCTTCTGAACTATATTACCGCCCTGGGATACGAAGATGACATGCAAAAATTCCAAAAATACTGGCCTGCAAACGTCCATATTATCGGGAAAGAAATCTTATGGTTTCATGGTGTCATCTGGCCGGCCATACTTATGTCATTGAAAATAGATTTGCCCTGTAAAGTCTTTGCACATGGCTGGTGGACTATTGAAGGCCAAAAAATATCAAAATCGTTAGGAAACGCTATCGACCCAACGAGTATTATTCAATCTTACGGCACGGATGCCTACAGGTATTTTCTCCTGAGAGAAGTCCCTTTTGGTTTAGATGGAAATTTTTCTCACAGCGCCCTTATTCACAGAATAAATTCCGACCTCGGCAACGACCTTGGCAATCTATTACAACGCACATTAACCATGATCGAAAAATACTTTGATGGAGTCATTCCAGAGATTGTTGAGACAGATGACGAACTAAAAAGGTTATCAAAAAGTACCTGTGATAAAGTAGATGCCGAAATGGAAGAACTTCAATTTAGCAAGGCGCTTGAGAATATTTGGGAATTTATAGGCCATGCCAACAAATTCATAGAAGACAAGAAACCCTGGGTGCTTGCCAAAACAAGTACTACAAGAACACAGCTTGCCGCTGTCATCGGTTCGTTGGCCGGGGCTATTAAAGATATTTCCGTGTTTATCTATCCGTTTATGCCAAGAACCGCTGTTGAAATTCAACGACAGCTTGGTATCTTAGAAGACAACAGCGCTCTCAGCCTGGAATTCCAGCAAGGGTTTAAGAAAGATACCGTTGTCCACAAGGGAAAACCCTTATTCCCAAAAATCGATCCTTTGGTATTGAAAAATGTTTCGCTATGATTATAATTTAACTATATGATGGATATACACAACATTAATATTCGGAGAAACGTATATGACAAAGACATGGAGTAAGTTGAAAGAGATTATTAAAAAAGACCCCCGCTATTTATTACAAGCTTATCAATTTGTATTTGAAGCCCTTGATTACACCACAAATATGTTAGGTAAAAATCAACACAAAACAACCGATCATGACCGCCACGTAACGGGAAGACAGCTTCTGGAGGGTGTCAGACAGTATGCATCGAAGCAATTCGGCTTTATGGCTTTAACCGTATTTGAAGAATGGGGTATAACCCAAGACGCAGATTTTGGAAATATCGTATTTAATTTAGTGGAAAACGGTCTTATGGGAAAGACTGAAACAGATACCAGAGATGATTTTAAAAATATTTACGACCTCAAAAAGGTCTTTGATGAAGAATTCAAATTCGATGGGAGTTATGACATTCGGCTTTCGCTGAATGCCTTGGGAATCAAAAAAAGATAATTACTTAACTTCTTTTACACAGCGGAAACCAACATTGTTATCTTTGCCCTCGGGATAACTGCAACTTCGATAGGCGCTTCGCAGAATATAATGATGGTTTACCCATGACCCGCCTCTTACCACACGAAATTTCCCTTCCTCATACCAATCTTCGCACCATTCCCAAACGTTCCCTGCCATATCGTAACAACCGAAAGGACTCGCACCTTTTTCCCGGTCACCAATTGGCGCTGGAGCGCCTGTGTTTGGATCCAGATTGTAAACTGCCCTTGTGTTATCAGGCTGTATGTTTCCCCATGGATATTCTCTACCGTCAACACCTCGGGCTGCTTTTTCCCACTCGATCTCCTTAGGAAGTCGTTTACCAGCCCATCTTGCATAGGCAACCGCATCATTCCAACTAACGCCTACAACTGGTTGTAATGGTTTATTAAACCGCTCGTTATTCCAGAAAAATGGCTCTTTGGCTCCTGTGGTATCAACAAATTTTTTATATTGGGAATTAGTTATTGGGAATCTATCAATACAAAACTCATCAACATGCACAACCTTTCGTTCTTCACCTATGATAGAATCCCCCGATGGAACAAGAACCATTTCTGAATCATCTTTCTCATTCATAATACTAACTAACCTTGTCATAGCTCCGTCACCAGATAAAATAATAGGATTATTTTTTGTTTTTCTTCCCGGCCTTTTTCTTGTTTTTAATATTCCCTGTGCTTTTAACCCCTTGTTTCTTCAAGGTTAGCTGTTTTAATAGCTTTCTTGCATCATCGTCTTTTGGATCGCTTGCAATTGCTTTTTGCAACTCGGATATCGCGTCCTTTATTTGTTTCTTATCTCGGTAGGCAACACCAAGGTTGTAATGAAGAATACTATCTTCAGGATTATCTTTAAGCAGTGTTTTCCATATTTCTACCGCCTCGTCTTTTCTATTGCAATCATAATAGGCATCACCAAGGCTATAATAAGCATCTTCATATTTGGAGTCTATCTCCAATACTTTTTTTAATTCTCTTATCCCGTCTTCACACAATCCATCCGCCAGGTAAACAAGCGCGAGATCATAGCGCGCCTCGACATGGTTTGGTTCTGTCTCAATAACTTTTTTATACATATTAATAGCCTCATTTGTCATCTCCTCGTCATCGCATGCAGATGCGAGTTTATAATACACCTCAACATTTGCTGTATTATCCGCTATGGCTTTCTTAAATTCTGCAATAGCTTCTGCATTTTTCCCTTTTTCATAAAGCCCTAACCCTAGCTCTTTATGTCCTTTTTTTACATTTGTCTGTCCAGGCTTACTTACACCTGTTTGGGGCAACTCCTTCTTGCACCCTTCCAAAATAAAAAAAGCACTGCATACTAAACACAAGCCGCTTACCCACAGACTTCTTAATATCTTTGTATTCACGTAATATGCCTCTTTTCATAAACAAGTATCATTAAATTAGGTTGGGTTTTAAAAGACAAAACCCAACGACTTTTATTTTTACCCACCCCTCAATCCCCTCCCAAGAGGGGACTTCTCAAATTCCCCTCTTGAGAGGGGTAGAGGTGTGTTTATTCATTGCTTAATTAAAAAAGATTGAAATTCCTGTACATTAAATTATGCCTTTCGGCGACTTAAAACATTCAGAGGTAGGAGCCGTCTCCTGACGGCGATTGGCAATGCTCAACGGTGTGCACATGCCGGTCGCCAACAGGAGTTGGCTCCTACCAAAAACTTTGAAATTCCTTAACATTAAATTAGGTTGGGTTTTAAAAAACAAAAACCCAACGACTTTTTTGTCATTCCGAATGAAGTGAGGAATCTTGCCAACCTAAGATTTCTCCCGGAGCCTGCCCTGTGCAAAAGATTTCTCGTCGCTCCGCTTCTCGAAATGACAGAAGGCGAAGGGGTCGAAATGACACGTAGAGTATATAACTTTGAAATTCCTATACATTAAATTAGGTTGGGGTTTTAAAAGACAAAAACCCAACGACTTTCTTGTCATTCCGAACGAAGTGAGGAATCTTGCCAACCTAAGATTTCTCCCTTCGGTCGAAATGACACGGAGAGTATATAACTTTGAATTTCCTATACATAAATATAATCTTTAGTCTTTAGTCTTTTCATACATAGCCAACGGTATCTTTACTGTATCGCCTTCTCTTACATTATGTGCCTTGAACCATCCCTCATTCATCTCTAATGCATATTTGGCCTTTTCCTTCGAAACATGCGTATCCAAACTATAGGGCTTCATTGATTCTATTTGTATAATTCGGCCATCCGCCTGAATAAAGGCTATTGAAAGAGGAATGCGGGTATCCTTCATCCAAAAAGAGAGAACCTTCTCCCTGGGAAAAACAAACAGCATACCATCATTTTCTTCCAACTTGTCTCGATACATCAAACCTAAAATTTGCTCCTCAAAAGTAGTTGCCAATTCTACTTCCAATTCGATTCCGGCGACATTTATGGGTAAAACTTTATTTCTTTTTGGCTCGCCGCAACATACGTCACAGAAACCATTATATAACAAACCCACACAAACAAGCATCATCAAAAGGAAAATATGTTTCACCTTATTCTTCATACCGCATCATATTTCCTGTGTACGTCTTAATTAAATTTAACATTTTTGTACCTACTTCATAGGGAATATTTTACGAACCCAGAAATTAAAGTCAACCTATTTCTAAACTTGATTTACTCAGGCCAAAAAGATATAGTTCTTATTATGCGATTAGACAAACTACCCTTCGAGGTATTCAAAATCATAAACAAATACAATCTCATTAAACCCAACAATTCTATCATCGTTGGAGTATCCGGCGGACCTGATTCTGTCGCTCTCATAAGGATTCTCCATTCTATTAACTCTGCCAAAAACCTTCACTTATGCTTCTATGTAGCCCATCTTAACCATCAACTCCGCGGAAAATCTTCAGAAGAGGATGCACAATTTGCCGAAAATTTATCAAAAGAACTCTCCCTGCCGTTTATTTTAAAAAATGTAAATATTCAAGAAATTTCAAACCAAACAAAACGTTCCATCGAAGAAACGGCGCGCATAGAGAGATACGCATTTTTTAAGGAATCGTCACAAAAGTATAATGCTTCTGCTGTAGCAATCGGGCATACAGCAGACGACAACGCAGAAACCATTCTTCATCGAATAATCAGGGGGACAGGAATATTAGGTCTTGAAGGAATACCTGTAAAACGTCCATTAACCACAGACTCCACGATACAAATTGTCCGTCCACTCCTCTTCACCTGGAGAAGAGAAATTATCGATTATCTCGGAAAAGAACAACAAAACTATAGAACAGATATTTCCAATTACGAAACGACATACCTTCGAAACAAAATCCGACTCGAATTGATTCCATTATTAGAAAAACAATTCAATCCAAATATCAAAAATACCCTTATACAGCTATGCCAAATTTTCTCTGCAAATAATGAGTATTTATCCCTGGAAGCAAAAAAAATATTAATAGACTCTACGATAGAAAGCGCTGAAGGTTCATATACCCTCAATACCCATTTTTTAACAAAACAACCAAAAATATTACAACATTTAGTATTTCAAGAAATCTTGAATATTATGGAGATTCCATTAAAAGAGATTACCTATGAGCACTATACAAAGATATTAAATGAAATAGCCAAAAAAGGAAGAGGACGACACTTCCAATTACCGGGAAAACTCTATTTATGGCACGAACATGGGATGCTTTATTTTAAAAAAGACACACTCCCCCAACCCTGCATACCATTATCATCTGAAATTCCAATCCAAATACCTGGTACAACACCGATATATCCTTTAGGAAAATTGGTATCTGAAATTTTAGACATCCAGGACTTATCATTAGACGTATACAAAAAAACAAAGACTTCTGGCGAAGAAATCTTTGACCTGCAAAGTATCACGATGCCTATCGCTGTGAGGGGGAGAAAAGAGGGAGATACAATTTCACCTTTAGGTATCCGGGGTCTCAAAAAAATTAAAGACCTCCTGATTGATAAAAAAATCCCTTTAAAAGAACGCGATACTGTCCCGATCGTAGTAATGAATAATCAGCCTATTTGGGTTATAGGAATATGCATGGACAATAGGGTGAAAGTTACCTCCAACACGAAGAAGATATTAAAACTAACCTTCCAAAAAATCCATTAAGAAACTATTCACCTACAATTTTGAGAAAATCCGCATCTCCTCCAAGTTTCGAGAAATCGGGATTATTCTTTGCCGCGCTTTTATACCCAGGATTTAATTCGACCGCCTTCTTCAGTGAGTCCAGGGCATCTTCCTTTCTTGAGAGCAAGGCCTGCGCACAGGCTTTGTTAAACCATACTGCATCAAAATTGGGTTTTATCTTTAAGGCCTTATCGTATGTCTCTATCGCTTCTATATGATTTCCCATAGCATCTAACAAAAGACCTTTATTATTTAATGCCACAAAAAAATCGGACTTAATTTGAATAGCTTTATCATAGGCATCCAGCGCTTCTTGCCGTTTCCCCATTTCCTCGAATACATAACCTTTATAATTCCATGCTTCATGCACATTACCACCCAGGGTAGTTGCCTTACTAAAGGCATCTAATGCCTCTGGATATTTTTTCAATTGGACAAGGGCAAGCCCTTTATTTATCCACAAACTAAAAATATCCGGCTTTATACTGATTGCCTTGTCAAATACCTTCACGGCATCTTCATAATTCTGAAGTTGAACCAAAGCAAGACCTTTATTACTCAGCGCCTCATATTTAATCTTCGCCTGACGCGGAATATTTGCAGCTTCCTCGTCTGTAATAATTTGTGCTACCTTATCAAAAGACTTTACAGCCTCCATAAACTTTCCCAACCGTAACAAGGCATATCCTTTGTTATTCCATACCTGCGGATAATCAGGTCTTAGCTTTATAGCATCATCAAAAGCTTTTATAGCTTCTTCATACCTTCCTAACTGGAACAACTCACCTCCTTTATTCGTCATGGTTTCATAAGAATCAGGCTGAATCTGTAAAGCCCTTTCATAAGCCGCAACAGCCTCTGCATGTTTTCCCAGGCGAGACAATGCCAACCCCTTATTCGTCCATGCGCCATAAGAATCTGGTTGTACCTCAATCGTTTTCTCGTATGCAGCAAGGGCATCTTCGTACCGGCCCAAGGCATCCAGGGCAAGTCCCTTCCCATTCCAGGCAGCATAGGAATCTGGTTTCAATTCAATCGCTTTATTAAAGGCATTAACGGCCTCCTCGTGTCTGCCAAGGTCCGCAAGGGTAAACCCCTTATCCGCCCAGGAAGCATGTTCCGTAGGCTTTATTTCTATGGCCTTATCATACGCATCAACGGCCTCCCTGTATTTACGTATCCTCACAAAACAATTACCCTTATTAATCCATGCCTCATAATATTTTGGATTAATCGCAATCGCCTTGTCGTATGCCTCTAATGCTTCATTTCTGCGGTCAGGAATCCTTGCCAATGCCAGGCCTTTATTATTCCATGCCTCATACGCATCCGGTTTTAACTTTATAATGCGATCGTAGGTTTCGGCTGCCGCATCGACGTTTCCGATATGATCAAGTACATTTCCTTTATTATACAATGCGGTAACATAATCAGGTTTTATTTCTATGGCCTTATCAAAGGCTTTAATTGCCTCTTCATACTGGGCCGCATGATCCAAAGTCCTTCCCTTCATGTACCAGGCTTCATAATAATCGGGTTTATATTGGATGGCTTTTTCAAACGAATTGACGGCCTCTCCATATTTTCCCAAATAATCAAGCACAACCGCTTTATTATACCACACCTCCGAGGCGTCCGGTTTTAACTGAATGGCGCGCTCATAGGCATCCAGCGCCTCCTGATACATCTGCTTGCGAACAAAGACGTTTCCTTCATTTACTGCCGTCTCATAATCTTCCGCAGCGATTACTATTCCTTTTAACCCAACGAGCGTTATAAAAACAATAATCTGTATAATTACCAATCTTCTTATCATGGCTGCCTCCTTCCGCTTCAAGCGAAATATGGCTAGTAACCCACCCACAAAACATCCCTTAACTTTATCTTCTACCATTTATTTAATCGTTATGATATCGCCGTCTTCCAAAATATAGGGAGAATCGCCTCCGCACCTTTCTGTCAGTCTCCCTGTATAGAGTATCGTTTCACCTTCCTGGAATTTTAATACCTTATCCTTTTTCGCCATACCGACCTTTACTTCAACGTCTCCCTTTTCCTTTTGCATTATTCCTATTCGCAAACCAGATGCAACATTCATATTTTTATAGACAATCTGACCCGTCCAGCTGACATACTTCCCCTTATATCTTCCCCATGTCTCGTCCTTTTGTGCATCCGACAAATTACTCCCCTTACCAAAAATATTGTCCATATCCTCAAAAGTTTCTACCAGGAATATTTTTTTTGGTCCCTGGGAAACGGGCATTATATAAGGATTACCAGTCAATTCACTTGCATTTAATGGTTCGGGAGGGGTGTTTTCATTTTTAAGTACGTCCCCGTCTTCGAGTTTATAAGGAAATACCCTCGTCACCCGCGAATCGAGCTTCCCCGTATAAGTAACGGTATTACCATATTTCACGTCAGAAAAATGGGATTTATTCTCGGCATTTAGCTTTATCTCAACAGTTGTATCACCGTGCGTTACACCAAGCATCCATCCCGTTACCAGACCCCATCCAATATAATTTACCTTTCCACGCCATTTAACTCTTTTACCTGCACATCGACTCCACATGGCCTCTTTTTGTTCCTCGGTTAAATCGCTTGCAACACCGAAGACCGTATTAAACTCTTCAAAATTCATGTTTATATAACCATCGAGAGTCTCCGTTATAACAACTCCATATTTCGATACGACAGGCCGTTCACCGGTAGTTGTATCCTTTGAAATATCCACTGTTGGTTTCTCATCAATCTTCCCGACTTTCTCTTCAGCAACGGGAACAGACTCTTTAATATCCGGAGTTACCCCCTCGTGAAATAAACGATCAAATTCCCTTTGGTACTTCACCAACAACTTTGTTTCATCAGTAAAAATGGCGTTATCCCGACTAAACTTTCCCATATGCTCATTCCAGTAATACGACCCGGTTGTCAGTAATTTACAATCAAAAATAGCAAAATTATTATGCATAATGCCTTTCTGAACCAATACCTTTATTACAAAATCCTTATTCTTATCTCGATGTGATAATAATCCTTTCCTTAAAGCACGTTTCCTATCAACGACAATCCTAATACGAACGCCTCGTTCCTGAGCTTTAATAAGGGCATTTAAAATATCCTTTGAGGTAATATCTAAAACCGCAATATCAATAGACTCTTTGCATTCCTCAATTGCACGCAGAATTTGCCCTTTTATCTCTGCGTGCGTAAAATACACCTCTGACGAAAACACCCTTCCTTGCACAAATAAAAACATTCCCGCAATGCCAAAAATCACGGGAATACAGGCCCTTTTCCAACTCATAATTTCCCTTTTCACAATGTCTCCTCTATTATTTGCTCAATGGAACAAATACCGGTTGATTCTTGTTAAGGTTGTCACATTTTGCTATTTTATCATCCTATAGAGAGAATGCAAGCATTATAGAAGGGTCATATGGCTATTGAATTCTATTGACAAAAAATTCTATCTGGAATAAAATGCATCGAGCTATGTAAGAATCTAAACTTTTATGTTGAAGGAGTTTAATATGTTTAACAAGGCGGGAAAGTTTTATCTTCGTTTTCTTTTAGTTTTGGGTTTTTGCGTTGCAACCAGTATTTGTCTCTCTGGCAAAACAACGCTCTACGCTGCAAACAAACAGATTGCCGATTCCGATGACGTCGCTGCAGCACAACGTTTCGAGAAGGTATTCGAGCAGGTGGTTGAACAAGTTAAACCCGCCGTTGTCTCTATCACTTCCATAAAAGTCTTCAAGCATACCCAGCAAAAACAAAGGCAGATGCCCAAAGACCAATACCACTCCCAACCCAGGCCCGGACCTGATCAGGACCAGGAACAAGACCAATTCAGGGATTTCAGGGACTTCTTTGGCGATGATTTTTTTGACAAATTTTTCAAACAGAGGTCTCCTGAGGGCGAATATAAGGTGCAGGGGCTTGGTTCAGGTGTAATCATAGACAGTGAGAAAGGCTATATTGTAACAAATAATCATGTAGTTGAAGATGCCGATGAACTCAAAATTACCCTGGGAGATAGAAGGGAATTTGATGGAAAGGTTGTTGGTACCGATCCTCAAACAGATATTGCCGTAGTGAAAATAGAAGGGAAAAACCTGCCCTCGGCAAAATTGGGCGATTCAGACACGATTCGGGTTGGTCAATGGGCAATTGCCATTGGAAACCCTTTTGGTTTATCACAAACAGTATCCGTTGGCGTCATTAGCGCCACAGGAAGGGCCAATGTAGGCGTTGCACAGTACGAGGACATGATCCAAACTGATGCCGCCATCAACCCTGGCAACAGTGGCGGGCCTCTCGTCAACATACGAGGAGAGATTATTGGTATTAATACCGCTATATTTACCAGAAGCGGTGGTTATCAGGGTATCGGATTTGCCATCCCTGTCAATATGGTAAAAACAATTATGAAAGACCTTGTAGAAAAAGGCAAGGTTACCCGAGGCTGGCTTGGAGTCGTAATCCAGGATATTACCCCTGACCTGGCAAAGTCATTTAATGTCACGGTAACAGAAGGCGTCCTTGTAAGCGAGATACAGGAAAATTCACCGGCAAAAGAGGCCGGTTTTGAACGCGGCGATATTGTGGTTGAATATGACGGGAAATCCATCCGTGACGTCAATCATCTTCGGAATATCGTCGCACAAACGGAAATTGGCAAAAAAGTAAAGGCAAAAGTCCTGAGAGAGGGTAAAGAGAAGGAATTAATTGTCAAGATAGGTGAACAACCTGCTGATTTATTCGCCGCGGCGCCTGGCGCAGCACCAGCCGGTAAAGACCTCGGAATGACTGTACAAAATCTCACAAAAGAACTTGCCAAGAGTCTTGGTATAGAAGAAGACAGTGGAGTTATCGTCTCTGAGGTTCAGCCTGGCAGTCCTGCTGCCATGTCAGAAATACGGGAAGGCGACCTCATTAAAGAGGTAAACCGAAAGAAAATCAGCAATGTAGCGGAATTCAAAAAGGCATTAAGCGAAGGAGATAAGGAAAAAGGCATCCTCATGCTGGTAAAAAGAGGCGAATTTTCCCGATATGCTATTATCAAGACAAAGGAAAAATAACGTCAGGGCTGGTTCAATCGTCCTCGATTGAATCGAAACGTTTGGCGCGTTCCATGTACCTGACACCAATCCAAGGCTTACAGGCCAATTTTAAACGTGTGGTTCAATCTACAAGATTGAACCAGCTTTGAAAAAATAAAAATCCCCCTTCATCCCTTTTGGGAAAGGGGGATTTTTATTGCCCTTTATGTAAATGATTTATAAATATCTTGTGTGTTATATCCTCGCCGATACCCGCGTAGTTTGTTCCTTTACCTTTGTTTCCCTTCCGTAAGGCGATATTTCCCTTAACCTCCTGATGATAGGCGGAAGATGCTCGATTATGTAATCAACGTCCTCTATGGTGTTATACCGACTTAAACTCAGCCTTACAGAACCATGCACCGCCGTAAAAGGAACGCCCATAGCTCTCAGTACGTGCGAAGGTTCCAAAGAACCTGAGGTGCATGCAGAACCGGAAGAGGCACAAATCCCTTTTTCGTTCAAGAGTAACAGAATGGCCTCCCCTTCCACAAATTCAAAGCTCATGTTGGTCGTGTTTGGAAGGCGCTGTGTTCTATGTCCATTCACTCTGGGATCCGGCGCTTTCATCAGTATTTCATCCTCCAGCTTGTCCCTCAGTTGTTTTACCCGTGTAGTTTCCTCGCTCATAAATTTCTTTGCTAATTCACATGCCTTGCCAAGCCCGATAATTGACGGAACGTTTTCCGTACCGCCGCGTCGATTCTTTTCCTGGTGCCCGCCAATAATAAAAGGCGAAAACGTAATTCCCTTCCTGACAAACAAGGCGCCAACTCCTTTGGGGGCATGTAATTTATGCCCGGACAGAGTTAATAAATCTATCGTGCTTTTTGAAAGATCTAAAGGTATCTTACCTACAGCCTGAACTGCATCAGTATGTAAAATAGAACCTTTTTGTTTTACAATGTTACCAATCTCCTCGATGGGGAATATCACACCTGTCTCATTGTTTGCATACATAATCGATACGATTGCCGTGTCTTCTCTTACCGCATCGGCTAATTCGTTGAGGTTGAGCATCCCATTGCTGTCCACACCAAGCTCCGTTACATGATAACCACTTTGAGCCAAATATTTACACAAATTATAAACAGCAGGATGCTCTACCCTTGAAGTCACAATATGCCTCTTGTGCGGGTTTGCCCGAAGTATTCCCCAAATCGCCGCATTGTCACTCTCTGTACCACAGCTTGTAAATACAATCTCTGAAGGGTCACCACCGAGAATGTCTGCCACCTGCTGCCGTGCAATATCAATCTTTTTAGCTACCTGTCCGCCGAAGGAATGCATACTCGATGGATTGCCATAATACTCAGTAAAATAAGGCAGCATAGCCTCTACAACTTCTGGAGCAACCTTCGTTGTAGCATTATTATCTGTATACACAACTTTCATGAAGCTACCTCCTCGACGATGATTGTATTTGCCACAAATTCCTGCAGTTTCGCCTCTACGGTAGATTTTAATGTAACCTTCGAACTGGGACACTCCACACAACTACCCCGAAAAGAAACCATGACCCGGTCACCATCTATATCAATCAGTTCAATGTCGCCTCCGTCAGATTGGAGGGCGGGCCGGATATCCCTTTCTATCGTCTCCTGTATCAACTGCATCTTCCGAATATTTGTCAATTTTTTAACCGGCTTTCTGGCACTTTCGATCATTGCTTTTTCTTTTTCTTTTTGCCATACCTCATCTATGATTGCCTGGATTTGGGGATGACATGAACGGCATCCACCACCTGCCTTACAGTAATTTGTGACCTGATCGATCGTAGTCAATTTATGCTCTCTAACTTCGTGAACAATTTTATTATCCGTTACACCAAAACACTTGCAGACAATCGTACCTTCGTCAACGGGTTTTTCAATTTTAAATCCCCGATAATTTGCAATAGCCGCTTCCAGCGCCTCGCGACCCATCACGGAACAATGCATCTTTTGCTCCGGTAATCCATCAAGATAATCTGCAATATCACTATCGGCAATCTTTGCTGCCTCATCTAACGTCTTTCCTCTCACCATCTCCGTTAAGGCGCTCGCAGAGGCGATGGCGCTTCCACACCCGAACGTCTTGAATTTTACATCCACAATACGACCGGATTTATCCAGTTTTAGCATCAACTTTAATGCATCTCCGCAGGCCAAACTGCCCACCTCACCTACGGCATCTGGATTTTCAATTTCACCAACATTTCTGGGGTGAAAAAAATGGTCTTTAACCTTCTCAGAATAATCCCACACTGCTTATTCCTTTCCTAATGAAATTTGCTGTAACAATTGTAGTATAAATATATTCTTTTATATCCGGAATGTCAAGCATCGCCTGTAGTTCATCGCCATATGCACAGAAATGTGTGCTGAGTAACAACTTTCGTATAAATTTATATCTTTTTATTAAATTAATTCACCCTTATGCCGATAATATGTACATTGACTTGCTGCTTGTGAATGTAAAGACTGTAAATTATTAATTACTCTCAGTAACTCCCAAGGAAGGGGATAGCCATGCATAAGAAATTTTTAGAATCCATTGGTGTCAGCGGAATAGACTTCACAAAATACCCTGTAGAACATCTTCCCCGGATACTTCATCTCAGCATGATTATTAAAAATACCTGCTTCTGGATGAATGATGCAGTCGTCCCCTACCGCCTGTTATCACAGGAAGAACAGACAAAGATTTTAGAAGAGTACGTCCAGTGCATCATCGCTTTTCAGTTTAAAGAAACCTAACCCGAACGAGCCGGAAGTGAAAAATGTAAATTACAAAATGAAAAATTTATGTTATATGCCATACCTTAATTTTGACTTTTGCATTTTTCATTTTTCATATTGCACTTTATTTTTTACTACAAACATCCTCCTTCATTTAACGTAACAGTTCAGCCCCACTTTCCACGATAAATCGCCTGACATTTGTCATCCCAAAATTGTTGTTGCCACATCAAGTTGTTGTGGAGACGCAAAATCGTTCGACTGAGCTCACGACGAAGTCTTGCGTCTCTACGTCCATGTCCATGTTCAGGAATTTCAAACAAATGCGCCTCCCCCTTAATCCCCCTCACTGAGGGGGACAACCAACTGTCCCCAGCTGGCGTGGGCGAAGGGGGTGGCTTGCTGTCGCGAAAATGTGTATTTTTAAGTCGCCGAAGGCCTAATTTAACTCCGGACTTAAAGAATAACTTGACAGGTAGCAGCGCGGGTCTTATAATCCGAACATACCTGAAATTGAAGGATTGGGACACAAAATACAAGGTTTTTAGGCTTTTTATGAACGTCAACATCAAAATAGGAATCGCTGAAAAGGAATCTGCAGAAATACTGGTTTTTTACTTATACGAAGACGTAAAAACAGTTGAAGGTGCGCTTGCCTTCTTTGATAACGCTCTGAACAATACCATTACTGAATTAATTAAAAAAAAGGAATTTATTGCAAAACTCAATAAAACAATCACCCTTCCAACTTACGGGAAAATCCCGGCCAAACGCATCATGCTGGCAGGCCTGGGAAAGAAAAAAGATGTAACCTTCGATAAGGTGAGACAGGCTGCAGGAACTACCGCCAGCATCACTCGTGACATGGGTATCAGTGAAGTTACCAGCGTAATAGATTCGATTGAAATACCGAATCCCTCATCAATCGAATGGTATCAGGCTTATGTTGAAGGATGCTTGCTCGCCCTTTATAAATTTCAGAGATATAAAAATGTACCATCCGAAGAGCAAAAGGAAATTAAATCATTTACACTCCTTTTATCTAAAAAAGAGGCGCTTAAGCCCGCAAACGAGGCCGCTAAACACGGGCAAATTATAGCAGATGCAGTCTATTTCACCCGTGACCTGATTAACACACCCGCACAGGATAAAACCCCCGCCATTTTGGCCGATACTGCCAAAAAAATGGCCAAAGAACTTGGCATTCAATGTAAAGTATTATCTAAACCCGAACTTAAAAAGCTTGGGATGGGCGGTATACTGGGCGTTTCACAGGGCAGCATCCAGCCCCCGAAATTTATCATACTCGAATACAATGCGCGCGCTAAAAACCAGGATACGATTGTATTTGTTGGAAAAGGTCTCACCTTTGATTCTGGCGGAATATGCCTGAAACAAGCAAAAGATATGGATCAAATGAAAAGCGACATGTCGGGAGGCGCTGCCGTGTTGGGAGCCATTAAGGCTATATCCAGAATGAAATTGCCTCAACATATCATAGGTCTCATACCCTGTACCGAAAACATGCCCAGCGGTTCGGCAATCAAACCAGGCGATATCATTAAATTCCGTTCCGGCAAGACTGCCGAGGTTGCAAATACCGATGCAGAAGGCCGCCTGATTCTAGCCGATGCCCTGGATTATGCAGAAAAATATAGACCCAGCGCCGTAATCGATCTTGCCACACTTACCGGCTCCTGTGTGGTAGCCCTGGGTACTGCTGCTTCCGGTATGCTGGGAAACAATGAAGAGCTGAAAAAAAGGGTCAAAATAGCCGGCGAAAAAACCTGGGAAAGGGTTTGGGAACTTCCTCTCTGGGAAGAATATCAGGAGCAAATCAAAAGTGATATTGCAGACATCAAAAATATAGGAGGACCTCATGCGGGGGCTATAACTGCCGCCTGTTTCTTAAGCAAGTTCACAGAAAAATATCCCTGGGTTCATCTCGATATTGCAGGCACTTCATGGTGTGAAAAAAATAATGCTTATCTCCAGAAAGGCGCTTCAGGCGTTGGAGTTCGGCTACTCGTACAATTAGTTCAAAGCTGGTCTCGCTTCCCATAGGAATCGCCCCTTTTAATCCATGTCCTAACTAAAACATTACAACTATCCGCATTTATTTTATGTACATCTGTGATTGTAGAGACAGGTTTTAAACCTGTCTCTACCGCAATAATGACGCCAGAAAACAACACAAATAATGTTATTGCCATCCGCGGCGCCAGAAACCACAATTTAAAGGGGATTAACGTTGATATCCCGCGTGATCGGCTCATCGTTATTACGGGGGTCAGCGGCTCAGGGAAATCATCCCTTGCATTCGATACCATCTATGCAGAAGGCCAGCGCCGCTATATTGAAAGCCTTTCCTCCTACGCACGACAATTTTTAGATCAAATACAGAAACCCGACGTGGAACACATTGAGGGTCTCCCACCCACGATTGCCATTGAACAACGCACCTGCCCGCCCAGTCCACGCTCGACGGTAGCAACTGCCACCGAAATTTACGACTATTTGCGCCTCTTATATGCAAAGATCGGCGCCCCTTCTTGTTACCATTGTAAATGTGTTATCTCCCGCCAAACCGTCGACCAGATGGTACAAAAAATTATGGAACTCCCCCCGAAAACCAGGATTATGCTTCTTGCCCCACTCGTCAAAGGTAAAAAAGGTGAGCATCGGGAAATATTCCAATCAATATTACAAAAAGGCTTTGTACGTGCCCGTGTCGATAATGCCATTGTCGACCTCAAAACCATACCAAAACTGGCGCGATATAAGACCCATGAAATAGACGTAATTGTGGATCGATTGGTTGTGAAAGAGGACATCCGGACACGCCTTTATGATTCTATAGAAACCTGCCTGGAATTGGGAGAAGGAGTTATGCTGGTAAGCCAGGAGATTGTAGAGACAGGTTTTAAACCTGTCTCTACTGACCACATCCTCAGCGAACGGTACGCCTGCCCAAAATGCGGAAGGGGCTACGAAGAACTGACGCCTCGCATGTTTTCATTCAACAGCCCTTACGGCGCTTGTCCTGATTGTGATGGGCTTGGAAATACCTTTGATTTCGACCCGGAGCTGATCGTCCCTGACAAACGCCTTAGCATCAAAGACGGCGCCATCGACGCCTGGCAAAACTGGGGATCACTAACCCAGACACATTACGATAACCAAACCAAACTTTTTTCAAAAACTTTTTCCGTTTCCCTGAACACGCCTTTTATAAAACTACCGAAAGAGACCGTAGATACCCTGCTTTTTGGCGCAGAGGACTTTGAAGGAGTCGTCCCCAATCTCAAACGCATGTATGAAAAAACGGCCAGCGAACGCATCCTGAACCGCCTTACCGGTTATATGAGTTACAGAACCTGCACTGTTTGCAAAGGAGCCAGACTGCGGCCCGAGTCCCTTTCGGTTAAAATCGATCACAAATCCATCCACGAAATAATGGATCTAACAATAGAAGAGGCCCTGCGTTTTTTCAAAAACCTGAAATTAAGCGGTCAACAAGCAATTGTTTCGAAACAAATCCTGAAGGAAATTCAGAGCAGGCTCTGCTTTATGATAGCTGTCGGATTACACTATGTAACCCTGGGGCGCAGCAGCGATACCCTTTCCGGAGGCGAAGCGCAAAGAACACAACTTGCCAAACAAGTCGGCTCCGGCCTTGTCGGGATTTGTTATGTGCTAGATGAACCCACCATAGGACTTCATCCACGGGACAACGAACGTCTTTTAGAGACCTTAATTACCTTACGAAACAATGGAAACACGGTCATCCTCGTGGAACACGACGAATACACCATCCGCCATGCAGATCATATCGTCGACCTCGGCCCAGGGGCAGGCGAGCGGGGCGGCAGCATTGTCGCCTATGGAACGCTGCAAGAAATCTCTAACAATCCCAATTCATTAACCGGACAGTATCTCAACCAAACTCTTACCATACCGCTTCCTGAGAAACGAAGGGCTATCCATCTGAAAAATTCTGTAGAAATACGGGGTGCGCGCGCCCATAATCTTAAGTCCATCAATGTAAAAATCCCTTTAAAAACCTTTTGCTGTGTTACCGGTGTATCCGGCTCAGGGAAAAGCACGCTGGTTAACGACATCCTGCATCGTTCACTTGCTAAATTACTGTACGGCAGTCACGAACCCCCCGGAGCACATGATAAAATCCTCGGCGTTGAACGCATCGACAAAGTTATAGAAGTTGATCAATCACCCATCGGACGAACCCCGCGCTCAAATCCTGCCACTTACACCAGGACATTTGACCTCATCCGCTCTCTCTTTGCGCAGGCCCAGGAGGCGAAGATTCGCGGCTATACGGCAGGAAGATACAGTTTCAATATCATCGGTGGACGGTGTGAGGCGTGTAAAGGACAAGGAATCAAAAAAGTGGAAATGCATTTTTTGCCTGATATGTATGTTGCATGCGAAGAATGCAAAGGGAAAAGATACAACAAGGCGACGCTGGAAGTTACTTACAAAGATAAAAACATCTCGGACGTTCTGGATATGTACGTTGAAGATGCGCACCGATTTTTCAAAAATATTCCAAAAATCGAACGTATTTTAAAAACACTCGTGGATGTCGGGTTGGGATACATGAAATTAGGGCAGCCCAGCACCTCGTTATCAGGAGGAGAGGCGCAACGAATCAAACTTGCCACGGAACTATCCAAACAGGCAACCGGGAAAACACTGTATATCCTGGATGAACCTACTACGGGACTGCACTTTGCTGATATACAACAGCTACTAAAAATTTTACACCGGTTAGTCGATCTGGGCAATACCGTATTGGTTATAGAACATAACCTGGAGGTGGTCAAAACGGCAGATTACATCATCGACTTAGGCCCTGAAGGCGGAATACACGGCGGCGAGGTTGTGGCTGCAGGCACACCTGAACAAATTGCAGAAATTGACCGATCCTATACGGGCAGGTTTTTAAGAACAGCTTTATGTAGGGGTTGAAAATCTTCAACCCCCACATTGAAATCTTCGCAGGAGTAGTTATTGTGGTGGCAGGAGTTTTCTCCTGCCACTGTTCTGTGTTAATTCTTTCGCTGGTTTTCGCTGGTTCAATCGTCCCCGATTGAACCAAATAATTTGGGACCGGTTTGAAACCCGCGTCTCTACGTCTTATAGTCCGGTTCACAATAGACGGTTCAATCTGCAAGATTGAACCAGCCTCGGTTTTTTGAAAAACAACAAACATTCATGCATTCATCGTATTTACCGTAGGGGCAGGGTTGAAACCTGCCCCCTACACAGTTCTGTAATCTGCAAAAGCGTAAACTTTCGGTAAACACGTCTTACACATGTCATTCCCGCATGTTTCCCCGTTCCCCGTCTTCACGAGGACAAGCTTAGCGGGAATCCAGGCGTGTGCTGATGGGTGGTGGATTCCCGATAAAAGCATTCGGGAATGACACTTGTCCTCACGGAGGTGGGGAACCTTGTCCTCACGAAAGTGGGGATTGTCCTCACGGAAGTGGGGAATGGGCAGTGCATAACGTATTTACCGAATATTTACGCGAAATCTGTGGTTTCAAATGTTTTTTATTGGTCTGAGTCTTTGGTTTCGCCAACTCTTCTTACGCCTCCGTATCTGACGATACCCGCATTAATTCATCCAGCGTCGTTTCTCCCTTGCGAACGGAATCGAGGCCATCCTCCCACAAAAGTTTTGTCCCTCTCTTTACCGCTTCTTTCATGATCTCACTGGAATCCTTGTGGGCTAAGACAAGTCGCCGTATGGCATCGTCAACATACAAAAACTCCGCAATACATTTCCTGCCTTTAAAACCCGTATTATTACATTCGTCACAGCCGTTGGGTCTGTATAAGGGTTCTCCTTCTTTTAGCCCTGTCGTTTTGCGGAATTCCGCCTCCGGCACATACGCCTCACGGCACTTTACGCATAGCTTTCGCACTAGCCGCTGCGCCATGACGCCGATTATACACGAAGAAATCAGATAATCCTCCATCCCCATATCCATCAAACGGGTAAAGGCCGATGCAGAATCGTTTGTGTGTAGCGTTGAATAAACAAGATGTCCGGTTA
>Ga0209514_10003004_pt1 | contig 24967 bp, 21 predicted proteins | sample Subgrocontami58m_FD_187452 | JGI IMG/M metagenome (GOLD analysis project Ga0209514, IMG submission 187452) | Subsurface groundwater microbial communities from S. Glens Falls, New York, USA - GMW37 contaminated, 5.8 m (SPAdes) (version 3) | ecosystem: Environmental > Aquatic > Deep subsurface >...
ACGGGCATCGTCAGACCCATGTCCGAGGACGCCTTCAAGACCTCTTTATTATGCGGACTTGATATTGCCCGCGGCATCGGATATGAAACGGTAGTGCTGGTGCCCGGCAGTCTTGGCGAACGCGCCATGCTTAACCAGTTTGATATCCCCAAGGATCAGGTGATTCAAATCAGCAATTTCGTCGGCTTTATGTTGAACGCCGCTGTGCAAAGAGGCTTTAAGAGGCTCATTCTTGCCGGACATCCCGGAAAATTAGCCAAATTGCTGCGGGGAGATTTTCATACCCATAGCTCCGTGTCAAGACCTGCAAATGATATGCTTATAGAAATCATTGAACAGCAGGCGGGTAATAGAAGCGAGACGGCAGAGGAAAGAGGCAAGAAGGCTGATACAAAAATCCAAAATTCAATTCTCGACCGGCTTACAGAGGTTTCTACCGTTGAGGGAATCGTCGAATTACTGCGGGACGCCGGGTATTTAGCGTTAATGAATGACGTTGCTGAAAAGATCGGGGACAAGGTAACAGCATTTTGTAGGGGCGAACGGCCGTTCGTCCCTACGGTAGTCGGCGTGATTTTATTTGATATGAAGGGTGTAATAACAGGCATTTCAGACAGCGCACGCACATGGTTGGACGGTATAAAAACAAAATCATCATCGTAGGCTGCGGCCCGGGGTTAAAGGCGTATATTTCTCCTAAGGCAGTTTACCATGTAAAAAAGGCAGATATCCTCGTGGGAAGCAGGCGGATGCTGAAACTTTTTCCCGACGTTGGCGCCGAAAAAGTCGTCCTTGAAAAGAATTACAGCGCCCTGATAGAGAAGATTACCCGGTGGAGTCTGACGAGACAGGTGGTGGTACTGGTTAGCGGAGACCCATGTTTTTTTAGCTATGCAAAGATGATTGTAAAGAAAATCGGGCGCGACGCCTGCGTAATCATTCCGGGCATCAGCAGCATACAGCTCGCATTTGCGGCTATCGGGGAAAGCTGGGACGACGCCTGTTTTATCAGCCTGCACGGCAGAGGCGCCGAGTATGCGCATCTCATGAAGTCAGTAAAAGAGCATAGCAAGGTGTGCATATTGACAGACCAGATAAATACGCCCGCCTTTATTGCCCGCCACTTACTGACAAATGGAATCAGAAACAGGCAGGTCTTCATTTGTGAAAACATTTCCCTGACCGATGAACGCATCCTGGAAATGGATTTGGCGTCAGCCGCTAATGTGAAAACAAGCGGCGCAAGCGTGGTGATTATAAAAAAAGACTCATAGTTCACCGCTGAGACGCGGAGAACGCAGCGAGGCAAACACAATCAATGAAAACAGGCAATTTTTACGGTATTGGTCTGGGTCCGGGCGACCCTGAACTCCTCACGTTAAAAGCCCTCCGTACGATTCAAAATGCGGATTGCATCTTTGTCCCGAAATCAGACGCGAAAGAGGACAGTCTGGCGCTGGAGATTGTGAAGGATTATGTGAAGGGGAAAAAGGTCATTGAGCAGATTTACCCCATGACCAAGGACAAGAAAACCCTGAACGCCGCATGGATGAAGGCAGCAGACGAGATACATACCGAGATCAAAAACGGGAATAATGCGGTTTATCTGACGTTGGGAGACCCGATGACCTTCAGCACCTATATTTATCTGCTGCGCTGCTTGACCGCCCTGTTGCCGGCGCACGCCATGCACACAATTCCCGGCATTACTTCATATAACGCAGCCGCATGCGCGGCCAATTATCCGTTGCTGACGGGAGACGAGAAACTGGCGGTGATTCCCGTACCCAGGGACATTGCTGAATTGCGTCCCATCCTTGAATCATTTGATACCGTTGTCATGATGAAGGTAGCAAAAAAGCTGGATGAGGTGATTCAATTACTGGAAGACATGAATCTCTCCGAGAATGCCCTGTTTGCTTCTTATGTAGGGCAAAAGGACGCGCATCTTACCTGCGACATCGTATCGCTAAAGGGCGGCGGAAGGGGTTATATGTCTGTCCTGATTGTAAAACGGCGGAAATAAAGAAGCCTCACAAATCCATACCGCGAAGAGTATCGGCCAGCAGAAATGCTTCTCTCTTGACCACATCGAAGGCACCAAATAAATACAGGACAAGCGAGACGCTTGTCCTACCAATACTACCTCCTGCGGGTTCAAGTTAGCAAACCGAACCTGAGGGTTTATGTGCTTATAGGCGTTGTGGCTGTTCCATCGGGTATTGCTCGATCAAACTACAAGGTTCAGGTTGCAAACCTGAACCCGCAGAGAGCCGTCTTATACCCCACGGGGAGGGCATACGGAAAAGCGCTACATTGGTGATGCCCCTTTATACGGGTCAGACACCCCGGCGTCATGAAATGTGGCCATTTCGTTCAATAATTTCACCGCCGACTCCACGATGCCTATGCCCAACGCCGCACCTGTGCCCTCGCCCAATCTCATGTTTAAATCCAATATGGGGGACTTGTTTAGGAGCCTTAACATTATTCGGTGCCCCCTTTCTGCAGAAACATGGGAGGCAATCAAGTAGTTGCTTACTTTTGGCTCAATGGCGCATGCAATCAAAGCGCCCGCCGTTGAAATAAAGCCATCCAGCACCACTGGCACATGATGACGCGCCGCACCCAGGCATAAACCGGCAATCCCGCCAATTTCATAACCGCCCACCTTCGACAACACGTCAATCGGGTCGTCAGTATTTGGCCGGTTTACGGCGATTGCCCTTTTAATCACGGCAATCTTTCTCTGCAAGGTATCGTCATCCAATCCCGTGCCACGGCCTGTCGCCGTATCAACATCCAATTTGCCGAGCACCGCGAGTATGGCGCTGCTCGGGGTCGTGTTGCCAATTCCCATGTCCCCCGTGCCAACGATGTCCAGACCTTCTTTCATTTCTTCTTCAATCAGCTCAATGCCCGCCTCCAGCGACCGTATCGCCTCTTCCCTGTACATGGCTGGGCCATTTGCCATGTTTCTTGTGCCCAGGCCGATCTTCTTTATTTTTAAGGGCTGTTTTGCCTCCAGATGCACAGCGACGCCGCAATCAACCACAATGACCCGTGCGCCTACGTGCCGTGCAAGCACGTTGATAGCCGCCCCCCCTGCCATGAAATTCTGCACCATCTGTTCCGTAACCTGCTGAGGAAAGACGCTCACCCCTTCCGCCACCACGCCGTGATCGCCGGCCATGGTAAATATCTTCTTGTGTCGTATCTCACACGTTACCGCACCCTTTATGGAGGCGTATATTGTTGCCAGTTCTTCCAGCCTTCCGAGGCTGCCCTTGGGTATGGCGAACGCCTTAAACCTTGACGCAATATCGCCCCGCGCATCAAAAACAACCTCTTCGACATGTCTTATGGTGTGTTCTAATAGCTTCATTTCTCTAATATCAAATTATAAGTATTGAAACAAATACAGACTTGTAATAAAATTGATACGGATTCTATATCTCACGCGAACACAATTCAAGCAAATTCGTCATGAAAAATCTCTTGTACAACATTGAATATGCCCTGCTTAACAAAGGCCTAATCACTGAGGCGCAGTTAAATAAGGCAAAAAGCGTCCAGGCAATTGAACACATCAGGATGGAAGACGCCATTGTTAAACTCGGTTATCTGTCGCACCTTGAAATTATCAAGGTATTATCCGCTCATTACGGCCTGCCGGTGGTTGACCTGGACAAAACCGATATCCCGCGCGAAATAATCAATCTGATACCGGCGCATATTGTAAAGAAACACTCCCTTTTGCCGGTGTCAAAAGAAAACGGCGTTGTCACCATCGCGGTAAGCAGCCCACCGGATCTGGGATTTGTTGACAATCTTCGCTTTATGTTCAACACCGACTTCAAGTATGTCCTTGCAACGCCTGAAAATATTAAAAAGGCCATCAATAAATACTACGCATCTGCGCCGGTAGCATCGGTGGACACCTTGCTCAAGGAACTCACCGTCCGCGAATCCCCTGCGCCGGGAATAGAGGTCGAACAGGTAGACAGGTCTCGTGGCGAGGCGCAAGGCATAGAAGACGAAGGCCCAATTATCCAGCTTGTTTCTTTGATCATTAACAAGGCCATCGCCTCCCGCGCCAGCGATATCCATGTAGAGCCCCTTTCCAACAGGTTGCGCATCCGGTACCGCGTGGACGGCGTGTGTCAGGAGTCGGACGTGCTGCCAAAGCAGCTTCAGGATCAGATCATCTCCAGAATTAAAATCCTTGCCAATACCGACATAGCTGAAAAACGAAGGCCGCAGGACGGACGTATTGGTCTTAGCCATCAGGGCAAGGATTTAGACATCCGGGTATCATGCCTGCCTTCAATTTACGGGGAAAGCGTTGTGATGCGGCTCCTGGAAAAGTCTACGATACTGATGAGCCTGAAAAATCTTGGATTTTATGAAGATGATTACCAACGTTTCCAGACGATTATAAAAAAGCCCAACGGCATTCTGCTCATCACCGGGCCGACCGGCAGTGGCAAGACAACCACGCTCTACGCCACTATAAACGAACTAAACAGGGGCGATACAAAGATCATCACGGCAGAAGACCCGGTTGAATACACCCTTCGCGGCGTTAACCAGTGCGAGGTAAACGAGAAAATCGGCTTTAGTTTCCCGGCTATTTTGAGAACCATGCTCCGGCAGGATCCAAACATTATTCTAGTTGGCGAAATCCGCGACGCCGAGACTGCGGACACTGCCGTGGCCGCGGCGTTAACAGGCCATCTCGTGCTCAGCACTCTTCACACAAACGACGCCCCTTCCGCCATTACCCGTTTAATTGACATGGGCGTTAAACCCTTTCTTATCGCCACTTCACTGCAGGGGATCATGGCGCAGCGATTGGTCAGGACAATCTGCACGCATTGCAAGGAACGCATTACCTATACCCCTGAGCAATTGTCCGAAATGGGCTTTGAGACAGACGCAATGAAGGATTTTACGTTTTACAAGGGAAAGGGATGTAAAAATTGCAACAATACGGGGTATCATGGCAGAATTGGCATCTATGAACTGTTGGTAATGAACGAGACCTTGCGTGATATGACTTATCAAATGGCCGCGACAGAGGAAATCAGGAATGCCGCAAAGGCTAACGGGATGACGCCTCTCAGGGAAGACGGGCTCCGAAAGGCCAAAGACGGCAAGACCACGTTAGACGAGATATTCAGGACTACCGGTATAGAATAACAAACGCACATGCAATTACAGGACAAGACAAAAACAAACATAAAAACCGAGGCAAAGAGACGCCTCTTCGGGCAAATATTGAAGGACAAGGGCTTTGTCACCGAAAATCAAATTCAGGAGGCGCTTGCCATACAAAAGCAAAAAGGCGGCTTGCTCGGTGATATACTGGTAAGCCTTCACTATTTAAACAATGACCAGATTATGCACGCCCTCAGTGAATATTTAGGATTGGATATTATCAATATGGAGGGGCTGGACATACCCCTGGATATTATAAACATGATACCACCAGCAATTGCGCAATTATACCGCATAATCCCCATAAACAAGCGGGACGATACCGTCACCATCGTTCAGGCGGACGCCCTCAATTTTGAGACACTGGACGACCTGAGGTTAATCCTGAAACACCAGATAAAACCGGTGCTCTGCCACAAAGACGCCGTCCTCCGCGCCCTGGATAAATATTACCCGAAAAAACACGAATCCGTGGAGCAACTGTTATTAGAATTTAAAGAAGATACGTCATACGCGGAAACCGTACGGGGAGAGTACATTGACATTGACGAATTGCGGAAAATCGCCGACGCAACGCCCGTAAAGAAATGGGTCAATCTCATGTTCCTTGACGCCATTCTGGACAAGGCCAGTGATATACACATGGAACCCTTCGAAGGCGAATTCAAGGTCAGATACAGAATTGACGGCGTGCTGTACAACAAGATTTCCCCGCCAAGACAACTGGGCATACCCATTACTTCAAGGATAAAGGTGATGTCCGGCATGGACATCTCAGAAAGAAAATTACCCCAGGATGGGCGTATTCAACTTAATGTGGGCGGCACACTCATAGACCTGCGCGTTTCCACACTCCCCACAAAATATGGCGAAAGCGTCGTAATGCGCCTGCTCAATAAATCTACCGTCTCTCTCAGTATGGACACCCTTGGATTCCGCCCGGAAGAACTTACCGTGTTATACCAATTATTGAGCAAACCGAATGGTATTATTCTGGTGACCGGCCCGACAGGTTCCGGAAAGACGACTACCTTATATGCGGCGCTAAACCATCTGAACGAAATAGGCACTAAAATTATTACCACGGAAGACCCGGTAGAATATGACATTGACGGCCTTGTGCAGGTGCAGGTCAACCCTGCAATAGGCGTGGATTTTGCCAGTTGTTTAAGGTCAATCTTGCGTCAAGACCCCGACATTATCCTCGTCGGCGAAATACGGGACGAAGAAACCGCAAAAATAGCCATACAGGCGTCGTTGACAGGACATCTGGTGTTTAGCACCCTGCACACCAACGACGCCCCCACCACGGTAACGCGCCTGATTGACATTGGCGTTAAACCGTATCTCATTGCGTCAACCCTGGAGGCAGTCGTCAGCCAGAGATTGGTGCGCAAGATATGCGCCTCGTGCAAGGAAGAATATGAGCCGTCCGCAGAATCACTGCTGGAATTAAATCTTACCCCCGCAGACGTCAGGGGGAAAAAGTTCTTCCGCGGCAAGGGCTGCAGCAATTGCCACAATATTGGCTATAAGGGACGCATGGGTATTTACGAGATCATGGTGTTGAACAGTGAATTGCGGAAATTAATCTCAGACCAGGCAAATACCAATATTATTCGAACGGCAGCGAAAAGAAGCGGGATGAACACCTTAAGAGACAGCGGATTAATTTCCACGTTTAACGGATTGACAACAATCCAGGAAGTCGTACGAGAAACCATGATAACGTAGTGAAACGCAGCATCCAAAGTGACGAGTGATGGGTGACGTTTTTTCACGTCACTCGCCACACGTCACCTTCACAAGGTTTTTTGTTATACAGGGGCTTTGCTTATGTCTATTTTTCAATACAATGCGGTTGACAACAAGGGACTGTCAGTAAAAGACAGAATAGAGGCGTCCAACCCTGATGATGCTGTTTCAAAGATACGCGCATTAGGCAGGTATCCAACCAGCGTTAAAGAGGTCGTCGTTCGCCAGAAGGCAGGCAAAACACCCACCGGCGCAGGCGCTCCGGCAAAAAAACGCGGGGAAATAACCATATCGTTCGGCAGGGTCAAATCAAAAGATCTCACCACCTTCACACGGCAATTGTCAACGCTTCAGGACGCAGGACTGCCCATTATACGCGGTTTAAAAATACTTGCGTCTCAAATGAAAAAAGGATTGTTTAAAAAGACGGTGCTTGCGGTTATCGAAGACGTTGAAGGCGGCAACACCCTTTCAGGCGCCCTTGCAAGGCATCCGAGGGTCTTTGACAAGCTGTACGTAAACATTGTGAAGGCCGGAGAGGTAAGCGGCGCGCTTGACATTATACTGCAGCGATTGGCCGACTTCCGGGAAAAGACAGAGCGGCTCATACGAAAGATAATCAGCGCCATGATATATCCCACCGTTGTGATGGTTGCTGCAATGGGTATCCTGGTTGGACTCATGATTTTTATCATTCCAAGCTTTGCTGCAATATTTGAAGAGTTGAATTTAGAGCTGCCCACCCCAACCAGATTGCTTATCATCACCAGCAACATCTTAAAAACCAACTGGATGTATATACCCTCCGTACCGTTCGGCGCATTTGTGCTGTATAAAATCCTGGGAAAAATAAAAAAGACACGATTAGTCATAGACAAAATGAAATTTAAGATACCCATCTTTGGTAATATTATCAACAAATCAACCATTTCAAGGTTTTCGCGGACGCTTGCGACGCTGACGTCGAGCGGAGTGCCCATCCTGGACGCGCTGAACAACGTGAAAGACGCTTCGGGGAACGCCGCCATGTCCCTGGCTATTCAGCACGTGCATGACAGCATACGGGGCGGAGAAAGCATTACAAAACCCCTCAGGGCGTCGAAAATATGCGATGAGATGGTGGTGAACATGATTGAGGTCGGGGAGGAAACGGGCGAGCTGGACAAGATGCTCACCAAGGTTGCGGACAACTACGACGACGAGGTAGACCGGGCTGTAGAGGCTATGGTAAGCCTGATTGAGCCGATGATGATTGTGTTTCTTGGCGGCGCAGTTGGCTTCATTGTCATAGCCATGTTCGTACCTCTTATCAAATTAATGCAGGGGATTGGCGGAGGAGGCTAGAAACTCAATGCAGAGCGAAGAGACTCTTCGCTCTGCGCACGGGTTCAGGACATGTTCCTGAAGAATTATAGTAAACTGCCGATAATTAAAGTATCGGGAGCTTGATTGTATAGGAATTTTCACCTGAAAATACCTCTTTGATTAAGATTGTCATTCCCGCGGTCTTTAAGCGGGAATCCAGATTAACCCCAGCCTTAAGGCTGGGGTTAATGACGGTCTTATCTGAATCCTGTCCTCGACCCGGATCGGGGATGGGCTTTAGCCCTGAGAGTGCCTGATCTTTAAAGTGTCGGACAACAAACTTGTTCATGTTATTTTGAATAAACTCCTAAGCGGGTTTGCGGTAGGGTGGATTAAGCGATAGCGAATCCACCTTTCCCGGAAACAGTATTGGTGGATTCGGCGTAAAAACCAACGCCTTAATCCACCCTACACATAACTGCCGATAATTAAAGTATCGGTAACAGTTTAGTTTTTTGAAAAATTCTTATAATGGTGGATTATCGTACCTGTACGGATAGTTCATGAATTACCCCTCTTGCGGGTTCTCATGCGGGTTCAAGTTTGTAACTTGAACCTGGAGGTTTATGTATTTCTGGGCGTTGCGACGATTCAACTGGGTTTCGCTTGCTCAAACGACACGGTTCAGGTTGCAAACCTGAACCCGCCATGTGGGGGTCGCTCCTGTTGGCAACCGATTTTTGTTTGCTGACAGGAACGAGCGTATGCCCTTCGGGCTTGAAACCTGAACCCTACATTTTATGTTTTCAATTTCGCCATTGATTACTCACATGAAACAGAGAGGCTTTACCCTTGTTGAATTAATCGTCGTCATTGCCATAATAGGATTGCTTACCGGCGTCATCCTCCCCGTGTTCCTGCATGGCGGGCTTGACGAAGGCGCAAGCACGTTACAAAGCAGCGTTTTTACTGCAAAAACTTATGCCGTAACAAAACGAAGCCGTTGCACCCTGACACTCAACGCCGATTATTATACCGGAGCAAATCCGTTGCCCTGTTTGCTAACCATAGAAAATACCGGCGCCAGCGCCTTCAAGAAACAGTATCGTCTGCCCAAATATATACGATTCTGGCAGTACGAGGTTGTGGGCAGCAGCCCCGTAAGTTTTACCAGCGGGACAAAAACTGTCTACTTTGAGCCAAGCGGGATCGCCCACGACACGCAGGGCATCAACTCGCCACAAAACATTATTATTACTTTAAAAGATATAAAGACCGATTTAACCACCAGCAGAACCATCATAGGAAACACATGTCAAATAAGCAAATAGGCCGTCAGCCGAATATAATCAGCTATCATCGCAGACACACGGCGCGTAGCGCTCGTGAGAAATCACCTGACGGGGACGTTGCCTGCTTCGTTAACAATAAAGGCGGATTTACCCTGATCGAAGTCCTTATTTCCATATTCGTCCTTTCAATTGGGATATTCGGGGTCATGGCGCTGTTTCCCGTTGGGATACATCAAACGGGCAAGATTGTCAGGAATACTATTGGCGCTGTCTCAGCGGAGATACCACGGGCATATACCTTGTATAAATATCCGGCAGGAAACACCGCCGGCGCTGACTATGACATAGAGGACATTGTAACCCTTATCTCCGGCACGACAACGCCTGCCTGCTACTTCTATCCGGATAGCGGCACCGTCACCTTGTCAGGCAATGCCTTATACGGATGGACTACCGCGCTTGTTCCCGTTGACATGGACAGTAACGGCGCCGCAACAACGGTAGGCGAGACATATCTTTTCAGACAGCAAATCGCCATATATAACCAATACGCGGCAGATAGCGGCACGGCTATTTTTACCTATAATAGCGCAACCGTCTCAAGCGTTTCAAACGTCAGCGCCATTTCAATCAATGACTATATTTGCAACACCCAAAACCGTATCTGGTATCGGGTGACGGGCGTCAGTACGTCGGCAGGCAACGTAACGATTCAGCAACCGTATGAGTATGAAACAACGGCAACCGCTGCGCCGTATCTATCCACCGACACCATCACGGGCATTTACAATACCCTGTTAACGCCAAATTGATTATTCATCGTGCGGGAAACTATATATGATTTCATCTAAATACAAAACCCTGATTGCCGCTTTTGTGGTTCGCTATGCGCAGACCAAGACCTGCGACTGCTCACGGAGACCGCAGGTAAAACAGGCGCGGAAAGACAACGGCTTTACCTTGCTGGAATTGGTAATCGTTATAGCACTCATGGCAATCCTCTGGGGTGTGGCGTATACCATGTTTTACCAGTCTAAAAAGGTATTTTCACTATCCAGCAATGAGCTGGAAATGTACCAATACGCGAGAATCGCCATGAACGATATTTCAAAAGACCTCAAGGGCGCCACCTTGAAGGATAATGTAGATTTCTTTAAATCATTTCCAACGGGGCCAGCCGACGCCAAGGGCAACAACAGCGTCCTGACGTTCCTGTCTTTTACACCGAACGGTTCTGCTACCCCCGTTACCCTGATTACCTATTACTTAAAGAATACCGACGAGGTCATGCGGGCGGAGTACAACGACACCTCTTATATCTATGGGACGGTGCCTGCCAGCCTTGACCCTGCCCAGTTTACGTACTACAAACTGACGGCAAATACTGATTATTTCAATCTTTCTTACATCACCGGCAGCACTACCGTAAGCGCGTGGGACAGCACGAGCGGCACGACCACCGGACGCCTGCCCGACGCGGTAAACGTAACCTTGAGGATATATGGCACTGGCACAGGAAACACCCTGAAAACAGGCACTTTTACTACACAAATCACCCTACCTTATCGGGTAACGCACTGATATGAACGACAAAAAAGACGCGGGTTTTATCATTATCGTAGTTACTGTTATCCTGGTAGCGCTTTCCCTGATGGGGATGACGTTCCTGAACCTCACGAGTGTTGATTACACCGCTACTGATAATTACATCAATACCATTCAGGCGGACATGGCGGCGAATGCCGGGCTTGACTACGCCGTCTACGTCCTGAAGATGGACAAGTACGGCACCGATACCATCGTTTACAACAACAACAGCTATCGCTATCGCGGCACATCTACCCTTGGATACGACGAGAACTATGACGCCTACACGGAAGAATGGCTGGGCACAGGCACCGGAAAGATATTTTGTAACGCCACTGCGGCCAGTAACGACGTGGACAACAACGGCGATGGGGTTAAGGATTCCAAATGGCTGGACGCACCATTCTCTCTGGACAGGGGATTGAAGGCGCAATACGCCATCCTCATCGAGGACGTGGGTGAATCGCGCATTAATGTAAACGCCACGGGAAACGTTGTGGGTGTGGGAGGGTCTTTTGCTTACGGCACGGGCGCAACTACGTATGACATCAGATTACAGGACGTACTGACTGATACGATTGCAAAAAACGTCATTGGCACAACCACGGGGCGCTGTGGCGCAAACAGCCTACCGGGCAGTGCAGGCACAACGGCGTCGCAGTATCAGCCAAGGAACCCAGGCAACGATGACCGCCCTTTTAACGTCCTTGACGCCGCAGATATTTGCTTTGGGACATACACATCGAATGCAACGTACAAGGCGCGCTTACGGAACATTATCAACAACGAAACGCTCTTCCAGGGTGTCAGGGGCAGCCTGACGGCGTATTCATTTGATAGCATTATTACAAGCAACGGCACCGTCAGTTCCCTGCAAATGGGAAATAACTATTACCGTTTGAACGTCAATACCGCTTCTGCCGCCGATATAGCCGCCCAACTAAGGCATTGCGTCTACGGAACTGAAACACTCGTGGCAGATCAAATCGCAGCCCATATTCTTGATTACCGGGACACAGACGACAATATCACTGTGTATAATGGCAAATACGGCATGGAGGCGCATCCCTACATTAACGAACTTTTTTATGCCACGGCAACGGCATACCACAGGATAGAACTTATCAATCCATTCAACCGCAGCATCGCTATTGGAGGATGGAAACTGCTTGCGGACAGAGGCGGCACCGTCACCACGTATACCTTGGGTTCGGCAACTATAAGCGCCGCTTCCTCTCCTGCAAACCCGGTCTACTACGTGCTTGGAGACAATCCGTCGGTTGCAACCCTCACGACAAATCTGGTCGTCAGCAACATGAATATTTATGACTATGATGACAATGGTATCCCTATAGAAGTCACCGTTACTTTAAAAGAAAATTCAAATAATATTGTTGTAGACGAAGTATACCCTAGCGCGTACATTAATACCGTCAGCATCCTGGGACTTATTGATGCCCTCATACAAAGAGTACAAGAAGAGTGTTCGACAATTCCTCCCAACGGCAGTCTTATGACGAAGTTAAACCATGCAAGAGACGAGCTGGCTGAAACCCCTCCTGATTGTGACAGCGCAGAACCAAACCTAGAGTCATTCATCAATGAAGTTGAAGGCATACGCGGAAGCACCAATCCCGACTGGAAGGCATGTATCAGCAATAACGCAGATGAATTTATCAGCCGCGCGCAATACATTCTCGATACCTGCGGCAGTCCGCCCTCAGCACGGGCATCCATTGGTCAAAGAAAGATTCCTATCATTGAACGCTCTGATAACTGGACGGGTTCATCCACGAATAACACCATTGGCGCAACCAACATTATTTTCAATAATATCCGCCAACTGGTAATTGCCAACAAAGATATTATCTCGCTCGGCGAATTGGGTCATCTCATGAAGATTGGCTATAACACCAATTATTCATACACACTAGACGCCTCCTACGCCACATCCACCAATTATGTTGACAATGCGAAGATAAATCTCTTTGGGGGCACGTTCACTACGATTCCCGATTATTTCACCGTGCTCGACCCGAAAAATGACGGTATAGACGATGACGCCGATGGCGCTATTGGCACGGACACCGGCAGCCAGCCCGGCGACATTGACGGGCCGGAAATTCAGATCGCGGGACGCATCAATATCAACACGGCGCCGTCAGGCGTGCTGTCCGTCCTGCCCGGCACCGGCGCCAGCACATCGCTCGGCACGTGGAGCGCGCTGATTCAGTCCAGAACGGGGTATTCCCTCTTAAACAACATAATAAATGCGCGTCCCTTCAGCGCCGTTGGCACAATAACGGGCGTTACCGGCGCAAATAACTCCGGTATGAACTATTTTGGGACGGATAACGCCGACAATGACGGCGATGGGTTTGTTGATGAAAAGGACGAAAGAGACCTTATTTTTACTTCTCTGGCAAACCTTATCACCACGCATTCCAATGTCTTTGCTGTATACGTCACCGGACGCATTGTTAACAGTGACGCGTCGCAAACGTTTGCAGAGAAGAAGCTGGTGGCAATTGTAGACCGTTCCGTCAATCCCATCAAGATACGCTATTTCCGGTGGATGACTGAATGGTAGCGCGGTGGCAGTTTGTATTGTAGAACGAAGCGATTGCTTCGTTCTAGCGAAGTTGCACTTCGCTCTACATCAACGGAAAAGCCGCCGAAGGCCTAATTTTAAAGGAATCTATATGATTATTTACTCTGGCAAAAAAATAACGGTAAGAAAAGATGAAATTGTCCTGGATGACGGGAGGAAAACCATGAGAGAGGTGATCGAACACCCCGGTTCTGCCGCCATCATCCCTTTTATTTCACAAGATGAGATTGTCCTTATTCAGCAGTACCGGCACGCCGTTAAGGAGCTTATTTATGAAATCCCGGCAGGCACCCTTGACGCAGGCGAGTCTTTTATCACCTGCGCAGGGCGGGAACTGGAGGAGGAGACGGGTTACAAGGCAGGAATACTTGAGCCATTACTGATACTCTACCCTTCTCCCGGCATCCTGAGTGAAACAATGCACATCTTTAAGGCAACGAACCTCGTAAAGACGCAAATAAATCATCAGGCCGACGAATCAATCAGGGGTGTTGTACAAATAAAACTGGGAGCGGCGCTTGATATGGTAAAGAAAGGGGTGATCCGTGACGCAAAAACGGTGTGCAGCATCCTGTTGTGCCTTGGTTAGTCCGGCATATCAAATGAGTGCTCCTTGAATCTGAACAGCATCATTTTCCTGTGATCTACCTTTCGGACAAGGATTAACTCGATTGGCAGGGTATTCGTGGCTTTCCGGAGCAACTCAAGATCATGCTCTTCCACAACCAGATAAGATTTTGGCGCTATTTGCCGCAATACGGCGATGGCGGATGCATTAGTGGGGAATTTGCGAATCCTTTCGTGTTGCCGTCCCACCCACGCCAGTTCTTCCTCGCTCCTTGTACAATATATCATCGAACCTGGCTCGACTACTCCAAGCACCTCCTGAGCGAAAAGCATATCCGGGTCTTCAGTGGGCTGCGCGATAGGCTGCACGGCTGCATAATAGACAGGAATCGCGACTACAGAGAGTGGAATAAGCGCCCAGGCAGACCGTCGCACCAGTTTGCTGGTTTCGCTGTGCCGAACGATTGAAGCGGCTATCCCAAGCGCCAGGAACGGATAGAGCGGCAGGAGATAATGCCGCCGCTTTTGAGGAATGCACGAAATCACCACAAGGATAGCCCCTGCGACAGCGAGCATGGCCGAGTACCCACGCCTGCGTAAATCGGCTATCGCAATGGGCAGGTACAGCGAAAGAGGCATTGCCAAGAAAATCACCAGCCATACGTAATAAAAAGTCCCGCCATTACCACCCTTTCCCACATCAAGATCGGGTTGGAAAATCACCCTGCGCAGATATTCGCCGTTATCACGACAATAGGCTGGAATTGCCCACGCTGCCAGGGCGATCAGCACTCCAAGCCCAAAGATAATCCAACCCATACGCGGCCTTTTCAGTTCCTGGCGACGGAATGGCGCAAGAACCGCAAAGAATATGGGAAAGATGACCCCAAATGGACCTTTTGTCACCACCCCAATGCCTGATATCATCCCCGCAATTACAAAACACACCAAACGTGAGCCATGCCTCTGTTTTCTCATCCCCATGCACAAAAAGAGGCTGGAAGCGATAATCGAGAAGCACAGTATCATGTCAGGTCTGGCCTGCCGCGCCATAAGACTGTAACCCGGCATGCCAAGCAGCGCAAACGCACCAACCAGCGCCGTCTTCCTGTCAAGCAGCAAAAGTCCGACCCCATACGTTGCAAGCACCCCCAAAATGCCAGCAACGGCGGACGGCATACGGGCAATTGTCATGCTGGGTTCACCGGCGATGCGTGTGAGGATGGCAGCCGCCGTATGCATTACCGGCGGCTTGTCGTAGTATGTTTTGCCCAGTAGCCTGGGCACAAGATAATCGCCGCTTTCGGTCATTTCACGGATAATCTCCGCATGTCGCACTTCACGACTTGCCCAGTGTCTGTTCTGACCAAGGGCTGGAAATACCACGCATGACGAGACTGCGGCCAGGAGCACTAAATCGGAAAGGTGTTGTCGCCGTTCACAAAATTTCTTTAATGCGGTTAGTACAGCCATTACCATGCTGTTTGATTTGCCGGCGGATGGTTAGTTATAAGGATTAAATCAATATCCTTGTATCGGATATCCTGGAGAACCGTATGGGGGATATTTTGGAAACGATTCTTCTTGTCATACCCCTTCTTGCCAACAATACAGTAGGCGGTATTGTTTGAGGAGAATATGCTGGACAGGTTATGCTCGTTTTCGATCCTGGGTATAAGACGATTCAGGTAGAAGTTCATCGGCGAAAGGCACTCATCCGGCACTTCGTAACAATAGAGCTCGTCTTTTTTCACGTGCTGCGACACGGTATGAGCCAGATCAAGCCCCGGAGAATGGCGGTAATTATAGAGCGACAACTCCTTCATGTAAACCAGGGCAATGATCGTAAAAAACGCGATGATAATGGCGAATGACACATTATATCCCTGGAATTTTTTGGTAATGAATCTGCCTGCAATACCAATGGTAAAGATAATACCTATTCCTAAGCAGACCGGAAATATCTCAGGGTAGTGCTTATACGTGTAAATTGGGGCGCCAATAGAAAGCGCCACAATAAGAATCAACGCTGTAGCGACGGTGTATTTGATCCATTTTTTCAGGTAGGCGTTACTTATGCCGTCTCCCGACACACTCGTCCACATCCCCCCCATCATAAGCGCCAGGGCGGGATAGAGGGGAAGGATATAGCGGGCGCTCTTACACCGGGAAATGGACATAAAGACAAATATCGTAATAAACCATAGTAAAAGCCACCAGCGTTCAGTGGTATTTCTCTCAACCTTTTTCGAGAACAAATACACAAAAGTTGCCGGGAAAAATATGCTGTAAGGCAGGAATCCTTTGATAAGTTCAGGAAGAAAGAAATAGAACGGCTGTTTGTGTCCGTATTCTTCTGTGCCGTATCGGGAAACCGACTCGCTAAAGGCGTTGTTAATTACGGTATCCAAACCAATTCGCTTGCACATGAGTATGACCCACGGGGCCACAATCAAACCCAAAATACCCGCGCCTATAAGCCAGTGCATTCGTCCAAAAAAACGGAGGTCTTTTTTATAGACGAGGTAGATGAGGATAACAACAAGTGGAATGATAAAACCGAGCGGCCCCTTGGTGAGGATAGCCAGCCCTATAGAGGCGTAAAATAAGGCAAAATAGAGTTTCCTTCTTTGCGCATCCGATGTATAGCCCATATAAAAGGTATATAGGGCGGTAAAAATGAACGTGGCCAGCATCATGTCCGTCTTTACGGTTCGGGTGTAAAGAAAGAACATATAGTTGGAGAGCAGGATCAGTCCCGCCCAGAATCCTGCCAGAGGATTTTTAAAGAGGTGTTTACCAAACAAAAAGACGGTAACGATGCTCAACAGCCCGCACAGGGCGGATGGTATCCGTGCGGTAAATGGAGTAATAACGCCGCCAAATTGAGAAAACAGGGCAATTGACCACATGAGGAGCGGAGGCTTGGCAAGGTATATCTTTCCTGCGTAGTGGGGAACAACGTAATCCCCGGTAAACATCATCTCACGGGCGGTCTCGGCAAACCGAAGATAGTCCTTGTTCTGGAATCCCCTTCCGCCAAGGTCAAAAAACAAAACAAAGCAGCTAACCGTTATGAGTATGGTGAGTAAAAGGCCGTGATTTTTTGAGATGTCCTTCAATTTCCGGAGTCTTTTTTAAGAAGGTGTTTGTGTTCTATTGTTTTCGCAGTTCAGCGCCCAGGGTTTTGTGCAGCGTGTCGAGTATTTTTTGCAGGGCAACGTCCACCTCTTCGCTTTTTAACGTACGGTCATTAGCCTGGAAACACAGGCTGAAAGCGATACTCTTCTTCCCTGGAGGTATCTGTTTCCCGCGGTACGTGTCAAAGAAGTTTATCCCTGTTAAAAATGATATATGTGCTGCGGCAACGCACTTTTCAATCGCAGCCCACAACACTTCTTCGTCAAAAACAATCGCGAGGTCGCGCAAAGCAGGCGGGTAATGAGAGAGGGGTTGATAATTTTTTGAAATAGCCGACATTTTTACCAGGAGGTCTATGTCCAATTCAACCATACAGGGCGCAGTTTTATACCCTAACCCCTTCGCTTCCCCCATATAACCCAGAACACTATCAGATAGCATAATCTTCGCGGATTTATCCGCGTTAAATAATGATGCGCCTCCAAAGGCCATCCATTCACAATTTGAAACAATACCAAAATTTAATAGCAGCAACTCAACGACACCTTTTAAGGACAGATAGTCTGTATCCGCAAGGATGGACAGGCAGGTTTTTTCCTGTGGCAACTTATCCTCTGCAAGATAGACCCTGGCAATCTCAAATATCTTCACCTGTTCCACGCCGTGATTCATATTAAATTTCTTCGCGTGTATCAGACTTGGCAGCAGACAGGTGCGTAAGCGGCTTTCTTCCTGCCTGAGCGGATTTGCAATGTCCATGCCGCCTTTATCTGACCACAAATTCACTGACTGTAATGGAGAGGCGTCCACGATACTAAAGGTCTTCACTTCATAATAACCGATGCCCGTTAAATATTGACGAATAGCGTCTTCAATAATTTCATATTTACTCTTTATACTGCCCCGTACGCCAATGGAGGTCTTTGTGGGAATATTGTTATATCCGTAAATCCGGGCAACCTCCTCAATGAGGTCTATCTCACGGTAAACGTCGCCGCGGAAGCTTGGCACCTCAACATCTATATAGTTGTCTATTTCATTTAACACGTTAAATTGCAGCCGCTTCAGGATATCACTGGCAACGCTTCTTTTTATCTCTGCCCCCAGCACCTTGCTAATCCTGTCAATCCTGAGCGCAATCTTCTTCTTTTCGTATCTTTCAGAACGGATGTCAATAACGCCACTAACAACTTCTCCCCCTGCAAATTCCTGAATGAGATTGGCTGCCCTTTTTGACGCCGCGTCCACGCCTTCAGGATCTACGCCTCTTTCAAAGCGATACGACGAATCAGACGCAATGCCCGTCGCCTTCGATGTGCGGCGCACCTGCCGCGGCTCAAATCGCGCACATTCCAGCAGGATATTTCTGGTCGTATCAGACACCTCGGTATCCCTTCCTCCCATAACGCCTGCAATGGCAATTGGTTTTTTGTCGTCTGCAATAACCAGCATATCATGGAAAAGCGCCCGCCTTACCCCGTTGATTGCAACAATTTCCTCCCCGGTTTTCGCCCTTCTGACGAGTATTTTTTTGTCCGATAATTTATCAAGGTCAAACGCATGAAGGGGCTGCCCCGTCTCCATCATTACGTAATTGGTAATGTCTACGATGTTATTCACCGGACGCAATCCAATGCACCGCAATCTTTTTTGCATCCAGTCAGGGGATGGTTTAACGTTTATATGCCGCACAATACGGGCGGTGTAATGCGGGCACAGAATGGGTTCTTCTACAGCAATATCTACGAGTTTTGTTATCTCTGCGTCAGCGTTTGTACAATTTGTTTCCGGAAATTGTATATTCGCTCCCACCACTGCAGCCACTTCTCTTGCAATGCCAATGACTCCAAGGCAATCAGGGCGATTAGAAGTAACTTCAATATCCAGGCAGAAATCATCCTCGAAGGCCTTGACGTCGGCAACCACAAGCCCTACATTGGTCAACTTGTCGGCAAGTTCCTGCGGAGACAGGTAAAAATTTACGTAGTCTTTTAGCCAGTTATAGCTTATCTTCATCTAAAATTTCGATAAAAACCGTGTGTCATTTTCGTAAAAGAGACGAATATCGTTGATGCCGTACTTCAGCATGGTAATCCTTTCAACGCCCATTCCAAAAGCAAACCCCGTATATTTCTCCGCATCATAGTGCACAGCGCTGAACACGTTGGGGTCAACCATTCCTGCACCCAATATTTCCACCCATCCGCTGTATGAACACACGCTGCACCCTTTGCCCTTGCAAAGCGAGCATGATATATCCACTTCTGCGCTTGGTTCTGTGAAGGGGAAAAATGACGGACGAAAACGCATTTGGACATCCTGGCCAAAGTACGTCTTAATAAATTGATTTAACACCCCTCTCAAATCCGCAAAACTTACCCCTTCCTCCACGAGTAAACCTTCCACCTGATGAAACATAAACGAGTGCCTGGCATCTACCGTATCAGGTCTGTACACCCTGCCCGGCGCAATGATCCGGATGGGCGGCTTTTGTTTTTCCATAACACGAATCTGGACGGTGGAGGTTTGGCTTCTGAGCAGGACGTCGTTTTTGATATAAAACGTGTCAAAATCAGTTCTGGATGGATGGTCTGCGGGAATGTTCAGGGCTTCAAAGTTATAGTACTCCGATTCCACTTCCGGCCCGTACACCACGTCAAAACCGAGTCGCGCAAATACGTCCTTTATATCATCAATTGTTTGAGTCAGCGGATGCCTTTTCCCGACAGAAGGAAGTTTACCCGGCAGGGTTATATCAAATATTTCCTGCTTGGCCTTTGGCGTTGCCTCTCCGGACAACTTCGTTATTATTTCTTCTATGGTAGTTGTTATCTCAGATTTGAGGGCATTGATCTGCTGTCCAATCGCAGCGCGCTGTTCCGCGGGCACAGACGGTATCAGCTTCATGGCATCGCTAATAATCCCTTTTCTTCCCAGGTATTTAATCTTAAGCTGCTCAGCGTCTTTCAGGGTAGCGACAGTCCGGGCTTCGGTCTGTATATTTTTACTTATTTCATCCAATTTTTGTATCATGGGGATGAGTATATAAAAAATGTAGGCACGCTCCTCCGTGGCGTAACACCAGGAAAGACGTGCCTAAAGTGAATAACAAGTTAAAACAACTTTTATAGATAGCCGCCGGGACTTACTGTTAGAAGTTCAGCAGCTTGCATTATTTCATGCGACAGCTTTTACCTGTTCGACCAACCTGTCAAATGCGGCCTTATCATTTACCGCCATCTCTGCCAGCATTTTTCTGTTTAAGTCTATATTAGCCTTAACCAGTCCTTGAATAAAACGGCTATATGACATACCGCGTTCTCTGACGGCCGCGTTAATCCTTGAAATCCACAGTTCCCTAAACTTTCTTTTGCGCGCCTTTCTGTCCCTGAATGAAAACACCATGGCGCGAATATAGGTTTCCATGGCCTTGCGGTATAAATTCCCTCTGCCGCCCCAGTAGCCTTCCGTCTTGTTCAGTAATCTTTTTCTGGCTCTTTTTCTTGCACAACCTTTTGTTGCTCTTGGCATGTTACTACTCTCTTCTTAAAAAAATCCAATGAAATACGTTTAAAATTCGTTCAATGCTCTTTTCATGATTTTAGTAAATGCAGGAGAAACTCCGGCCTTTTTCCCCAGATGCTCCTTGCGTCTCCCTGTTTTTCCTGATAATAGGTGGCCTTTCCCGGCTTTTGATCTCTTAATCTTACCCCTGGCGCCAACCTTTATCCTTTTCTTAAGTCCTTTATGTGTTTTTAATTTCGGCATGTATAAATTCTCCCCTGTTACAACAAAATGTGCTGCAAATATAAAACTGAAGTGTACTATTTATTTTGGAGACAGGATCATTCCCATCCTACGGTCGTCTGCTATTTTGTCCTTCTCTACCTTAGCAATGTCTTCCAGGGCGACTGCTATTTGTTTCAGGATTTCGTCGCCCAATTCTGCATGAGCCCGTTCTCGCCCCTTAAACATCATATTGATAAGCACGCGGTCTTTGTTTTCTAGAAATTTCCTAGCCTGACGTATTTTTGTTTGAATGTCATGATCGCCTGTCTTTGGCCTTAACCTTAATTCTTTTAACTGAACCACATGCTGCTTTTGATGCGACTTTTTCTTTTGTTTATACTTAAACTTCCCGTAGTTCATAATTCTGCAAACAGGGGGGGTTGCTTCAGGGGCAACCTCAACCAAATCAAGCTCTACACCCTTTGCCTTGGCAATAGCATCCTCTTTGCTAATCACCCCAATCTGTGCGCCGTTCTCATCTATCAACCGTACCGTAGAAGAACGGATGCGTTCGTTAATCCTTAATTCTTGTGAAATGTATGTTCTCCTCCTAAATAGTTACTGTTTATCGCTTCTCTATAATTTCAGCCTCAACATTTTTTATAAAGTCTTCCGTGGAAATCATTCCCTCATCGCCTTTTTTTCTGCTCCTGACGGCAACCGAGTTACTCTGCATCTCTTTGTCGCCGACAATCAGCAGATAAGGAATTTTCCCCAGCGTTCCTTCGCGTATCTTATAATTTATCTTGGAACTGCCAGCATCACATTCTACCCTAAAATTCCTTAAAAGCAACTGGGCTTGCAATTTTTTTGCATAATCAATATGCGCATCCGTGATGGGTAATATCCTCATTTGAATTGGCGCAATCCATAAGGGAAAATCGCCAGCGTAATGCTCTATTAAACATCCGATAAACCGCTCCATCGCCCCAAGAACCGTGCGATGCACCATTACAACACGGTGGTGATGTCCATCCGGACCTACATAGTTTACGTCAAATCTTTCCGGCAGATTAAAGTCTACCTGAATGGTGGGCCCCTGCCATCCGCGTCCGATAGCGTCTTTCACCTTAATATCAATGGCCGGACCGTAAAATTTAGCCTCGCCTTCCATACGGGTATATTTTAACCCCTTTTTGTCGAGGGCAATTTTCAGTGCGTTTTCGGCGTGATCCCACACTTCATCACGACCAATGTATTTTTCCTTTTCACCTTTACCACGAACGCTCAGTTCAATTTCGTACTCATGAAATCCAAAGTTCGACAGCATAAATTGGGCAAGCTCAATTACGCTTAAAATTTCATTTTCTAACTGATCCGGCGTGCAAAATATGTGGGCGTCGTCCTGCGTAAAACCCCGCACACGCAGTAATCCGTGCAACACACCCGATCTTTCATACCGGTAAACAGTCCCTAATTCTCCCCATCGCAAAGGTAAATCGCGGTAGCTGTGCAGCTTTGTTTTGTAGATAAGCACTGCGAAAGGGCAATTCATGGGCTTGAGAATATACTCCTGCCCGTCAACCTCAATCGGGGCGTACATGCTCTCACGATAAAAATTCCAGTGGCCGCTGGTCTTCCACAAGTTAATCTTTGCAATATGCGGGCTGTAGAGGATGTCGTAACCCCTCTTGAAGTGTTCTTCCCGCCAGAAATTTTCAATTATATTTCGTATCCTTGCACCCTTCGGATGCCAGAATGTCAGTCCCGGCCCTCCCTCTTCATGAAAACTGAAGAGGTCTAAATCCTTTCCTATTTTCCGGTGGTCACGCTTCTCCGCCTCTTCGAGTAGCTTTAAGTATTTATCAAGTTCACCTCTGGTAAAGAACGCAGTGCCGTAGATGCGCTGCAACATGGGATTCGTCTCTTTCCCGCGCCAGTAAGCGCCCGCCACACTCAGCAGTTTAAACGCCTTGACTTTACCCGTGCGGTGGATATGAGGACCGCGACACAGGTCTACAAAATCTCCCTGCGTATAAAACGATACGGTATCATCCACAATATCCTTGATAAGCTCCACTTTGAAAGGCTGTCCATGCGCTTCCATTTTTTTTACGGCGAGTTCCCTGGGAAGCTCCGTTCTTTTGAAGGAAATGTCCTCTTTTACAATTCTAGCCATTTCTTCTTCAATCTTTCGGAGGTCTTCTTCTGAGAGGCTATGCTGGAGGCCGAAGTCGTAGTAAAATCCGTTTTCTATGGTAGGACCGATGCCCAGTTTTGCGCCTGGGAAAAGGTTGCTGACCGCCTGCGCCATGATGTGCGCAGTGCTATGGCGGAGAATGTCTAATCCTTCTTCAGAATCTTCCGTAATTACAGACAGTGAAATATCTTCTTTTATAGGATAATCGAGGTCAACGAGCACACCGCCAGCCTTTCCTGCCAGCGCCATTTCACCCAAACGCCTGCCTATTTTGCTTGCGACCTCACCGATTGTAATATTGTCCTGGTACTCCTTCTCAGTCCCGTCAGGTAACGTAATCTTAACCATATTTACAAAACTTTTTCGTTGCTCCTTGCAGTATATTTACACAAATCCAACATGAATAAACCATTACAACAACACGGCGGTAACCAATGGTGGGCGATATAGGACTCGAACCTATGACCTCTTGCTTGTCGAGCAAGCGCTCTAGCCAACTGAGCTAATCGCCCTACGTAGTTTCCCGCTAAAACGGCATGCAGACATTACCAGAAATCTTTAGAAATATCATACTTAGGTTAAAAGATGCTATCAAAAACAATTTTTATTGTCAAGGAAAAACGGCTTTTAATCTCGAATTTGTGACAATTAGCACAAAGAGCAAAAAAGTATATTGATATTTTTTGACTTACTTTGACAATTTGTCTAAAATAATTTAATGATCAGACGGCGACAGAATTCACAATTGATTTTGTTATTCATGACCCTTTCAGAATGTATCAGTATCGCAATTACCCTCATTGGTGTTGTGGTGCTTTTGGGATGGATATTTGATATTACTGTGATAAAGAGCGTCCCCCTCGATCTTGCCTCAATGAAACCAAATACGGCAACATGTTTCATCCTGACGGGCATTTCTATTTTTCTGCAGCAGACAAGACGATCACTTCTTTGGACAATTTCTGTTACAAAAGTTTTTGCAAGTAGCGTTGCCCTCATAGGGTTGCTTACCATTCTTGAGTATATCTTCGACTGTAGCCTCGGCATGGATCAACTTATAGTAAAAGACCTGTCGCCAGACGTTAGCACATTTTCCCCAGGACGTATGTCACCAAACACCGCTCTGAATTTTCTCGTAATTGGAATTACGCTTCTTATCCTGAATGTTAAAATCAGGAATACTTATCACCCGTTCCAGTACCTGAACCTAATAGCGTCTGTCATCTCACTGCTTGCATTTGTCACCTACATATACGATATAAGATCCTTATATTTCGTTATGCCTTACAGAGGCATGGCCTTGCATACAACAGTTACCTTCGTTATTACCTGCGCCAGTATTTTTTTATCCCGTCCCGATCAGGGCATTGTTGCGATACTTGTAAGTGCCGGCGGGGGTGGAGCTTTAGCGCGAAGATTATTGCCAACAGCTATATACTCAAACTGATTGAAAATTCAAAGTTGATAACTCCTTTGTTTATGTTAGACTGCTGACCTATGAAAATAACCCTAACCGAAGAGCAGAAACAAAAGCTAGAAGGGCAGCACAAAACCGAAAGA
>Ga0209514_10003010_pt1 | contig 24903 bp, 20 predicted proteins | sample Subgrocontami58m_FD_187452 | JGI IMG/M metagenome (GOLD analysis project Ga0209514, IMG submission 187452) | Subsurface groundwater microbial communities from S. Glens Falls, New York, USA - GMW37 contaminated, 5.8 m (SPAdes) (version 3) | ecosystem: Environmental > Aquatic > Deep subsurface >...
GGAAGCGGGACAAGTGTAATTAGCAATTTTATTGAAGCAACAGCCGCATCAACAAAAAAAGAATTAACAAATTATACTATCTCTTCTCTAAAATTTGCTAATGAAGCAAAACTTTGGCTGGCACTAGTCCGTGATAGTAAACGTGCAAAAGCAGAAAAAGTAAAATGGTTTTTAGATGAACTTGACGATATCTCTTCAATTCTTGCTTCTTCAATTAATCATTAAAAAATTCCCTCTCCTTTGGAGAGAGTTAAGGTAAGACTATGCAGTTAGCAACTCTTTGTTATGTTATAGATAACGATAAAACTTTAATGCTTCATCGAATAAAAAAGAAGAATGATGTGCATGAAGGAAAGTGGAACGGGCTTGGCGGAAAATTCGAGCAAGGTGAAACTCCGGAAGAATGTGTTATTCGAGAAGTAAAAGAAGAAAGCGGATTATTGATCAAAGATCCAAAGATGCACGGTTTTATTACTTTCCCGATGTTCGATGGGAAAAAAGATTGGTATGTTTTTCTTTTTACTGCAAGAGAGTTCAAAGGAAAATTAATTGATTCGCACGAAGGAAAACTTGAATGGATTCCGAATGATAAACTGCTCAAATTAAATTTATGGGAAGGTGATCAAATATTTATTCCATGGTTGTTGGAGGATAAATTTTTTTCGGCAAAGTTTGATTATAAGAATGGAAAATTTATTAAATATAGAGTATGTTTTTATTAACAGAAAACATTACATACAAGAATATGGACGTAAGGAACGATGAGTAATAAGGAAAATAGTTCGGAACAATCAAATAACGAAAATTTATTATATCAGCGGTTAATGATATTCTTGATAGTTTTTTCGGTATTGATAATTGGCGCCTTAAATACACAAAGAAAAATTTTATTCTTATCGGTTCTAGCGTTAGGTGTAATTATATGCTGGGTTCTTACTCTGATTATAATTAGAACAGCTAAAGGAATAGATAAAAAATCCGGCGGAAGAATTATTCGTTTACTGCTTGGATATTTAGTGCCGATCTTTTGTTCATTATTATTAACAATGACATTAGTTGTTGGCTCCTTGGGATTTGTTGATCCATATTTATTTAATGCTGAAATAAAACCGGTTCAGTTGGAAAATAAAATTGATGAACTCAAGAATAAAATTAAAGATCAGCTTAAGCCAAAGGAAGTGAAAACTACACAGAATTTTAAAAGTATAGATAGCGTGATAAACAATGATAGTTTAACCCGGGCGAGAGAAAAAAATCTATTGAAAAGCGGAACTAATAAGAAAGATGATTCAAAACATTTTAGAAGTATAGACCGAGTTGTACGATAATTTAAATTCCTTTGTATCTAAATCCTTTTTAAGAACCCTTCAATCAAATCATTAACACAATCCGGATTTTCAAGGGGTGTCATGTGTCCCGCGCGCGGAATAATGGCAAACTCAACTCTTGGAATTTTATCCGACATAGCGCGCATAACTAATGGTGGTGTTAATTTATCGAATGAACCGCAAAGGACTAGAGTAGGAATATTTATTTTGTGTAAGAAAGAAGTTGTATCTGTTCTACTCATTATAGCAATGAGTGCACCTTTAACTCCAAGAGGATCATGTTTGTGAGATTTAAATAAAGTTGTTAAAAACATTTTTTCCTGTTCTTTAGGTGTTTCTTCCGCAAAACAATTAGTTACAAATTGATCAACAAATTTTATTAATCCTTCAGTATTAATTTGATTTATGCTAGCAGCTCGTTTCAACTTTGCCGCATCATCATCGGCTTCGGATTTTGTATCACATAAAATCAATCCTTTGAATATTTCCATACTTCGTTCAACAGATCGCAAAGCAATATATCCACCCATAGAAAGCCCGCACAAAATTGGTCTTTTCAATTTGAGTTCGTTGATAATTGAAAAGAGATCGTTAACATAAGCTTCCATTGTATATTGACCATCACCGACATAACTTTCCCCGAGTCCGCGGACATCATAAGCAACGCAGAAATATTTTTCTTTTAGAAAATTAATTTGATTTTCCCACATTGAGTAATCGTATGGAAATCCATGAATAAAAATTATTGATTGGTTATTCTGATCACCGAATGTATTAACGGAGAGACTATTTATTGAAAATTTCATATTCACCTTTTTAATATAACTGAAGAAAATTATTAGTAAGTTTCTTATGGTTTCGGTGTCAAATTTAATCTCTTATTGATAAGTATCAAAAAATATTAATACTTATTTAAACCTTTAAGAAAGGCTGTTTGTCAAAATTCCGAAACGAACAAACAAAAGGAACGTAACATGAAAAGATTCAAATCATTATTGTTCATAACTGCTCTTATTACTCTGCCTTTAATGTATTTTACAGCATGCAGTAATAAGGACCAAGTTAACGAACCTAACCAAATCAATTTTGATTCACCGCAATTTGCTGTTATTGATTATTTTGATGCACAAAATGCAATTGAAGATGCGACCTTAGATAAGGATATGGTAATAAACGGTGACTTCGCCGGTTATAAATTCATGAATTCAATGAGTAACTTAACTCCGGGCAACCCGATGTTAAGAGGAAATCCATGGCTGGAAAGATTTGATTTTGGTAAACATCTAGGTTTGTTTTTTAGAAGACTTAATTTAAGCGATCAGCAAAAATCCGATTTAAAAGCATTTATGATAAAATTTCATGAAGACATGAAACCTTTAGTTCAACAGTTTAGAGATGCGAATGCTGAGATAGTTAAATCTGCAAACGAAGCGCGCAAACTTATTGTTGAAGATCTAAAAGCCGGTATAATAACCAGGGAAGAAGCTGCTGTAAAACTAAAAGCTTTGAATGAAGAGACTCGCGACAAAATTAAAAATAATCCTGCAACACAAACAATTAAAACTAGTATGTGTGCATTGAGAACAACATTATTTAATGATATAGCTTCAATCTTAACCGCAGATCAACTTACAAAATGGGAGACCTTCTCATCAAAAATTCCTAATCCGTGCTGATTTAATATTTTGAAACGAAAAAGCCCCGACAACATCGGGGCTTTTTTGTTTCTTCAAACCAAATTGTTTTCCTAGAAGTAATAGAGATATTTTAACTTGAACACAGAAACACGTTCAGTCATGTCCAATGTTCCCATTGGATTATTTCTATCATGCACTTCATTTAAGGCAAGATAAATCCAACTCTTTGGCGAGAACTGATAAGCAAACAATCCGCCAATGAAAATTCTTTCTAATTGTTTTGTTGATCTTAAAAATACATTATCTACATAAACGGTTATGTTGAAATCATTAATCGGAGTTACAGAAAAGAAAGGGCGTGCGTTATAAGTTATTTCTTCGATATTACCAGATGGATTTCCCTCAACCCACATGTCGAAAGAAGATCCGATCTGTAAAATGTCGGCAACTTTCCAAGAAGCCTGTCCCCCAAGCCAACTATAGAAAGCAAGATAATCTCGTGAAAAATTATATGTCTTTTCATATCCGCCATAAACATTTGCATTCCATTTAGGATCTATGTTAAACCATGTGCTAAGTGATATATTATATGAATTATATTTTATATCAAAATCTTTAGCTTTGGCTGCAGACATAGTTAACTCATAACCCCAGTTAGATCTGAATTGCATATTAATCCCAAAGAAACCTCCATAGTCTGTAAAATTATCTACCTTCTCATAATTTAACATAGGTCCGGTGTAAAGCAATAATTGAGATAATGCTCCTTCATTGAAAAACCACATGGGTCCGGTTAATCCTACAAATTCTGCAGTACCTTTCCATGGAACAAAGCCTACCTGATCAATATTGAAATTGTCGCCTATATAACGTCCTCGAATTGCAGTTGCCCATGAACTAGTAAACTTTTTAAAACCAGACGATACTGCAAAATCTCCCTCTCCGTTTTTTATTGAACGTGAAATTTGATAAGCAAGCTGCCAATCAGATCCTCTAAAAGCACCATCAACATCAAGAACTCCATAAGTATCGTTCTGAGTTTTCTTCCCGACAAATAAAACACCAAGTGAAGAGTTATCTAAAATTTGTTTTTTCACTCTTCCGGAAACAAAGATAGCAGAAGGTTCGGTTGAATTATTTCCATTTCCATCTTTAAAATCAACTTCCGGTGTTCCGGCAACGAACCCGCCATATTCCCAATCATTTACTCTTCCGGAAGCTTTTGCACCAAATGTTATAGGTACTTCATTGCCATCAGGAAGTTTTTTCCCGATCCGCCTTGAGTAGAAAAGTTCTAATGGTCTATAGAACCCGGAATTTCTTTCTCTGCCTGCTGCCATAAAAATTTCATTACCCTGAACAAAGAACGGTCTTCGCTCGTTAAAGAAAGTTTCGTAGCGAGAAATATTAAAATTATAAGGATCGGCTTCGATCTGTGCAAAATCCGGATTTGCTGTTGCTTGAAATGTTAATTGTGGTGAAGGATTGTAAAAAATATCTAAACCTGCATTAGGATCAACTTTGTATTTGCCATTGCCGATGTAATCTATTTTACCGAAGGCAGTTGGATAAAATTCCAAATTCAAACCCTTTATTGTTGGATGAAAATCTTCGAATACTAGTTTTCCAAACTTTGAAATACGTTGACCTTCATTCTGTTCGTATTCGCACCAATATAAGTCTTCAGAATTAATTGGTCTCCACCGGTCGAAATCTAATCCCCATGAAGATAATTTTTCATCATACTGAATTGATTTGTACGGAATTTCTATTTCTACTACGTAACCCCAATCGTAAATTTTTGCTGCAGAAAACCAGATACCATCCCAACTATAATCTCGGTTACGTGCATCATCAAGAAGGCGGCAGTCAGCGCGTGTTCCGGCTGCATTAACTGCAAATTTATAAGCAGAATTTTTATCTCCAAAAGTATCAAGCATTATAGAAACTATATCGCCGCCTACATCATCCAATTTACCTGTATTCATTTGTATATTTTCTTTTTGATCGAAACAGACAATTAAACAATTGAGGGCAGTTTCTGTCGTAAGCACTTTAGCATAGCTTTTTCTTGAAGGTTCTTTTCCAATATAAGGTTGAAGCTGGAAGAAATTTGTAACTGAATCGGCTTTACTCCAAGTTTCATCTATATAACCGTCAATTTTTATCGGAGTATCAATTTTTTTTAGTTTAAGAATTTTTTCCGTATTTGAAGCTGAAATTAAAATCGGGAGGAATAATAGAATGGTAAAAAGTTTTCTCATATCTCAGCCTTTCGTTTTGTTTTAACTTTAGACGCCATTGTAAATGAAAAGGTTGCAGGATTATTTCTTAAAAGATTTAAATATAGGGGTCTTATATCCAATTGATTCTGAGAATGTTTGTTTGTAAGTTTTTTAAAGGATGATTGAATGAAACATGCTTTAATATATTGTTTAATGAGTTTTATTTTCTTTTTAAGTAGTTACATAAAAGGAATAAATCTTGGTAGTGATGATCAATCAAAAGGACTGTATAAAAAGGGAATTGAAGCTACTCATTCTAAAGATACACTCAATGCAGAAAAATATTTTAAGGAATCAATCCGCGAAAACTCCGATGCTGCTTCATATTACGAGCTAGCCAAAATTCAATTTAATCATAACACTTTTTATTCGAGAAATCTTGCCTTTGAAAATTCACGCATAGCTGTTTGGAAAGAACCGAATAATCTCGAGTACAATTATTTTTACGCCGAAATCTGTAAAAGTTTTGCACGCTTCACCGCGTTCGATCAATATCACAAAATTTTAGAATTAGACAGCAACCAGGTTAATGCTTGGTTTAATCTTGGATCGTTGAAAGAAAAAGATTTCACCGAGTATAATAATTCAGTCCGAAACGTGGATGGATTTATAGCTCCGCTGCAAAAATATGCCGATGAAGATTTTAACGAGGCAGAAAAATATTATCTGAATGCATTGAAGTTAGACTCTGTCAATTATCAAACAATCTTAAAATTAAGTTTGATGTATAATAAAGGAAATAAACCGGAAAAGGGAATTCCTCTTTTACAAAAATTAATTAGAATAAATAAAGCAGATAAAGAAATTCATCTTGCACTTGGACTTTTATATTACAAAACTTCAAAGCTCAAAGAATGTTTTGCTGAATATCAAAAAGCGATTGAGTTAATGCCTGAAAACGAAAAAGAGGACTTCACTTTCAATTCTGTAAAATCTTTATTGCAGCCGGCATACGATTCAGTTATGAAAGATATGAGCGATTATGAACTGAGAGATTTTATTGATCTCTATTGGAAAGTTTCCGATCCGCTTTACATTACGGATTACAACGAACGTTTGCTCGAACATTATTCACGTGTTGCTTATGCCAATCTAAATTTTAGTGTTTCATCAATGAATATTGTTGGATGGAAATCAAATCAGGGTGAAGTTATTTTACGTTATGGCGAGCCTTTGAATAGAACGAGAATTAGACCTTCATTGGGTGATAAAGTAAATATGAAAACTGAAGTCTGGGATTATAACGGGTTCACACTTGGTTTTACTGATATGGCACAAAGCGGAAATTTTATTTTTGCAGCACCTGCCGGGGAAAAAGATAAAACTGCACCGCAATTTGCCGGCGACTCTCAAACTTTTATGAATGATCTTAGGAGTGAATATTTCACTCACTACGAACCCAAATATGAAGGACAAAAATTTGATATAGTTTATGATGTTCTACAATTTAAAAGCAGTGAGTTGAGAAACCACACAGACTTATATATTGATTATGGATTGAATCCGATTGATAGTTTGGTTCATAATGGAATATTTAATGTTGAACATGATGCTGCGTTTTTCTTTTTCAATAATAATTCCGAAGAACAAATAAAAAAGAAAGAACACATCAGATCACTCGGCTCAAGAAATATAGTCAGCACAATAACTCACCCGATACTTTACACAAATACTTTGCATGTACCGGCAATAACTGATTCCGGTTATTACTCTTTGGAAATTTTAAGAAATCTTGATAAGGGAGTATCCTCCAACCGAGGAAGAATGGGAATAAAAAAGTTTAGCAATATACATTTAGATATTAGCGATATTATTCTTGCATCAAGAATTGAAACCGGACATGAATCCAAATTCAATATTAATAGAAATAAGATCAGCATATTACCAAATCCAACTAAGCAATTTATGAAAGGTGCAGCACCGATCTTTGTTTACTATGAACTTTATAATTTGAAAAAGAATTCTTCCGGGTTAACAGACTATGAACAGGAAGTTGAGGTGAAAGAATACTCTGAAGAGAATGGATCCGGGTTAGAGAAAACAATTTCCGATATCGGTAAGTTTTTAGGATTTGGTAGGGGTGAGGGAATTTCTTTTTCTTCAAAATATCAATCTGCAGAAGTTAATCCGCAAATACACTATCAACTTGATTTATCAAAAGCGAAAACCGGTAAATATTTAATTACAATAACCATAATTGATAAGATTGATAATTCAAAAGTCAGTTCACAAACTGTAATAGATTGGACGAATTGATTTATCATTTCTTTTCGGATAAATATTTTTGTTTTGGTTCCTTTACTTGAAAACCGATTTGCCGTTTAGGTTTTTCCGGTGGTATAAGAAGTTGATTAATAGCTTCTATTATTTCTCTAATTTGTTCATCGTGTCCTTCGAATTTAGATTCAAGTTCTTTCAGCTTTTGTGCAAGTTCTTTATGAGTTGAAAGTATTTCACGTAACTTTACAAAGGCACGAACAACATAAACACTTGCTTCAACTGCTCTTGGAGAGTTTAAGACAGATGCCAACATCAAAGCGCCGTGTTCGGTAAATGCGAAAGGTAAATTAGAGGAATACTTAAGACTTCTGAGGTGGTCGCAATTTGCGACCACCTCAATTTTTTCTTCGAAAGAAAGTTGAAACATAAAATCAATTGGAAACCGTTCTTTATTTCTCTTGACTTGTTCATTCAATCGTTTTGTTGTAACCCCATACAATTTAGCAAGGTCAGAAGCGATCATTACTTTTTGACCACGTATGAGTAAGATTCTTTTTTCTATTAGCTCTCGAGGTAGTAAAGATAATTTTTTCATAGATAACCCCATTTTTTAGGTGGTCGCATTTTGCGACCAGCTCTTTTTTATGAGGTTTCAAATTGAAACCTCAAAACCTTTATAGGTGGTTACAATTTGTGACCACTTTATTAAAAAACAACTTAATATTTTATAAGCAACAGAAACGCAACATTTTTTTACTTACCTCTGAAAGAAGAAATATTAAAAAGTGTTGTATGGATTAATATATAAATGTCAATTGATATTCAACGATAATCTTAAGAATTGTTTTTAATGAATTTTTGTAATCACCTAAATCATATTTGCTTAATAAATCATTCGTCATAAATATATCTTTGTCTTTAAATATATACATTACTTTGTCGGTTATAGACATAGGAGCAATAGATAAACCTCCAATATTTTTAGATTCATTTATTACTGTAATATTGATAGAAGGAATTTCGCTAATCTCTTTACTTAAAATAATATTCCAAGATATCTGTTTTGAAAATTTTATATTTGCAACAAAATTATTTATACTTTCTGAAAATAGATTGTTTGGTAATGGAGGAATTTCATAGGTTATTAGGTTTTTAGCTGTTCTATTATAGGCATCTAAAAGATTTTTAAGTGTTTCGAAAAAGAAATTATAAAAAGTTAACCATTCTTTACTTAATGAAAGTTCTTTACCTTTTATATCTAAAATATCTTTTTCGTAATGTAATCTTTGTGAGTCTTTATTTTTTATTAATTCTGTCGCCCATGCACTAAACTCATTATCAAGCTTGTCAACAGCCTCTTTATTTATACTAGGCTCTTTTTGTAATGCCGCGATTTTTGCATTTGTATCTTGTATTTTTCCTTTAATTTCATCTGATACTTTATTGCTTTGGAGATTGCTTCCCAAATAAGTTAGAAATGTTCCAATAGCAATTAGTATAATGCCAAGAATCATTATCCAATTCATTTTTAATCCCATTATGTTTTTTATTTTTGCCATGTAACAAAGTTGTTTTTAAGCAGTTACCTAATGAATAACTTTTGGGTTGTTTCATTTATATTTTATTGCCTATTGACTAAATCCTTTTTTAAGCGGTTAGGTGCTTTTTCCTTTTCTATATTTTTAACTTCTTTTACGATGCGATATATTTCGGTGTGATGTGAAAATACTTTTTTGATTTTTACTTTGTATTCATGTCTTCGTTGCAATTTTCCAGCTAATTTATCATCCGAATATATCTTGAGTTTTTTACCAATATTTATACCTTCACAAACCTCTGTAGATATTTCCCATTGTTTGTTTACTGGTGTCTTAAGAAAGACATGAACATGGATTTCATCTTTTTCTTTTATCAAATCATATTTTATTTCATTACCATCAAATTTTCTTTTACCAACCTTAAGCCCTTTTATCGCAATAGTGTGATCAGGCATTGAGAACTGCTTGCCAGCTTTTGACAATTTATCAGCAACCTTGTTTTGCTTTCTTGGTCTATATTTAATGTATATTCTACTATGTGCAACTTCCGATAGCTTCTTTCTCTTCTTATCAAGTTTATCTAAAAGGTCATGATTCTTTATTGCTTTGCCTTCATGATTACACCATTTATTTTTTCTCCATGCTTGAATTTTATAAGGGTCCGTTCCTTCTTTGTCACTCAGTCTAAATCTGTCTGTAATGAAAATGATGATATTAATGTTTGAAAGTTTGGAAGATTCTTTTTCATAAAGATCAATTATATATTCTATTCCAGAAATAATTCCCTCAAGTTCAATTCTTTCTATGTTAGCCCCTTCATATCTACCGAATGATTCTCGAATATTTTCCATGTTGACAGAGTCAGGAAATATAATTTCAAAACCAACACCACCCGTATTTTTAGAATCATAATCCATTGAACCATCACATTTGATATATAGAGCATATGGATTCATTACTTAGCACCTAACTATTAGTTAACCCGCCACAAAAAACGGCGGGCAAGCCCGCCAACGGACAACATGGCAGTTGTTGTTTATATTCCAACATATTATTTGTATTTAAACTCTTTTCCAACTTTTTGGCTTGATAACCTTCCATCTATTAATTGAATGATATCAAGCAGAATTCTTAACTGACACACTATTTTTAGTGTGCACATTGAATCATGGAATCGTCCTATCGTGCCCTAGCAGGATAAAAGCGCCCGCAGCAATGGCGAGGATTGCCATGATTGTGCCGAGTCCCGAGAAGTAGATATTGAGCAAAGGTATTAGCCCACTCAATATCAGCCAGATGCCCAGCAAAAGCATACCGATATTCTTAGTCAGTTTCATTGTTATTCTCCTTTTCTAAATGAATTGAACGAATTATATATGAAAAGTATTTCTGATTTTTTACTATAGAAGTTAGTGCGAAATGTTATTCGATGTGGATTAAGCAGAATTATTTTTTGTGAAATTAATTTCCTTTCTACTAACATTTAGAATTCCCCTTTTCCAATTCCAACTTAAAAGGGGAGAAGTTCATTGTCAAGAAATATTATAATATATATGGTGGTTATCTATGAATTAACTACAACCGTTTTAAAATAACCAAGGTCATATCATCATGCTGTGGGTAATTATCCACAAACCTTTTCACTTCTTTAAGAATAAGATTTAATAAATCTTTTGTAGAAATATTTCTGTTGTTTTCTATCAGTTTGATTAATCTTTCTTCACCGTACAATTCATGTCTTTCATTCATTGCTTCAGTAAAGCCGTCTGTATAAAGAACAAAAATATCTCCATTGTTTAATGTTATCTCTTCTTCCAATAATGTTGAACTAAATACGCTGCCTTCTTCAAGACCAAGCGCCATACCTTTACTAAAAAGTAATTTTGTTTTACCGCCGCTTTCGCTGCAAAGAATTCCGGGATTATGTCCGGCACGGGAATAAATTATGTGATTATTGTTTGTATCAAGTATTGCATAGAACATACTTACAAAAGAATTTTTCTCAATTGTTTTGTATAGAAGGCGGTTAACTTTTCCTAAAACATTTTTTGGGGAAACATCTTCTTCAGCATGTGCTTGAAGAATTCCCTTTGTTAATGTCATATAAATAGCAGCGCCAACGCCTTTACCGGAAACATCGCCGATTGCGATACCGAGTTTATTTCCGCTAAGTTTTACAAAATCAAAATAGTCTCCGCCCGCTTCAACTGCAGGAATACTGATTGCTGAAATTTCATAACCGGGAATTTTAGGTTCTTCTTTAGGAAGCAAACTTAACTGAACTTTTGCAGCGATCTCTAATTCTTTCTTTAGCCGTTCTCTTTCAGAAATTCTTTGTATGTGTGAAGGTAAACCGTAATTCTCGAGAACAAATTCTTGATTCTTAAATCTGCTGACGAGATAAATAATTGGAGGAATAAAAAAGACAATTCCAACCAAAACAAAATTTATTGTATAGAAGGAATTATTGGCGGCATATAATGCATAAGAATGTGCTGTAAGTGTAGTGTAGAAAAGAGCACTTGCAATTGTTAATAGATCAAAACGGAAGTAGAGATAGGCTAAAAAAGATCCGAACAGAAAATATGATATCAGATCAACTGCAAAATTATTAAGTGATGGAGGAGTAGAAGCAATTGCAACTCCTAACACGGTTACTAATCCGGAAAGCAATATTGAAACCCATTTCTTTTTCCAACGCTGATAAGAAATATTTACAATAAAGAAAGTTATTGCAATACTTGCAAGAGAGGCCGTTATGAATGCACCTAATATTACACTAACAGCCGGAAACCATCCGATAAATATTTCCATTGAATGACTTGGTACAATATAAAGATTGCCTTCAGGTTTGTTAAGAATAATTCCGCCTAAAAGAAAACTGAGAGCAATCGCCAATCCTATGACCAGACCTTTCATTAATCCGTTACCGGAATGGATTGAAAAGATATGCCCCTTTATAAATGAATCTACACCTTTAAGTTTTTCAGGCCAGAGCGATCTTGCATAAGATTCACCAACAGTCCAGCTTGCAAAGACAAGCAACGCAATAAAAAATTGAAGTATTAATCCGTTAATTAATAGAACAATAATTTTTGTGAAGAGGAATGATATATTACCGATCGTAGCCCCTTGCCCTAAACCGGGCCACATATTTATTACTTCAACTAATGATAACAGAAAGAAGACAATAAAAATAGAACGGCCGACATTGATCCAAATTTCGCCCTGGTGATATTTTTTTAAGAAAAGGAAATACGCGATCATCATTAGAAAAACTACAAAGACAACAGAAATTGTTCCGAAGATTGCATCTGCAGCGCGGAAATATTCTCTATCTGCCTGCGGTACTTCAAAATAATAATTGTAAGATCCAACCTGATCACCTTGAACTTTTGCAGTTAAAACTGTTTTTGCATTTAAATCCGATTCATCTTTTTCCAATCGAAATGAAAAATCTGTTCTGTTTCTGTATTGTTCTTCTTTTGATTCGACCAATTTAAAACTGTTGAATTCATCACCATATTTTTTCATCAAGAATGAATTAATTAGATTAGTTGCATCTGCTTTAGCTAAAGATTTTATTTCAATTGAATCCGGAATTTCTCTTCTGTAACCAAATATTGAACCGTCTTGTGCGATATCTATATAGTAAGTAGTCTGTTGAATTTGTTTTGATAAGTTTAAGTGAAACATTACAGTCCAGCTAAGACTGGTAGGATGAGTCTTCAAGTATTCCTTAAAACCTTTTCCGCCTAGTTTTTTTATGAGGTAACGCATTTCAACAGGCGAGTTATCTAAGAAGGCTTCAGTTGAAAATCCATTTATGTTGGTATTTTGTTTAACAAGAAACTTAGTGGCAATATCAATCGCTTCTGGTCGAGTAATTTTCATACTTAAACTGTTGTAAACGCCGAAAGGATATAAAACTATAATTAATACTAGAAGAGCAATACCGGAGATCAACCAAAATTTGTGGTCTTTAAAAGATGCTTTCATTTTATATCCGTTTGATATTCTTATTCTTGTTTGTTAAGACGGCTTAAAAATAGAAATGTTAGTATAGACTATCAATGATTTACTCGATATTAGCAGTTGTAAATTATTCTGATTTTAAAAAAATCATGCACCTTCGATACTTCTTAAATAATCTGCGAATTCACGATCCGAGCCAAGTATATGAATTATCGTCCAGTCCTTTAGAAAGTCTAGAGTTTTCAAACTCAGTAAAAGATTTTTCTTATCTGAATCTTTTTTTAATTCATTAAGTGTTGTTACAAATCCGGCGTGTTCTTCTTTGTGCTCTTTCAATTTTGGAAAAAGACATTTTACCTGCATCTCCTCTTCCATTGTGAAATGATAAATTGTGTAATCTGTAAGCTTATGTAACACTTCTTTGATAATAGTTTGACTTGTACCAATTTTTTGTGCCTTATACAATTCATTAATAATCTCGATTAATTTTTTATGTTGTTCATCAATGGCATTTATTCCGATGCTGTAAGATTCCTTCCAAAGAATTTGGTTCATATTCATCACCTCATAATTATAATCTTGAGAGTCTAATTTTCTTTTGATTTAAATTAATCAACTTTTGTGAATATTACATATCTGCTTGAGATTGTATTTAATTTTACTCGAAGTCATACAGTAATAAATTATTATATTTCCTGTATGAATTGAAAATTTCTATTATATATAATGAAAGAACCCGAAGTAAACATAAGCTTGGCCCGTGAGCATGGATTAACCGATGAAGAATATGGTTGGATTTGCGAACGATTGGGTCGCGTTCCAACTTTTACTGAGCTTGGTATTTTTAGTGTTATGTGGAGTGAACATTGCAGTTATAAAAATTCTATTGCACTTCTTAAAACTTTACCTCGCAGCGGTGGAAGATTGCTTGTTAATGCAGGTGAAGAAAATGCAGGACTGGTTGATATCGGGGAAGGACTTGCAATAGCTTTTAAAATAGAAAGTCATAATCATCCTTCAGCGGTAGAACCTTATCAAGGAGCTGCTACAGGTGTCGGTGGAATTCTAAGAGATATTTTTACAATGGGAGCCCGTCCCATAGCATGTTTAAATTCATTACGATTTGGTCCACTTACCGATCCTAGAACAAGATATCTTTTTGAAGGAGTTGTAAAAGGAATTGGTGATTATGGAAATTGTTTTGGTGTTCCAACAGTAGCCGGAGAAGTTTATTTCGATGAATCTTATAAAGGTAATCCGCTTATAAATGCAATGGCGATTGGAGTAGTTAATACAAAACATGTAGTATCAGCAATTGCAAAAGGAAATGGTAATCCTGTAATGATTGTCGGTTCATCAACAGGGCGCGATGGAATTCACGGTGCAACATTTGCATCAGAAGAAATTTCCGAAAAGTCGGAAGCAAAACGTCCATCGGTTCAAGTTGGAGATCCATTTACAGAAAAACTTTTGCTTGAAGCTACACTTGAAATAATCAAAGAAGATTTAGTTGTTGGAATACAGGATATGGGTGCAGCAGGAATTTCATGTTCAACTTCCGAAATGAGTGCTAAGGGTGAATCCGGAATGATTATAGATCTGAACAAAGTTCCTCTCCGAGAAGATTCAATGACAGCTTATGAAATTATGCTTTCGGAAAGTCAGGAAAGAATGCTTGTTGTTGCAAAGAAAGGATGCGAAGAAAGAGTTAGAGAAATTTTTTCTAAGTGGGATTTGCATTGCGAAACAATCGGTCAGGTTACAGACAAAGAAAAAGTAATAATCAATTATCAAGGTGAGAAGGAAGCAGAAATTTCTCCGATCGAACTTGTGCTTGGTGGTAATGCGCCGGTTTATATAAGAGAAACTGCTGAACCCAAATATCTTGAAGCAACAAGAAAATTTGATTTCCAAACATTAACAGAACCGAAAAATTTAGGTGAGGTATTCGAAAAAATATTTTCATCACCAAATATTGCATCGAAAAGTTGGGTTTATCAGCAGTATGATTCGATGGTTCGAACAAACACAATTGTTGGTCCTGGTTCCGACTCCGCGGTGATTTATATAAAAGAAATAAATAAAGCTATTGCCGCAAAAACTGATTGTAACGGAAGATATGTTTATTTAAATCCTAAAGAGGGAACAAAGATTGCAGTCGCTGAATCAGCTCGTAATGTTGTTTGCAGTGGTGCAACACCGCTAGCAATTACAAACTGTTTGAACTTCGGTAATCCATACAAACCAGAGATGTACTGGACTTTTAAAAAAGCAATTGAAGGAATGGGTGAGGCTTGCAGATTTTTTAACACGCCTGTAACAGGCGGTAATGTTAGTTTCTATAATGAAAGTCCTGACACCTCAGTCTATCCAACTCCGGTTATTGGTATGGTGGGACTGATTGAAAAATTAGAAAATATTACAACTGCAGAATTCAAAAACGAAAATGATTTGATATATCTACTTGGCGAAGATTATGAGGAAGTTGGCGGAAGTGAATATTTAAAATTAATTCACAATTTAGTTACGGGTGAAATACCACGGATTGATCTTCAAACAGAAAAAGATCTGCATAAACTTATTCTTCATCTTATAGATAACGGATTGATAAATTCTGCACACGATATTTCTGATGGCGGAATAATTACTGCTATTGCTGAAAGCTGTATTATCAATCAGGGAAAAGCATTTGGTGCAAAAGTTAAAATCCCAATCAAAACTCGTGAGGATTTTTCTCTCTTCTCTGAATCGCAATCAAGAGTTATTGTTTCAATTAATCCGGAATCGAAAAAGAAATTTGAAGAAATAGTTTCAAAAAGTTTTACCCCATTTTTATTACTAGGAAAAGTTGAAGGAACAAGTTTGAATGTTAATGACCAGTATGATTTTCCAATTAACCAGTTAATTGATCTTTATTATTCTGCAATTCAAAAGAGAATGGATATTGCGCTATAAGATTTTAAAATCAATCAGTTCTGTAATTTCTTCATTAACCTACAGAAAGATAATTTCTTTTCTCAAACATTATGTTCTCGGGCTATTTAAAAAAATGGATGAGAACAATACTTTTTTTGCAGGTGCCGGAATTTCTTTTTCTCTTTTACTTGGTATGATTCCATTTCTACTACTTGTATTTTCTCTTCTAGGAAATATTTTTGATTCTTCGGTGATTGAATCTCAAGTAAATAATTTTATAGATCAGACAATTCCTTATGCAGCATACGCCAATTATATAAAACGAATGATAAGTTCGCGCTTGCCCGAAGTGATTGAATACAAAACATTAGCCGGGTATGTTGGTGTTATCGGATTGTTATTTACTTCAACTTGGATATTTAGCAGCATTAGAACAATATTGAATCATATCTATCATGTTAAAATACGGAAAGGTTATTTTTATGGATTAATACGTGATATTCTTATGGTAATTCTATTAGTCTTTATCATTACAATTTTCACTTTTATAGTTCCCGCACTGAACATCATTTATGAGTTAACAAAGAATTACGATTTTGTTCAATCCTATACTCAAAGCTCATTATGGAATATTCTAGTTTATACAGTATCGTTGATACTAATGTTTGGGTTATTCTTCGCACTCTATTATTTAATTCCTTATGAGCAATTAGGCAAAAAAGTTGCTGCCGTAAGTGCATTATGGACAACATTGCTTTGGGAAATAGCCCGTAGTGTTTTCGGTTATTATGTTAATAATATATTAAATACAAATCCTTTGTATGGAGCTTTTGTTTTGATCATAGCAATTTTATTATGGCTCTTTTATTCTGCCTGTTTATTTATTGTCGGTGCTGAGATTGGACAATTGTATAGGGAGAGACAAATTAATAAAGTTATTCGTGTCGGCGGGGACACTTAAATATAATTCCCATATAAAAAATTAGATTTGAACTTATTTCACTTTTAGTTGTATAAATAAAAATATTTTTAAGCGGAGACACTTCATGCCAATAATAATTAATAAACTAAACAATTTCTTGTTACACAGTTCTGTTTTAGTTCTAATATGGTTTGCGTTTTGTATTTCTGACATCAGTTTTGCACAAGGTGTAAATCCTAATACAAAGAAAAAAGGAGATTTTGTATCGCAGGATGCAGTTGAACTAAATAAAATCAAACAACTTAAAGTGAAGACACGAATTAAATATGCTGCCAACTATGATTTAAGCGGAAAAATGGTTCCGAAAAAAATCGCAATGAAAGAAATTTTTAACAAAAAAGGTTTATTAACTCAGAGGGAAGAATATAATGGGATGGGAAATGTAGTTGCTAAATACAAATTTACTTACGATTCAAAAAGTAATCCAATCAAAGCAGAATCCGTTGAATCTAATGGAAGAACAAGGTTACAATTATCTAAATATGATTCGCACGGTAATGAGATTGAGAGACTTATAAGTGAAAAAAGGAGAAATAAGACTGAATCGAAAATGCTTTTTATGTATGACAAAGATGATAATTTAATTGAAACAAAAAATTTTAATAATAATAAAATTTCTGATATACTAAGTACCACTTATAGCGCTGGTAAAAGAGTCGGTTCAATTGTAAAAGATGAGAAAGGAAATACAATATTAACAATTACACCCGAATATGATTCTAACGGAAAGTTGATTAAAGAAACACGGAAAAATTCTTCGGTTAATGTTGTTTACACATATAAATATGATTCTAAGGGAAATTTAATTGAAATGGCAGATGATGAAACAAAGCGATATTATAATTATGATGAGAAAGGAAATGTAACTGAGCACAAAATGTATTTACTAGATGGAAGGCGTCAATTAAGATTAGTATTTAAATATGGATCTAATGGATTGCAGAATGAAATATTAAGGTTTGACAACAACGAGAAACCAGTATTAAACACAAGTTTTGTCTACGAGCATTATAAATAACATTTGCGAATATAAAATCCGACCAGGAATCCTGGCCGGATTTTTTATGCATAGAAAATTAATTTTTAAATGCTAGATCATTTTCTTTTGTTGGGTGTTCTTCTAAATATTTTTGATAAAGAAAACCATTATAAAATCTTTCACACATTCTTCTTGTTTTTTCACAATTAGAAAATTTTGCAAGACGGCTTACTAAGTAAACACCCTGAGAATCACCAATCTTTACAAGCGATAATGCAGCTATAACGCGTTCTTCAAGAGTGTTCCCTTCACGAAGAAGCTGCATTAATGGAATAACCGCTTTCTGCGATTTCATTTCACCAAGATTAAATGCACAGCTAACACGCAGCCCTTCATTATCAGAAGCTAAACCAAATAATCTGTTTAACTCAATGGTTTCATATGTGTTTGCATTTGGTGTGGTCTTATTCACTTCCGCGAAAGAAAATCCTGTGAATAGCAAGAAAGAAAGTGTAAGTAACGATGAAAATACTTTAGCTTTCATAGCGTCCTCGTTTCTATTTGTTAATTAATGCGGCGATCTTTTTCTTTCGCCTTCAACCATTAAGACGACAATATTTTTAAAAGGTTGCGCGAAAATTTAAGAACCGCATATTCATGCGAGGGCAAAAAAAATCCTCAACTAAAATGTTGAGGATTTGAAAACAGTGGTATTAAATCGGGAATCTTATAACTTCCAATCACAACCAATTTCTAATGAACCATATTTTAAAGTTCCGAATCCAATGCGGCCTGAAACGGCAAAATTTGACGATACCCAATATCTTCCACCACCTTGAAATCCTAACCACAATCCGCCGTGAGAGGGAGAAGGATACATCCCGGAATTATTCCCTTTGTATTTTACATAACCAGCATCAAATGCAAGAACAAGTCCCGCCCATAGATCAATTTTTTCATTCGTTAATCTAAAATGATAATTGCCTTGAGCACCAAGTAGAAAATCTTTATAACCCCATTCGCCACCAACGAAGGAATCATTAAATGACCAATAACGGATTATTCCGCCAAAACCTACATCACCAAAATCTTTTAAATTAATTCCGTATTCATAATTAAAACCGATTTGAGGAACTGTCCCGAGAAAAGATAATCCTATTGATGGGCCTAGATAATGTTTTCCTATTTCAAATTGTGCGCTGTTTATAGCAGGGAAAATGATAATAAAAAGAAAAGTTAAGATTTTAATTTTGCTCATATCTGTCTCCTCAATAGTCGTAAAAGTACCAATCAAAATTTAATAATATTAAAATTAAATTTTTTCAGGGGGGAATTTTTTTATTCTAATTAGAACCAAAATCCTTAAGAATTTTTATTGCTTTGTTCGCAAATAAAATTACAAACAATAATAATGCACCAAGCAATAACCAGTTTACCATAGTTTAATTACAAGTTAGTTCTAAAAAAGTAAAACAGTTTTTATCAACAATAAGTGCTATAAATCATCTTTCTGAAATTCTCGGAAATTTTTTACTAATTTTTTTTTAAGAAACTTGTTTAAGAATATTTTATTATTTAGATTTGGTCTAGATAATAATAAACATTCATTTATAGAGGATAATATGAACAATCGCACTAAATTAGTCTCAGTTTCTTTAATCTTATTAATAGCTATTTTGCCATATAAGCTAAATGCCGATGTTAAAATTTTTGGCCGATCTTATACTTCTTATACTTTACCCGCAAATGCCTTGGAAATAGAATTTTGGCAAACAGGAAGAATTGATAAAGGTATCGGCTCGTATTATAGATGGCAGCCAAGAGTTGAAATAGAATATGGGTTGACCGACAGATTAACTACTTCCTTCTATCTTAATTTTAATGAAGTAAGAAGTTATGATAATCAAATTCAGTCTAGGCCCTTAAGTTTTTCCACATCATCAATAGAATTAAGATATAGACTTTCAAATCCTGACGAATATTTGGTTGACCCGGCACTATATTTTGAGTTAAGCTTTGGCGGTGATAAAATTGAATATGAACCGAAGATTTTATTATCAAAACGATTTAACGATTTTGTTTCCGTATTAAATATAAACTCTGAGTTTGAAAGAAATATTGCCACGAATGAAAATGAATCAAGTTTTGAAGTTACTATGGGGATTGCTTATGAAGTATCTAAAAATGTTGCATTGGGGTTAGAATTTAGAAATCACAGAAACTTTTTAGATACGTTTAAGAAGGAAGAAAATCAGGCAAGTTTTATAGGACCGACTTTTAGTTTCCACTCCGATAGATTCTATTTCGTAATTAATTTATTAACACAATTAGGCGGCAGTCCATCAACAAAAGATAATTTTGAGTTTTCATCGCATGAGAAATATGAACTAAGATCTATTTTAGGTATAGAGTTATGAGGTTGATCATTACTTTTCTAATTATCTGTTTATTCGGCTGTTCGGCAAAAGAAAAAATGATTGATACAAATAACGATGGTCAAAAATTATATTACGAAAAATGCAACGGCTGCCACCGTTTATATAATAAGACAGAATATGAACCGAAAAAGTGGAAAGAAATTATGCACATAATGAAAAAGAAATCGCATCTTACAGATGATGAAGAGAGAATGATTATAAAATATTTAGCTGAGTAAAGATGAATTAAACCTTATTTGACATTCGGGCATTCCTTAGATATATTTGTGCCCCGAGTAAAGAAAAACGTTTTAATTCGAATAAAAAATTACATCGCGGGGTGGAGCAATTGGTAGCTCGTCGGGCTCATAACCCGAAGGTTATAGGTTCAAGTCCTATCCCCGCTACTAAAATAAAGAATCCGGCTTTTGCCGGATTCTTTATTTTAAATAGTGATGAGGGTAGGTCTTTGTATTCTAAGTTGAGCGAAGCGAAATCCCGATTTCGAGTTAACGAGAGATCGGGATACTATCCCCGCTACAAGAAAAGGCCTGATTTGATTTCAGGCTTTTTACATTCTATGAAGTATTCCCTATCCCATTAAAACTTGATACTTAACCATTCATTCGCAATATTCGTAACAAAATTATTATAGAAAGTATGCTCAAGACACTTCTCATTAAAGATTATGCACTCATTGAAAACATCGAAGTTGAATTCGATAAAGGTCTAAATATTATTACCGGCGAAACCGGTGCCGGAAAATCTATCTTAATTGATGCGATGGGATTATTACTCGGTGAGCGGGCGTCTACTGAAGTTGTTAGAAAAGGATCTGAGAAATCTGTTGTTGAAGGTCTTTTTGATGTAAAGGGGAATAAGAAAGTACAACAACTTCTCACAGCAAATGAAATCGAATTTGATTCTGAGTTGATTATTAGACGAGAAGTTTCCTTAAAGGGAACTAACAGATGTTTCTTGAATGATACTCCGGTTACGCTTAATCTTATTAAAGAAACCGGCGATCTATTGGTAGATCTTCACGGACAGCATGAGCATCAGTCTTTATTACGGGCGGAAACACACATTGAAATGCTGGATGAATTTGCCAACCTCGAAACTCAGTTGAATGAATTTAGAATAGCTTCACAGCAGCTTTCCGCTTTATCGAAAGATTTGCGGGAGCTGGTTCAAAAAGAAAATTTACTGAAAGAAAAAAAAGAATTATTTGAATATCAGATTAAGGAAATAGATGCTGTTTCTCCTGAAGACGGTGAGGAAGAAAAACTTTCCAATGAATTAAAGATTTTAGAGAACTCCGAAAAACTTCTTTCGATTACAAATGATGTTTATAATGCGGTTTATGAAAACGAACATTCCATTCAAGAACAAATTGCAGATATTAAAAATAAAATTTTAGAACTATCAAAAATTGATAAATCATTTAATGATAATCTTAATGAAGTTGATTCAATCCTGGCCTCTCTTGTCGATATCTCTTCTTTTATGCGTAGTTACAAAGACAGGATTGATATTGATCCTAAACGTTTAGAAGAAATAAGAGAACGTTTAGGTGCACTTAATTTGCTGAAGAAAAAATATGGCGGTTCGCTTAAAGTCATTATTGAACATCGAGAAAAGATTGGTGCAGAGTTTGAACTTGCCGAAAACTTTTCCCTAAAGATTTCTCAACTGGAAAAGAAAATAGATGATTCAAGAAAATTGTGCGGCTTACTAGCAAAAAAACTTTCACAAGAAAGAAAAACCGTATCGAATAAAATTAAAAAAGAAATTGAAGATTCACTTAAGTATTTGGGAATTTCAGATTCTGTTTTCAAAGTGAAATTAGAAAATGAAATTGTCTCAAATACGGCAGAGAATTTTATTATTGTTGACGGAAAGAATTACAAATTTAACGAGCATGGTTTTGATAACATTGAATTTTTTATTTCTACGAATGTTGGTGAAGATCCTAAACCGCTTGTGAAAGTTGCTTCAGGAGGAGAAGTTTCGCGCATTATGCTCGGATTAAAATCTATACTTGCTAAAACAGATAAATTACCTATTCTTATTTTTGACGAAATTGATACTGGTGTAAGCGGACGTATCGCGCAGAAGGTTGGACAAGTTTTAAAATCTCTTGCATCATATCACCAAATAATTGCTATAACTCATTTACCTCAAATTGCAGGACTTTCGGATTTTCATTATGCAGTTGAAAAGAAAAAAATTGGTGATCGTGTAGTAAGTTCGATAAGAATTCTAAAGGGTGAAGAACGCATTAAAGAAGTTGCAAAATTAATGAGCGGGGAGAAAGTAACTGAAGCAACTCTAAACGGTGCACGTGAGTTAATGGGCATATCAAAAAATTAATGATTTGCTGTTAGACACAGCGCTGTTTTTCTCTTAATATTTCCTTTGTGATGAAAATTTTGTTCATTAAATTCACTGCAGAGAAATCAATAATAAAGAGGGCCGTATGATTAAAAGAATACTTTATTTGTTAGTTGTGTGCGGTTTATTTTTTTCAGTTAATCTGAAGGCACAAAGTTTGGAAGAAACTCTTTCCAAATTGTCATCCACAGTTGGGGCGCAATATGTTAAACCTGTAATATCAGCATTTGGATCAAATCTTAATTCTGGTTGGGTTACAAATGCACCATCAGCAAGTAAAATGGCATTTCATCTTGATGTGAAAATTGTTGCAATGGGATCATTTTTTTCAGATGATGTAAAAAACTTTTCAACTAGCGGTCAATTCTTTTTCGACAACAGTCAGATTGATGCAATCCTAAACAGCTCCGGATATAATGACGGAACCCCTCAGTATAATGCAATTTTTTCAGCAATGCAGAATAGAGCATTCGATGTAAATTTTAGTGGACCTACAATTATTGGTAAAAAAAGTGATTTCTTAAAAATTAATTTTCCTGGTCAGATAATTACTGCGTCAGGCCAATCATATACAGTAAGTTCAAAAGTGATAGATGTTACTCAAGCACAAGGATTTTTAGATGAACTTCCCGTTTTACCAACAGCAGCTGCTCAAGTTACTGTCGGTACAATTTTCGGAACCAATTTTGCATTCCGTTATTTCCCAGATGTGGATATAAAAGATATGGGTAAATTTAGTTTTTGGGGTGTAGGATTAATCCACAATCCGGGAGTATGGTTTCCTAATCCAATTCCAGTTGATTTTGGTGTCGGATTCTTTACCCAAAAAATGAAAGTAGGAGATGTTTTTGAAAGTACTGCTTCTCAGTTTGGAGTTTATGCTAGTAAAACATTCGGAGCGATTATTTCTTTTACTCCTTACGTAGGATTAACAATTGAAACTTCTAAAACAACTGTTTCATACAATTATCAATCCAATCAAGTTGTAAACGGTGCTACTGTTCCACCTGTAAAGATTGCATTTGAAATTGAAGGTGAAAATTCTAGTAGTGCAGTAATTGGATTTACTATACATCTAGCAGCTGTTAATATTAATGCGGATTATAAATTGGCTAAAACTAAAACTGCAAGTGCAGGCATTTCATTCGGTTTATAGACAAAATAATTTTCTTCTAAAGGGGCTGAACAAGCCCCTTTTCTTTTTAAATATAAGTGAAAATCCTAAACTCATTCATGGAAGATTGGGCAAGTTTTGAAATCTATAGCATTATTTCACAAAATCATTGCAATTTTCCATTTACCTCAATTTGTTTCTAAGCACACTTTTTAAAGTTGCAATTATTTTTCCTTGCATGTTATTAGTTGTTAAGTAAATTCCGTTAAGGTAATATTCAAGAAAGGTGTTGAACATGAAGAATTTATTTCTGATTGCTTTTTTTTCTTTCAGCTCAGCGGCGTTATTATTTGCACAAAACAACGGAGACTTAGAACAAACACTATCCAACCTTTCGAGCACCGCTGTTAATGCATACATTTCTCCAGCAGTATCAGGATTTGGCTCAAATTTAAATTCGGGGTGGGTTTCTAAATTACCATCAGCATCAAAAATGTCCCCCTATGTTGATTTCAAAATTATCGGAATGGGTTCCTTTTTCACCAATAACGAGAAGAATTTTTTTACTACAAGCCAAGTCAGATTTACTGATCAACAGGCAGACGAAATATTAGCTAATTCCGGTTATTATTTTCCTGACCCCCAGTACATCATATTAAAAAATGAAATGCTCAGCAGGGATTGGACAGTTAATATTTCTGGTCCAACAATCATCGGAAGTAAAAATGAAAAAGCTAAAATTGAATTCCCCGGTGATCCATCCAGAGGATTGCAAAGTCATACAGTAACAATAGATCAAGTTAAAGGGCTTCTGGATAATTGGAAAGTTTTTCCTTCTGCTGCTATTCAGCTGACCGTTGGAACTGTAGCCGGAACGAATCTTTCGGTAAGATATTTACCTGATATTTCAAAAACCTTCGGCTTCAACGATCAACTCGGTAAATTTACATTTTGGGGTATCGGGGCTATTCATAATCCTGGTGTTTGGTTTATGATTCCTCTTCCTGTAGATCTTGGTGTTGGATACTTTTATCAAAAGCTTACAGTTGGAAATATTATAGAAAGTACAAATTCTCAATTCGGATTGTATGTAAGCAAATCCTTTGGGCTTAATATTT
>Ga0209514_10003011_pt1 | contig 24899 bp, 32 predicted proteins | sample Subgrocontami58m_FD_187452 | JGI IMG/M metagenome (GOLD analysis project Ga0209514, IMG submission 187452) | Subsurface groundwater microbial communities from S. Glens Falls, New York, USA - GMW37 contaminated, 5.8 m (SPAdes) (version 3) | ecosystem: Environmental > Aquatic > Deep subsurface >...
TTGATCTGCTTTTTAGTCGGGTATAATTATTGCTTCAATCCTGGCTGCTTTTTCTTCCTGGTCCCAGGACGAAAAATTGATCAGATATACCATTGAATCCCGGTCCACGAATTGGAGCGCCGCCTTATCCGCTTCTTTCTCCAGGTTCAGATCTCTGACAAAATAGCCTCTGCTTTTCTGAAGATGGCATAGGGCAAAATGCATAAACTCATGATAAAAATAGGCTTTGATAATGTCTTCTTTGTAATCGAATATCCAATTGGGAATATTCAGTTCCAGCGCCGGCCCGCCTTTTTCCAAACTTAAATATTTGATGCCTGTCTGCGAATACTGAGAAAAAAGAATAGTTATCGAACTTACGGGAGGAATTTTTATCTTGTATTTATTCTCAACATTGCTGGAAACCTTGAGCAAAAGCGCATCTAGCCGATAGCTAGCCGCTGTTTTAGCATTGGAATCGAAATAGTCGGAAATAGTTTCCTTTGTGTGCACATAGAGAGTCGCGGTAATAATGACATTAAAAACAAGAACTAGTATCAAAACGCTGATGAGTACTGTATAGTACGAATCCCTGCCTTTCATGGCATTCATTTTTTAAAGACCCGAAAACTCTGTGCACAGGATACTTCTTTTATTTGGATTCGACAACACCTAAGAGTTCTACTTCAAAAATAAGAGTGGCATTGGGCGGAATAACTCCTCCGGCTCCGGTAGAACCGTACCCCAGACTAGGGGGAATTATAAGCTTTCTTTTCCCTCCCACCTTCATACCCACGAATCCCTGCTCCCAGCCCTGGATAACCTGACCGGCGCCAAGAACAAAGTTAAACGGCTGTCCCCTGTCCAGAGAACTGTCAAATTTAGTTCCGTTCTCAAGAGTACCGGTATAATGGACGGATAATATCTTACCGTTTTTGGCTTCTTCTCCGGTTCCGACAACAAGATCCTGTATCTTAAGCCCTCCCGCTTTGGTTATGACCGGCCCCGGCGATTGAGAAGCGCTTGGAAGCGGGCTCGCTGTTGCCGTGGGACTTGGACTGGCTTCGTGGGTTGGAGCCTGGCTGCTTCTGCTTAAAAACCAACCTACCAATATAATTACGACCACTACCGTTAATATAACAGGGATAGTTTTCATTTTAATTTAGATTAAAAAGTTAATAGCCGCTTGCCGGAGCAGACTTGGTTTTTTCAAAAGGCCGTATTATCTCCGGGTCTATGGTTCGGTCAAAACAGACTCTCCCCTTGCCGTGATCCCAATTCTCAACCTTTCCCAGGCCATACGGCTCTGAAATAGGCCTTAGCGCGGGATCATTGGCTTGACTAGTGGATTCGGTATTAAATTCCCCGCATAATCTGAATTTCAAACCGCTAAGCGCGGCGTATTCGTAAGGCTTTCCGGTTGCGGGATCAACAGGAACCTTAAATCCCGTAATATCATTCTTAAGCTCATCCAGGTTTTGCGGAAGTTTTTGTTTGCTTTGCCAATACTGAACGATCTGGCCCTGGATCATCTGCAGATCCCCCACTCTCCTCTCATCCAGTCTCACCAATCTTTGCGACTGAGGCGAACCGGCAACAACAAATCCGAATACTCCTCCGGCTATTAAAATTAAAATTATGGCCCAGGAGAAAATAACTATCTTTTTTTCATTAGCATTCTTAGTATCCCTAAGCTCGTTCAAATAATAATAAAATATGGATCCGGCTATGAATAAGATGCTCAGTATCTTTAAGATGAAGCGCCTGGTCAGCTCTCCTTCAAGGAAACTTCTGATCAAAACTATCAAATCCCCGATTATCACCAATGCCGCCACGAAGAGGGTGAAATAAAGAAGCCATTTTCTTATCTTCAGATCCCGCTTTTCCGGGTTTTCATTTATATCCTTGTTCAGGAACCTTGAGGTCCAGACAAAGACCGGCAAAAAAACTATAAGCGCCGCCAAGGCGTACCTTATAGTCCCCAGGTATGCCGACCTGTTAAAATATCCGTAATCCGATACTATATCCGGAAAATATATATTGATGTATTGAAAGAGCATGGTGCCAAAGCTTATTGCTACGGCCACCAAAGAAATAATGGAGAGAAAATGCATAAAAACGTCCCGAGGCAGGCTTTTTGAAGTTTGGTTTGTCATATAAATAAGATACCAATTTTTCTTTCTTTTTTCAACAATCAGGTGAATATCAGATTAAAAAATCAGAGCTCCGGGAGCTCTGATTTTTTCCGTCCCTTTAGATCTGAGGTTTCAGCTTGAAGCTGCCGATGAAAATAACCGCAGATGAAGCGGCTGAACCTAAGCAGTAGATACACCAGGCATCCAGAACTACCGCCTGGATATAAAGGAAGTAAGCCAAAGCCCCCATGCTGAGTATGGCAAAGAAACGAATCGCTTTGATAAGCTGCCTGGAGGGATCGTTAAAATATAAACTAAGCAAAACCAATATTAATGCGTAGTAGCCGACACCCGAAAGGCTGATAGGTATCCCGAATACCTGAGCATAGGAACTTGAAAGAACCTCATTGCAGCCGGATAGGAATGCGCAATAAGGAGTTTTACCGAGGTAATGAATAGCTGTTATATAGGCAGAATCCGCAAAACCAAAAAAACCCGCTATAACCATCCATACCTTAATTCGCCATAGCTTTTTCAATAAGAGATTTAAATTCTTCATATGAACCAGGGGTTATATTTTTCCCATTTAAGAAGAATGACGGCGTCCCGGGCAGATTCAGAGACCTTGCCTCGTTATAACTCTGATTAACTCTGTTCTTTACGGCTTCAGATGAAAAATCGGTTTTGAATTTTTCAATATCAAGATTCAGGTCCCGGGCATAACCTTCGAATATTTCTCTAGAGTTGGCGGCCTTGCTCCATTCTTGCTGTTTGGAGAAAAGGATATCTGACATTTCCCAGAATTTGCCCTGCAGCCCGGCTGCTTCCGCCGCCTGGGCCGAAGCATCCGCATTGGCATGGATGTTGCGTAAAGGAAAATGGCGATAGACCAAAGATAGTTTGTCGCCGTAATCAGTCTTTAGCTGTTTCAGAAGCGGCCAATAAGCGGCGCAGGCGGGACACTGGTAATCGCTATACTCGACAAGAAATGCCTTTGCATTATTTGTCCCGAGAATGTGGTCATCAGCCGCAATAGCCGCCGATATGTTTGCCGTTGTGCCTTCCGTTCCTCTTTTTTGCAATAAGACCAGCCCCGATATAAGGCCTGCAGTAGCTATCAACACCCCAATTAATATATAGACCTGTTTCATTATATACCCTTAATTATAATACTTTTTGTTGATTTTGTCAAACTAAGATCGGCACTTTTTCAATATAACCCGGCAGTAAAATAAATGCAAAAATCTCCTGACTTAAGGCCTGTTGTGCCTCATATTATCCAGAGCCCACGAATATTCGATTACCAGCACGGGGATCCATTGAGCCTCACCCTTGATAATGAACATGGCAACACCGAATATAAGGGCGACGGTATTGACTATAAAAAATAGCACATCAAAGACCTCCTCATGCCGGGATACTTCCTCATTATTGGTAATGTATAGAAACCACTTCCTCAGATTCATACTTAAATTTAAACACTTTAAAATAAAAAATGAAAGACCGGGGCAGATTGATTTTAATCGATTTATCTGCTAAAATTACTCAAGACTTATTAAAAGTTAGTAGTTTGTAAATTATTCCGGCGTAGCGAAATGGGTTAGAATGCCAGTGGCATTCTAACGGGAAATATAGCGAGCATGCTTGCAAGCGTAATCTGTTCTCTGGCATAGCCAGAGGTAACAGATATATTTCACAGGAAGAGCGGCGGGCTGAAGGCATCCGCTCCACCATTGTAGCTATGTCGAATAATTAAACGAAGTTTGATATTCCGGCGTAGCTCAATGGTAGAGCGGCTCCCTGTTAAGGAGATGGTTCCAGGTTCGAGTCCTGGCGCCGGAGCAACTCTCGTGATTTGGAAGTTAAACCTCCCAAATCGTTAGAGAAAATCAGTGTTTCTTTCGGTTCGAAATTCTTATTGGCTGAGGGAATCATTGGTTTTATGGTGGAATCATAAATTACGCCAGAAGCCCCATTAACACTGGGGTTTTTGGTTGGTTCGAAAGTTTTACTGGCTAATTCAAGGCGATACTTGATAGCCACGATTGGTTTGGTAAAAAATACCGCTATCTTTTCAGCGTTTAACTCGAAGTTAGAGAGTACCAGTTTTAAGAATTCTCTTTTGGCTTCAACATCATTTTCCAGGCCGTTATAAATTTCTCTCGCTCTCTTTGCCAAATCAATAAAGGAAATGCCCAGGGTCATGTAGTGAGCATTATTTTGTTGCAGACGGGTTTTATCGGTCAAGATGTCTTCCTGCTCCTTCCGCCAGTCATTGGAGCGTCTTTGCCATTGTTCATCGGTTATTTTTCCGTCCAGCTTGTCGGTGTAGGCCTTGTCTAACCTTTGCTGTAAAAGTCGGAATTGGGTATCAAGCCCTTTCAGTGCGTTTTCCAAATAAGCAACTTCTTCTTTGTGGTCTTCTTTCAAGACATCCCGCACTATTTCCAATTCCTCCGTATCCATACCGATAGCCATGTATGTGAATACATCGGCAATTTTGAATTCAATGTCCTCCTCCCGTACATATTTTCTATCAGTACAGCCCTTGTAGCCATTACAGTGATAATAAACATGACCTTTTTGTATTTCTCCCGTTGCTGTGCCGTTGCATTGCCCGCATTTACCCATCTGTTTGAATAAATGCGCATGTTTTCCATATTTGGGAGTGTTTTTTGAAGTTAAAAGAAGCTGTACGCGGTCGTACAACTCCTTTGTTATGATTGGTTCATGATTGCCCTTGTAAACGACACCGTTCCACTTTATACCGCCGCAGTAGAACGGATTTGAAAGAATTTTGGCAACCATACTTTTGTGTACTTTCTTGCCAGAGAAGTTTCGCAGCCCTTCTTTGTACAGCAAATCGGTTACCGTTTTGAGTGAATGCAGGCCGCCTGAATACAGCTCAAACATTTTTTTAATGAATGGGGCGACTCTTTCGTCTATAGCATGTATTTTTCTTCCTTTTTCTCCGACTGTTTTGTAGCCAAGCAAGGCCCTGCTGGGGTAACCGCCCTCTTTCAATTTTTGGGCTTGACCCTTTCTGACTTCTTCTGAAAGGTTTGCGATGAATTTTTTAGCTAAAACAATTTCAATATCCCACCTAAACTTTTCGTCAGATTTTGAGTTTTTATGAATAATGAGGTTTTGCTTAATGAAGTGAATTTCTCTTTTTTCATCCTCTTCGAGCCAGTCATTAATCACAACCGCTTCTTTAAGGTTCCTTGTTATTCGGTCTACTTTTTCGCACAGCAGAATATTGATATTTTTCTTTCGCAGATATTCCATCATTTCCGTAAAATATTTTCTTTGTTTGGCTCCGCTTGCCGATTCCGCAATGGAAAATACCTTATTGATAGAAAAACTTTTACGGGCCCCGTAATCATTCAACAGCCCTTCCTGGGCAGGAAGGGAATAACCCGTTTCTTCTTGCTCCTTTGAAGAAACTCGGGCATAAATAACCGCTTTAATCATTTCGTTTTACAAACTCTTTCGGCACCCAACCCGACGAACCGATTTCCTCACCGTCCAATATTCGGATTTGGGAAGCCGTCAGCGTCGTATCAATTACTAATACTTTTGTCCCCTTGTCCACGAAGTACGCTTGGTCAGCAAGCACCATTTTTGAAATACCCAAATTGTCTTTTATGGTTGCCGCGCGAACAATTTTATCCATGTTTTCTTTTGTGATTGCCACCAGCACTTCTTCCTCGCCAGAAATTTCCAATATGCCTTCCTGTCCCGTTGTAACCCTTTCTGGGCCAGAAGAAGTAGACCAGCTTGCTATCAGGCCCACCGCAAGGAACGCTATAATGCCCCCCACGGTTAAATACAGGGCCGTATTATGGTTTTTCATGTTCCGAGGCCCGTTGTGGGTTCCTCGTGTCGTTATACGCCACGGGAAAATCAAAAGGGGCGGCTAAACCTGCTGCCCATTATTCACAGAACCGAAGTCCTGCTTATGGAGGTCTAACCACCCCGTTTGAGAGCATAAGCAGTTAGATGACCTCGGTTATTTTTGAATAATAGGCAGCACCTATATAATACGCCCGATATGTCTATTTTTCAATGAAGGAACTTAGATGAGCACAAAAACTGACAAAAACTCAATTAACCGCATTTATGGCCCGTTTTTGAAGTACCATGGTTCTGATTTTGTTTCTTTTTGTGTCATTTTGTTCACTGATTTTTGTATAGAATTGTATAACTTTGATATCCAAATTTTGGGTATTGAAGTGTATTCTTGTGTATTCTGTTAATGGTATTCCCGTTGATACTATTTAAGGGATTGTTTTTAAAAACTAATTTGTCTTCCTTTTTAAATTCTCCTTACTGCATATCCTTTGGGTAGCATCCCGGATACTATTTTGAGGGCGCATTTGTTACCATTTTTTCAGAAATGATACCATTGGGGTCTTTCCAAAATTCGGTGCGAAGAATGATGTAAACAGTAGAACTGTTGCCCTTGCCCACCCTTCGCTTAATCATGTTTAATTCTTCATCCATAATGCGCAGATATGAAATAACCTTATTTCTATTTGATATGCATGCGCAGCTCATTATTCTTGTAATCGATGGCCAGCAACGAGCATCGCCATCTGCATGAGAAGAAAGCACGGCCATTATTTTTAAAACATTGTTTGCGGTTCCTATGCCGTATCGTTTTTTAATAGACCCCAAAAAGCCCCGAATAATTAAATTAGGCATATAGAACACCCCTTTTTGCTCTCGCTTCTTCTGTGGCTTCGGATTTGCCTTTTCGTTTTGGTATGCATTTAAAATTGCCTCGCTTCTTATTTTAAATTGTGAACCCAGGGGTTTAAACATTTTTTTCTGTTTCGGGGTAATTATTTTGATGACTATTTTTAAGCAACCACTCAAAAATTTTAGAAATTGTCTCTAAATATTCCCTCGCACCTTTTTCGCTCAAAATTAGGCCATATTTTCTTTTGTGGATTTCTATAATTTTCTGGATTTGGTCGGGCCTGATATTCATAATAAAAGCAGCCGTCTCGTGGGAACGAAAAACGGCTGTTCTTATGTTCCCACGATAAGTTTTGAAAAAAATAAAAAGAACCCGCAGAAGAGGTCAGTAAAGACATCTCACTGCGGGTTCTTTTTAACTCCTTGCGGAGTTCTCTATAACCCTGTTTCGATTTTTAACTTACAACTACATGCTATCCTCAACTTCTTTTTCCGTCAAATCGGCTGTCCACAGTCCATGGTTCTGGCCAAACAGAATAACTTTTTGTCCGTCCTTTTTGTCTTTTGTCGGTGGGAAAACAATATTTACGGAATCGCAACCGCGGCATTTTATTTTTCTTATTTCTTTTTCTCCCAAATGACTTTCAGTTATGTACCTTTTGCAAGCCGCGCAAAAAACTCGCCGTTTGCCGTCATCTTTGAATGTTGGATTATTTACCATGTCCAGATGGTAAAATGTAACTTAATTTAAGTCAAGCAACTTCCATTTTTATTCCGAAGTGATATGCTTGTAAAAATGCCAGGCGCAAGAACTAAAATTCTCTCCTTGTTCCAAAAGAACATAGGTAAACCGCTTTCCAAAGACACGATATCCCAGGAAGCGGGAATTTTTGATTGGGCCAGAGTTATACGCGCTTTGCGCCAAGAGGGCTACGACATCGAACTCTTAAAAGACGGCTCTTATGTCATGAATTCGGTAGAAAAGAAAGACGGCAATTTACGAGGAACGATTGATGCCAAAATGCGATATTCAATTCTTTTGCGTGACCATTCAACTTGTCAGCGCTGTGGCAGAACAGCCAAAGACGGCGTTAAATTAGTTATAGACCATAAAATACCAGTTGAACTGGGAGGAGAAACCACGGAAGATAATTTGTGGGTTTTGTGTGAGGAGTGCAACTTGGGTAAAAAACATTGGTTCAGTAATGGGAGTGTTGAGGAAATGAAACAGTTGTTCAGTGAAAAAATCGGAGGCAAACGGCTTAAAATGTATTTTCAAAATCACCCCAACGAACTGATAGAACCGGCCAAGCTGGCCGTTATAAGCGGAATAAGGGATTGGGAAAGAACCCTGCGCATGATAAGGCAAAAGGACGGTATGAACATAAAATATGTTCGCAAAGACGAGGAGACGGGAAAAGAGGGCTACATCTACGAACCTTAAAGGTGTTTCTTCATTTCCTTGGCTATGGCCCTTATTACTGGCACCGCAACCGAATTGCCAAGTTGCTTATAGGCCTGGGTTTCTGAAACAGGAAACTTAAAATCATCTTCAAAACCCTGCAACCTTGCGCACTCTCTTATCGTTAATTTTCTTATTCCCAAAGCGTTTTTAAATTTAAGTTTGTCCAGGCCAGGTTTGTAAATCAAAACGGGCTTGTCCTTAACCAGGTTCCTTTCCCTGCCCATTCCACCGACAACCAGGGCGTTCGCTACGCCATCTTTGTCGAGAACTTGGTATCCGAAGCCATTGCCCTTACTCTCGTGCCTTTTACGGTGTTTTTCAAGCCCTTCAAAGTATTTCTGCGATATGTAGTATTTGGGATGCACTTTTTTCTCTAAAATGGTTTTGAGGGCAACTTGTGATTTTATCGCGGGAAACTCAAAGTTTGTTTTCTTTTTGAAACCGACCATGTAAATTCTTGGGCGATTTTGCGGAACGCCGTAATCCTTGGCGTTTAAAATCGTATAGTGAACATCGTAACCCAGTTTTTCTTTTAAAACCGTAAGTATTGTTTGGAGCGTTCTGCCTTTGTCGTGGTTTTCCAGGTTCCTGACATTTTCCAAGAGAAAGGCCTTGGGTTTTTTCTCGGCCAAAATTCTTTCTATTTCAAAAAACAAGGTACCGCGCGTATCGGCAAATCCCATTTTTTTACCCGCTATCGAGAATGCTTGGCACGGAAAGCCCGCCAGTAAAATATCAAAATTGGGCAGTTTTTTCTCATCCACCTCTCTTATGTCGGTAGTGTCCATTTCGTCAAAATTGGCGGCGTAAGTTTGGGCGGCATAGCGATTTATATCGTTTGAATATACGACTTGAAAATCGGCGTCTTCAAAACCTTTTCTTATGCCGCCAATGCCCGCGAAGAGGTCAATCGCTTTCAGTTTGCCGTTTTTTTGTTTCATTTGGGAATAATGGAATAAAGAGTATTGCAAGTTTAATTATTTAACTATACCTTAATTTCATCGAATACTCTATCATGAAAACAAAGAAAAAAACCATTGGCAACAACGACATATTCACACCCGAGAAAAGAAGTGCCATAATGGCCGCCGTTCGTTCCAAAAACACCGCGTTTGAAAAAAAGGTGTTTGCCGCTTTGCGGAAGAAGGGGCTTCGTTTCAAGACCAATTACGCAAAAGTTACGGGCAAGCCGGACATTGTCTTAATCGCAAAGAAAAAGGCCGTTTTCCTGGACAGCGACTTCTGGCATGGCTGGCGTTTTTCTCTCTGGCGCGATAAACTTACAAGCGATTTTTGGAAAAATAAAATTGAGCAGAACAGAAAAAGAGACAAAAAAGTGACGGCCACTTTGCGAAAACAGGGCTGGCAAGTTTTAAGAATTTGGGAACATCAAATAAAGAAAGAACCCAGCGTGGCCATTCTAAAAATTGAAAAATTTATAAAAAGCGTCTAAATTAAATAATTAGGAATTAATAAAATAAAATGGTTTTTGTTACACCTGCCTCGCCAGACAACGATGCTATAAGAGAATTGAGAGACGAGGTTAAAAAACTAAATAAATCAACAAATCAGGCCAATAAGACCATGATTCTTTTGACTGTTGCAATTCTTGCACTCACCTTCGTTACGGTCTGGCAAGGTTTTAAATAGCCACTTTTAATAGACATAATTTTAATGGAGTGATACATTCTAACCATGCTATCAGACGCCTTTGCAAAATTAAAAAGCAACCTGGAACTCAACGATACTTTTGACGGACTTATCCAGCAGAAGCACAATGCCGTACGAAGTAAGGTAGAGAATAGTAGGCCAGGTACACAAACCAAATTGATTGGTTCCTTGCAGCGCAAAACCAGAATACAGCCCAGACAGAATGATACTTTCGATATAGACATACTGGTACAGCTTGGGGAATTTTATAATTGGGTTACTGTCGGTGGCGTAAGCCCAGAACAGGCGCTTGGCGAAGTTCACAAAGTTGTTCACCAGAGCGAACGGTACAGTTCTTTGGGGCCGCAAATAAGCAGTCCTACGGTTGCATTTGAATATAAAGACGGCGTAAAAATAGAGTTGGTGCCTGCATATTTGGATAAAATAGGCCATTCACACGACAAAACGCCGCATCATCCAGTTGGAAGAGCATTCTGGGTTCCGAAAGAAGGCGGCGGATGGAAATTAGCAGATTACGATTTTGATGCCGACTATATTACTGCACAGAATACCGCTTCTGACGGTTTGCTAATTCCCGCAATTAAAATGTTAAAGGCAATACGCCGAGAATATTTTCCTCAAATGAGTTCCTACCACCTGGAAGTTTTAGCTGGTCAATATATTCCCATTATTGTTGCTATTAATAAAAGGTTTAATACCCCATCTACTTTTGATAGCTTGACTACCGATTTCTTTAAATTGGCTATTGACTGTATAGATGCCCCCACCAGAATACCTGGCAGCCACACACCAGAGGTATCGCTTTCTGCCACTGATGCCGCTTCGGTTAAATCAACATTTGAAAAAATAAAGCGTTATTGCGAATCAGCTAATACAATTAACGGGGAAGGCGACAAAAAGAAGCATTGGAAGGAACTTTTTGGCGAACCATTTCCTGCATCAATATGAAACCAGACAGACAAAAATATACTGACGAGTGTAAAACGATTCAACAAAATGCTACCTACACAGCAGAAACACATCACCATATAGCAAACCGCTACTGGTGGATAGGCACATGTTTTCAGGTTATACCAGCAGTGCTTGCTGCGGCTACGGGAGGGTTAGTAGCGCAGAACATATTTCCAGATTGGATGCTTTGGTTATCGGTTTTAGGTGCCACGATTGCGGCAGTGGCAAATATAATAAACCCAATGAATGTTTATCAAAGCCATCTCGGCGCGGCTAAAAGTTTTACTATTATTAAACATGAAGCAAGGGGATTACATTCAACTTTTGCTTCGGGGATGGAAGATGAAGCATATGCCGTGGCGGTTAAAAACCTCCATGACAGGTATAATGATTTGGTCAGAGTTGTGCCACCTACGACAATGTGGGCATTTAAAAAAGCCCAAAAAGTTATAAAAGGCGGCGCTCACGAACCAGATAGAGATAAGGACGGAAACATAATTTAAACATGACCGAAACTAAAAAAACAACGGGCCGTGTCTTTGGTAGGCCAACAACCTTTGAGGATAAGTGGCCAACGATTGAGAATTTGAAGATGCGCGTGACGGAAAAGGGATACAAAGAAAAAGGGCAAGGAGAACAAGAGCGTGTCTTCACGGAAAAAGAATTCCCAGGCGATTTTTTAAAATGCCATAATCCTCTTTGTAAAGACGGGGAAGTTGACATAGGAGGAATAGTTTCAGATATGGTTGCTAAAACGGAAGAACACAAAGAAGGTACCTTGCATTGTTCTGGACAGGAAATAAGCGGAACATACAGAAGCACCTGTCCGAATTCATTCGGTTACGAAGTCGAAGTTAAATATAAAAAGTAGTCATACTTTAAACATGAAATGTGAAAAATGCCAACAAGAAATGCATCAAATCGGTCCGTTTGCCGAGTTAAAAAAAGAAGGCGAGCCGTCATCTAAATGGGACGGGATTATCAAATATCAATGCATAAATCAGGACTGTGAAAAATACGAACAAATTATTGAAATACCTGCTGATTCAACTCAATAGTTTAAAAATTTGTTAAGCTGTTGTTGTAACAGCGTTAAATCCCCGAATTCAGCAACCCAGTCAATGGTTCGAAAATCATCTTTCAGTTTGAGCATTTCGACTCGCTTCGCTCGCTCAATGCGAGCGGGGCGAGGTGAATAGGTTTTTGTTGCCAGGACGACTTGCCCTGAGTTTATCGAAGGGAGTCCTGGCGCCGGAGCAAATCATACATAGCATTTACGGTCAGTTTTTTAACTGATATACTACAACTATGCAAAAAATAGCTACAAAAGTATTTGTGTGGGCATCCATTGCCTTTGCCGTCATCGGCCTATTGATGGTTTTGACAACTTCTCCACAAAGTAATGGCCCGAATGTTGTTTTATTAAAACTTCTCTTCACGAGCGTCATCGTTATTCTAACTTCATTCGCACTCAGCATAGCCAGTAAGTATCTCAACAACAGGTCCTAGTTACCTTTGAATAGGTTCTAACATCAATAAAAAACAGAATCATCGGATTCTGTTTTATCTATTTAATTACATATCTACCAGGAGCGTGTCCCAGGAGAAATTCTTTGCATCTTTTGTCGGATAGCCCGTAAGAGGGTCGCGATACTCAACAAAAGTTTTGCCATAATCCATGAAAGCCCGGACTGACCTTGTTGCAATATGCTTTCCCAGTTCCTCGTAGCCCTGAAGCGCAAGGCCGTGCCGCAAAAGCCAGTTCGTTATCATAGTAACCGGTCCCCGCCAGGAGACCATTCTATTATCAAGGCGATTATCACGCGTAAAAGCCGGCTCATCCATAGCCGTGGTCGGCACGGGATAAGGTGCCCAGAATTCTTTGGGAGATGTTAAGTGCCCGACCAACCGTTCCGCGATCTCGCTCGGCAGCTGGGGAACTATCAGGGGCATAAGGCCGTTCAGTGTTTTTACTTTTTGCGGGCGGATTTTTCCGTATCTAACGCCTACTCTGTTCCAGAAGAAACCGGCTCGTTCGTCATAACACAGATTGATAAGGACTCTACGCGCCTGTAATTCTTTAAATTGGGCCCAATCGATGAATTGGGGCATTAATATTGCCTGTGACCTATCCAATTTTTTAAGCTCTCGACATAGCCGGACAAAAATATTCAGACCCGCAATATAGACGCAATTTACCAATACGTCTTTCTGCTGAGATCGACTTTCCTCAAGAATCTGCCTAACGTCAAATGCGTAATGAAGTTTGTTCACGATTTCCGGCCAACGCGATCTCAGCTGAAGCTCTATGTACGAGGGGTTTAATGCGCCAACTGAAGCATCATGATGGGGCATGAAATCGGTGCCCGCTTCGAATTGATTCACTATTGATATCAAGCCTGTATTATAAGGGTCGCGTGTGCAGGCAAAATATCGGAAATAATGGTAAAGCGTTACGACTGCTTCTCTTAAAAATTTAACATCATGCGAAACTCTCCAAACCCGCTCGACCGCATGCGCCAGAAGAGGCGGCTGTATCAGCATACTCGTATTGGGCTTGGAAACTCCGGGAAGAAATGTTAAGCGTCCCCTGCTCTCCCAATAGTTCCACCAAAAAGGAGAACGCCGGAATTCTGATCTATCCCAGAAAATTACGTGCGGAATGAAACCGAAATGTTGAGAATCGGGGTCATTGAACTGCCAGGCAAAAATGCTGCGAAGCTCCGCTTTGGCATTCTCAATTTCCAGCGCGGCATAATCGTCCAGCCCTTCAGCCAAGGCAATTTCTGCGATCCTTGCCCGCGCAATAGCAATCGCCTGAGAATCCCAGCCGCTCCACTGGTGAGGGTACCGTCCGTTGGCCGGAACCGTATAAAGAAATTCTTTGCCGTCCTTAAAACCTTTGTGCATATTATGCTCAAGGAGTTTTCCGGCTAAAGCCGCGAGTTCAGGCAATGCCATCTTAATTTCCTCATTTTGAAAGAGCTGGATAATATATGATATATATCAAAACTCCAAGAACCCAGCAACCGAGTATAGCAAGGTTTTTTAGTAGGACTCGAACTTTTTTGAATAAAGTGATTAAATTGAGGGTATGAAAAAACTTAAATTTAAAGGATTTAAAGCCCAATGGATCTTAGAAGGAACTAAAACTTCTACTATGCGCTTATTCGATGACAAGGATCTCCGGGTTGGCGATGAATTGGAATTGGAGAATAGCGATGAAAGCAAAATTTTTTCTAATGCAATAATAACTGAAATAATAGAGAAGCGCCTCGGAGATATTGATGATATTGATCTGGACGGCCATGAGAAATGGGATAGCCGTGATGAAATGATGGAATCATTGAGAAAATATTATGGAGATAAAGTATCCGATGATACTCCGGTAAAAGTTGTCCGTTTTAAGTTGAGCAAAAATTAAAAGCCCTCTTTATTGGGCTTTAAGGATCGAATTGCGGAGGTTTTTTTGAAAAGCTATGACAGCCTCGGCGTATTGGGTTAATTCCGATGGGTCCCTGTAGGGTTCGAGGTCTTTGACCATTTTCCCCTGCTCGTCTATTACGGCGCAAAGACCGAGACCGACATAACGGCGGGTGAACATATCCGGCTGAGTAGGCCGTCCGCCCCAGACCTCAATATACACACAGATTATCTGTCCGGTTACCACTAATACCTTGGCGATAACCTTTCCCGCTTCACCCTGGCATATTGGCTTAAGGAACAAAACTTCTTCGCCGACATGAACGGCCGTGAAGCGCGGGTCAGCCGCATAGAGATTGGCCAAGCTCCCCGATATCTCATCCATTGATTTCAGCACTTCCCCGCCGAACAATATTCTTAGCCCGTTTTCCATTCCCGGAAAAAGGATAAAAAAGCTTTCCAATTGAATTACCCGGCCGGCTGTATTTTTCGCAAAGAGCGGCTGATCCAGCATCTACCCCCCCATTAACAGACTAGTCTAGCTCAGATTTTAACATAAGATACGGCTGAGTCAAGACATATAAGCGCGCTTTTAATTTATCTTTTTTAGTGTTTAAATTAGATTATGCCAAAAGAGATCTACTCAGTATCATATTTCAGAAATTTTATCTTCGGAGTAGAAGACAGTCTAGTTTCAACAGTGGGACTCTTATCCGGAATAGCTATAGCTAATGTGCCCAGGGAAACCATTTTTATGACCGGCGTAGTGCTCATATTCACGGAGGCATTTTCGATGGCCGCGGGGACTTTTTTATCGGAATATTCGGCGGCAGAATATGTAAGCGGCTCCGATAAGGGAAGTAAAAACAACTTTATAGCGGGGATAATAATGTTTTTCTCCTATTTCATCTCGGGACTTATCCCGCTCTCGTCATATTTGTTCTGGCCGGTTAATATAGCCCTGAAAATCTCCATAATTTCATCAATAGCAACCCTTCTTATCCTAGGCATCACTGGAGCTAAAATATCCCGGACCAGTGTTATAAAAAACAGTTTAAGGATGGCTATAGTCGGGGGAACAGCAATTGCCATAGGTTCATTGGCCGGAACCATTTTATCAAAGATGGGTTTCTAGAGGTCGATAAAACAATCAATAACTTTTAATTTTTAATATGAGTAAAGTAAGCGCGCATAAAGTAGGTTTGGTTTCGGGAGGAATGTTTGCGATCCTGCACATAGTTTGGGCGGCAATGGTCCTCTTAGGAATGGCTAAGCCATTTTTAGACTGGATCCTTGGCCTGCATTTCTTAAATTTCCAATACAGTGTCGGTTCGTTTGTTCTTTTGAAAGCCTTGAGTCTTTTTGTAGTTACCGCTGTCATAGGATATATCGTGGGATATATTCTAGGCTGGCTTTGGAATCTGGCTCACCGCACAGCCCACGGTCAATAATTTGTATATTTAAGAAGCCAAAACGCCGCATATGCGGCGTTTTGGCTTAAGCTAGAACCAATATGAAGCAACTGTCATGAGTATAAAATTTAGAGCTGAGATAAGGCACCAGATACAAAATGCTCTAAGAATAAATGCCTGGACAAAAGTAAGATACAGCGAGATCCAAAATCCAAATCCAATAACGATCTGCAGCCACCAGAGAGGAATTTTCAAGCCATCAGCATATCCGACGGCAAGCACGAAAATTAGCAGATATGCGAATAATCCCAGATAAGAGTTAGGAACACCGAGAGTTATACTTTCTTTGCTGTACTGGACTTTCTGGCACCAATCTTTCGGAAAAAATAAACAGGCAGCATCTGTCCTTTTAAATCCGTGGTAGGCTAAATAACTTGTATCTATGATGCCAATCCCGGAAAGAATGAGTATTAGAATTATATAGGGTTCCATAATTATAATTTAAAGTTATTAGCATCTTTTTGCGCAAGGACATCAGATAGCATTCCGATACTGACCGGCTTTATTAAATAATAATCGAATCCGGCGCTTTTAGCCGCCTCTTTGTCGGATTCCTGTCCATAGCCTGAAACCGCGATAAGGGTCAAAGGCTTTGAGTTAGATTCCTCTCTCAATTTTCTGGCTATCTCTAAACCGCTTAGATCCGGCAGGCCTATATCTATAAGGGCAATATCAGGCTGGAATTGGCCGGCAGCTTTTAAAGCGGATAATCCGTCATAAACTATCCTGGCTTCATAATTTAAAGCCTTAAGAACTTTCCCAAGTTCATCGGCTAGAGGCTGGTTATCATCGGCTACGAGAACTTTCATATGGTTATCCGCCAAAGAAATATCGCTTCCGATCTTCTTTACCGACGGTGAGCCCGGTATTATAGGAAGCATTATCGTAAACTCTGTTCCTTTGCCTGGACCGGCGCTGTAAGCAGAAACCTCTCCGCCCTGCAGCCGGGCAAGAGAACGGGCCAAAAATAATCCTATGCCGAGTCCGCTCTTTTTATCGGTTTCGTCGAGTTGGGCAAAAAGATCAAAAATATGATCAATTAAATTCGTCGGTATGCCTATCCCCTCATCCTTTATTTTTATAAATACTTTATCCGCTTCTGTTTCTACTTTAAGCCTGATAACGCTTTCGTTTTCGGAGAATTTCGAGGCATTCCTTAAAATATTCACGATTATCTGTTCAATTCTTAAAGGATCGGCAAAAATATTTATATTGCGGTAACTTGATACTTGCAATTTTTGCTTCCTCTCATCAATAAGGGGGATAGCGGCTTTCAGGGCATTATTAATTATAGGATCCAGATCGGTTTCGGTTTGTTTCAGCTCTATTTTTCCTCTTTCTACCCGTGAGATATCCAGTAGATCCCTTATGAGCTTGGACATATTATCTGTCTGATGCCGAATAGTTTCCAGAGACTGTTCTATCTCCGTATCCTCGATCTTTTTAAGGCTCAAAAGATCTAAAGACAGGACTATGGGAGCAAGAGGATTTCTCAGCTCATGCCCAAGAATGGCCAAAAAATTGCGTTGGCGTCCTTCTGAGATCTTTTGCTTATTAAAATTTCTTTCCAGTTCAGCCTTTGAGGTCAGCTGGGAATAGATGACGAAAAGGAAAATACCAAGTCCGGTCATTATTATGTAGACGAGAATAGATCTCGCCTGTCTTAATTTGTCTCCTTTCTCTGTTACCAAATCAGCCAGCCGCAAAGCATCTGAATTCAGGGCTTGGCTCTGAATAGCCATTCTGCTCCAGGAGACCTGGATTACTTCCTGCCCGACCTTGCCGCTATTGTTCCTTTTTGATATTTCCACAGCCGATGCAATACTGTTAAATACCTCCCTCAAGCCGTCTCTGGCTTTTTGTATATTCTTAACGAGAGTTTCCTGCTCGGAATTTTTTGGCTTTAAACTTACAATATCATCCGATAATGAGTCGAACTTCAAATTCCAACGGTTCAGCTGCTGAGGCTCACCATAAATAACAAAGTCATTGGAAAGATAGCTCAGTTCAACTGTGTCTTCTGTTATTTTATTCACTACCCTCTCCTGGTCTTCCGCATACTTTATTTCTTTATTGGTGACTATTGCGAATACCCAAATGACAGCCAGGATAAAGCTGAATAAAAGCATGGAATTCAGAATTTGTTTTTTTGTTTTCATCAGCTATTTAAAAAATAAGTTCAAAAAATCAAATGAAAATTTCATGAATATTTTAGCAGAATTTCCCCATCTTGTCAAATCAGATGGCTAATCATCTGTTCATCACTTTATCAAAGTATGGAGAAGATAAAGGTACGGTGGTATAATATAAGTAGTAAGGAGAAGGGCCATGAACCAGGATTGGATCCGAAGATGTGCCTATCGTTTATATGAGATAATGAGGGATTTTCAGGCAATTTCTAATCCCCGCCAGAATTGGGAGTGGGCTCAAGAAATTGCCCAAGCTAATCCCGGGCGATCCCGCCAATCCGGGTGGGCAAAGACAGATGACGAAATTGTATGGACGGAATTCGTCCACAGGGTATATCTGGGCCTGGTAAAAGCATAACCCCCTTGGGGGGGTTATTTTTAACTGCAAAAAACATCTTTTCAGGAAGAGAGCTAGTAGCTGTATGTTTTTATACTGGCCTTGAGGCGAGCGGCGCTAATCCAGCTGGATATCTCGGAACTGAATTTGTCGGCCCGCAGCTGTTCTTTAACCTGCTGGATCTGCTCGGCTTCATGCCCTTTGGCGATATTGATCTTATTATCTTTAATGTATTTTGAGGCTTCCTGGTCGGATACGGCTATCTTGTCGCCTAGCATTTTTTCAGCTTTCTTTTGAAGCAGGATCTCTTTCTCAAGATCTCCCCGGCCAATATTCTGAGATTTGTAAAGCTGATCCAGAGTCATTCCCTGCTGGGATAATTGGTCTTCTATCTTCTTGAATTCTCCGGCCAATTCCTCGGAACTTACTTTTATATTCTTTGAGTCCGCTTCATTTAGGATAAGCTGTTTATTGATCAATATATCAAGGGCCTGTTTACCGCTCTGCCTTTCCAGCTGAGTGATAACAGCCATTCTGCTGATCAGGTGGCCGTCAACTTTTGCGGCTACAAAAAGGCCTTTATAGTAGAAAGCCAGGCCGGCTATAACTATGATTATTACCGGGACGATGAGGGTTTGCCAACGGACACCGGGGAGTTTAAACATTCCTCGGCGGCCTTCCGGCAAAGTTTCTTCAATGGCTGGACCTTGATTTGGTTGTATTGTTTCGTTTTCCATAATTCCTCTATTATACTCCAAAATTAAAAATTACAATAGCAACCAAAAACCCAGCTCTTAGAGCTGGGTTTTTGGTCTTACATGTTTTCCGGATCCGTATCTCTTTCCTGAGAACCTTTGTGGATTTTCATGTGCTCTTTCAACTCATCCTGATCCTCAGCTTCGTAGCCGCACTGGGGGCATTTATTTGCCATGTTATTTATTCCAGTTAAGCATGCGGACACGCCTAAAGGCTGGAATTATTATGAGGCAAAAGTTACCAATCGCAGATGAATACTGAGTGAGCAAAAGAGATGGGAAGCCTATTCGTAACCTTTTAGCTTTGAAAGCTTGTGATGCTGGCGGATCTTTTCCAGAGCTTTAGCTTCGATCTGCCTTATGCGTTCACGGGTAACGGAAAAAACTTTCCCCACTTCTTCAAGCGTATGGGTTACCCCGTCAGTCAACCCGAATCTCATATCCAGAATCTTCTGCTCTCTTGGGGTCAGGTCGGCAATAATTTCGTTGATATAAGCCTTGAGTATTTTACGGGCCGCGGACATTGACGGCGATATTGATTCCTCATCTGGAATAAAGCTTTCAAGACTTGAGTCCTGATCATCGTCATCCCCCACCGGCGCTTCGAGCGATATGGTTTCCTGAGATATTTTCATAATGTGCCTGATCTTATCCACCCCAACTCCCATTTCAGCAGCTACTTCCTCGGGCATAGGCTCACGCCCAAGATCCTGAACCAATCGCCGAACCACCTGCTGATATTTATTTATAGTCTCCACCATGTGCACCGGAATACGGATCGTTCGGCCTTGATCAGCCAGAGCGCGGGTGATAGCCTGCCGAATCCACCAAGTGGCGTAAGTGGAAAATTTATAACCTTTTTTATAGTCAAATTTCTCTACGGCTTTAAAAAGTCCGATATTTCCCTCCTGGATCAGATCAAGCAGGGTTAGATTTGCTGAACGACCTACGTATTTCTTCGCGATAGACACGACTAAACGCAGGTTAGATAAAGCGAGCTTCTGGCGAGCCGCCTCGTCGTTTCTTTCTATTCTTTTTGCCAGATCCACTTCTTCTTCGCTGGAAAGCAAAGGATATTGCCCTATCTCCTTCAGATACATTTGGACCGAGTCTGACGACCCCTCGCCGAATTCGTCCTGTATTTTCTTCTTCTCGTCGTATTCTTTTATCTTTTCCTCTTCAAATACCCGGCCGGATTCAATGATATTTATATTAGCCGCCTCAAGCCTTTCGTAGAGGCCCTCAAGTCCGGATATGTCTTTTTCTATATTAGGAAAAGTGTTTAATATCTCAGTTTGGGTCACAAAACCTCTGTGCCTGCCTTTCTCTATTAAACCCATCACGGCGCTCTCGCCGACAATGGTCTTGCCTGCTTTCTCCCGAGGCGCGCCCGTCCTGGTCTTTTTCTTGGGAGCAAGCTTCTTAGCCTGCTTTTTCTTTAGGGGTTTTTTGCTCTTTATTTTAATTTTTTTAGATTTAGCCATTTTATATTTTTTGAAGCTGTGACAGGTCCTGCATTGCCTTATTGAACTTAGCCATCAGGTCATTTATCCTGACTGTGTCTTTACCGGACTCAGCTTCTTTTATATCGAACTGTAAACTCGCTATCTGGTCGACAATCGCCTTTTGTTTAATTTTCTTTATTAAGTCCTTGAATTCATCTTTTAGAGCCTGGTCATCAAAATCTTTCCAAAGCTCCTGAGACCTCAAATAAGCGAATTCCAGATTCATCGCTTCTTCCGGCTTGAAAGATTTAACAATTTTATTAAAATCGAAGTTCTCACGGCTGCCTTTAATCTTGACGGCAACTTCTTTAACGAAGGGGTGAATGCTTTCGGGCAGATCCCCCAGATCTTCTTTGAAGAGATCCGGAGTTTTGATAATAACCGACAGCAAGGTTTCATCAAGCATGCCGGGCCTCGTTATTTGCGAGGTGTTTTTTAAAACTAAATTAGCCTTTGGCCCTGAAACTGCAGGCATGTCAGTCCTGTCCATTGACCTTTCGTAAGCATCCAATTCGTCTTTGACCGATTCGATATCGCTTCTTACGGCATCTTCGCCAACTCTTAAGAGGAATGCCAGCTGAGATACCCAGTGGGATTTTTCCACCTGGCTGGCTAGCCGCTTAACAAAAGGCGCTAGGGCAAGGATAACAGATTTTTTGCCTTCTGCAGAGGCCAGGTCGTTTTCCCTCTTAGCTTTATCGAAATAAAAATCGACTACAGGCTTTGCCGCTAAAACGACATCACCCCATTTTGCTCCATATTTATTAACGTAATCTGCCGGATCTTTGCACTCTTTATCATCTATCGTAACTACATTGATGCTAAAATTCTGGCTGAGAGCCAGGCCTATCCCCCTTTTGGTTGCCATGGCGCCGGCCTGATCCGTATCGAAACAGAAACTCAGATTGGTTGTATATCTTTGCAGCAATCTTAATTGGTTCGGGGTTAAAGCCGTTCCCGATGAGGCTATCACATTAGCCACCCCGGCCTGATACGACATAAGCATATCCATATTACCCTCAACCAGCACGCATCTGTCTTTTATTTTTATTTCCGCCTTGGCCTTGTTCAAACCGTAAAGTATCCGGCTCTTATCATATATCTGGGTCTGGGGAGTGTTTATATATTTGGCAATATCGCTCTGGCTGGCTGTCTGGCCAAATACTCTTCCGGTAAATCCAGCCGGAGAACCGTTCAGGTCGAGTATCGGAAACATTATCCTGGATCTGAAACGATCATACGGCTCAGAACGGCCTTCTTTCTTGAAAGCCAGTCCTGAATCGACTATTTCTTTATCCGAATAACCGCAACTGGACAAAAACCGGCTTAGCGAGTACCAGTCATTCGGAGCATAGCCCAGCCTGAATTCTTTTATTATTTCGGATTTCAATCCCCGTCCGGTCAGATACTCCAAAGCTTTTTTGCCGTAACCCGAGTCATACAATTGCTTTTCAAAAAACCTGACTGCGGCTTCATTGATGCTATAAAGCCTGTTCTTTTCATTCTTCACTGACGGATCGTAATGGTCTATTTCTACCCCGGCTTTAGCAGCCAAGATCCTCAAAGCTTCGGGAAATTCAATTCCCTCTATCTCTTTTACGAACTCAAACATATCTCCGCCTTTTGAACAGCCAAAACAATGCCAGATCTGGCGTTCTGGGGAGATATAGAATGAAGGCGATTTTTCATTGTGAAAAGGACAACGAGCCTTAAAGTTCACTCCTGCTTTCTGCAGTTTTAAGTATCCGGAGATAACATCGACGACATTGAGTCGGTCTTTTATTTTGGAGATGTTATCAATCATTATAAATAAATTAATCCTTTTTATGTAAAAAAGGAAGATTAGCCGCTGTTATTATGTTGTAAAGTTTAATTAAATCATAGCTTTTTAACAAAGTCAAATGTGGATCCTGTGAACAAAAAGCCCTGGCGGGGGCTTTATTTATACGATTACGATCATATCATCGGTATAGGATATGAACCGTCAAAACATGCTTTGCAATAATGATCAGGGTTTTGGCCTCCTCCTTCCAGTATAGTATTCAGCGCATCCAGTGATAGATATTCCAGAGAATCAGCCCTCATCCTATCCCTTATCTCATCTTTAGACATATGGGAAGCAACAAGCTCTTCCCTGGAAGGCATATCTATCCCATAGAAGCAGGGAGAGATGGTCGGCGGTGCGGCTATCCGGATATGAACTTCTTTAGCCCCGGCTTCTTTCATTTCCACTACTTTTCCGGCCAGGGTTATCATCCGCATTATCGTATCGTCCACCATTACCACTTTTTTATCTTTGACCAGATGACTCATCAGATGATATTTCATCTTTGAATACCGGGCTCTTTCTTCCTGTCTGGGAGCAATAAATCCTCTGCCCGGCAGATATGAATCCCTGATATAGACCGCCCTCAGAGGCTTCTTCGCATGGAAAGCGAATCCTTCGCCCGCGGGTTTTCCCGATTCAGGCATATAGGTTATGATGTCCGCCTCTGGAAGCGGAAATAATTCAGCTAGCTTTATCCCCGATCTGAATCTGAACTCATCCTCTATTTCCCTGCCGTAGGTCAAGCTATCCGGCCGGGCGAAATAAATATGCTCCAATACGCAATGGGCAGGCCGCTCTTTTCGCGCCTGATAGATCTCGGGAGGACCCTTAGGCGTAAGCTTAATGATCTGGCCGCCCTCCACCGTAGTCAACCTTTTCTTTGTGATATCCGAGAAAGCGCAAGTTTCTGAACCGAAATAAAATCCATCCTCAGTTTCCGTCCAGAAGAAAGGCCTGTTAGACCAGGGGTCACGGAAAAGATAAGCCGCATCTTCAGACAAAAGCGCGGCGGAATAAGTTCCGCTGGTGGAATTTATGAATTCGGAAATTCCGGCGATCAAATCCCAATCGTGCTTTTCGGCAAAGCACAAAATATATTTAAGCATATAAGCAGTGTCATTATCGGTTTTATAAACCTTCACGCCCAGGCTGCTCAGAACTCGGTTCTTGGCATCGATATAAGGTATGTTCCCATTGTGGATCAGGGCAAACCTTCCCCGAAGAACATGGACCCATTGGGGAGGAATGCTTAAGGTAGAATTTTTAGCCTTATCCAATGTCTTTGATGTCGAGTATCTGGTCTGAGCTATCATCATCATCGGCATTACCGATTTGATCTTATCGGTCAGTTTTTCATCAAAAACGCTAGAGACCAGGCCAAAGCCTTTCTCCGTTCTTAAGAATTCCGTATCCGTATAAGCTATGCCGGCGCTTTCCTGGCCCCGGTGCTGCTGGTGATATAACCCGAGGATCACATCATCTACGATCTTCAGATTCAGCCGTTTTGCAACCGCTCCGAATATTGCACACATCCTGTTTTGTATAGAGAACTGGGTAATATTTTACGCTATCCCTTCTTTTTGTCGAGTTTATCCAAACCGGCCATTTTAACTACAATATAGATGACAAGTGCGACTACCAAAAAGTCGATTACCGTGGATACCAGATCGCCCCATAATACCTTAGCAGAACCGACTTGAACCGAGGCCTCTTTCAAGCCTTCGGATTTGCCGATGAGAATGCCCAATAAAGGATTGGCTATATCATTGACCAAGGCCGAAACGACTTTAGCCACAGCCGCTCCCAGTATGAAACCGATTGCCAATCCGACCACGCCCTGCTCCCTTATAAAATCAAAAAACCCGCTTATTTTCATGGGGCTTAATCTAACTGACAATCCTTAAGTTTTGATGAGTTACCGAAGTTATAAATTGAAATAGAAAACAGGGACAACGGGTTGTTTTATTATTTCGGCGTAAGATCAACTCTCTTTTGGGTCACTTGCCCTTTTATTATTTCCACCGAGATTTTTGAAGGCTGATTATATCCTGCCGGAAAAGCCTTAAGATTCCAAAAAATATCATAAGTACCGACTGGAACTTCCTCAAATAAAGCAACGCCGCCCGTGTCAGTTTTTATCTCGCTCATAGCACCTACAGGTCCTCGCGGACCGATTTTACCCAAATCAACCGCAACATCCATGATTGGCTGGCTCCTACCAAACACTTCAACTCTCAAAACACCGAAATCTTTAACTCCAGGGTTTAATTCCGAAGGTGCCACTGGCCCGCCGCTGCTAAAAAACCCGAGAATAAAAGGATATCCAAAATATATCAAAGCAATTAAAACTGTCGCTGACACGAAACCTAAAATAAATTTTTTCATAATTTTATTTTATCAAATCTTCTAAATTAACGCCAAGCGCCTTAGTATTTTTCGCCATAGTCTAAATTTTAATTTTTCGCTGAATGTAAAACTTGGCGGG
>Ga0209514_10003013_pt1 | contig 24889 bp, 27 predicted proteins | sample Subgrocontami58m_FD_187452 | JGI IMG/M metagenome (GOLD analysis project Ga0209514, IMG submission 187452) | Subsurface groundwater microbial communities from S. Glens Falls, New York, USA - GMW37 contaminated, 5.8 m (SPAdes) (version 3) | ecosystem: Environmental > Aquatic > Deep subsurface >...
GGATCATTCGCAAATTCATCCCGGCAGCCGCGCGCGCAAAAGTAAAAAACCTGCCCGTCCGATTTAGCGCTGATTGCCTTCTCGCGTTCGACCGACATGCCGCAAACCGGGTCAATCGCCATGGTGACCGTTTCCTTGAACTCCCCATCTTCGAGCCACAATACGCGGTCGGCGATGTCTTTGATGCGCTGGTCATGTGAGACGATGACGACACTACGTCCACCTGCCCCGCCGCCTTTGGCAGGGTGCTCTTTGGCGATGCGTCGCAGCAGGCGCATGATCTCATGACCGATCTTCGAGTCCAGGTTGGCGGTCGGTTCGTCAGCCAGGATCAGGGCCGGGTCATTGACCAGGGCGCGGGCGATGGCAACGCGCTGTTTTTCGCCGCCCGATAATTTTTCAGGGAGAAAATTCAACCGTTCGCCGAGTCCCAATTCAGTTAGGATTGAAGCGGCTTTTCGTCGCGCTGCACCAGACTTGGATCCCGCGAGTTCCGCAACAATCGCGACGTTCTCCAGCGCGGTCAATGCCGAGAGCAGGTTGAAATCCTGAAAGATAAAACCGAACTGCTTAAGGCGAATATCCGGCAGACGATTTTCCGCCAGCGCACTGATGATTGTGCCGTTCAATTGAATTGAGCCATCAGTAGGCTTGAGCAAAGCGCCGAGCATGGAGAGCAGGGTCGTCTTGCCGGAACCAGAGGGCCCCATGATAAGCACAACTTCACCCGGGCTAACGGTTAGGGATACATCGCGAACGGCGGTCACTTCGGTTGCGCTGGAGCCGTAACGTTTGGTGACGTGGGCGATCTGCAAAGTCTCGCCTTGAGAAGAAGAGTTTGTCATTTTTACCTGCCTCGAAATACCATGGCCGGGTCCAACCCGGCAATCTGACGGATGGGGATCATTGCTGAAATTGCGGCAATCACCAGGGAAACACTGCCTACCTTGAGCAGTGAAATGCGGCTGACTTCCAGCGCCAGGTTTGACCCAAAGATGGGAACTACCACAGTCAGCAGCAGCGTGAGGATCAAGCCGAAGAGAAAGCCCAGAATCACGCTTAATATCGCCTGTGCCAACACTGTCAGATAGAGATCAGTGTTGCGTGCGCCGAGCGCTTTCAACATGCCATATTCCCGGCGGCGCGAGAGTGTGGATGTGTATACGGTCAGCGCCATCACCGCCAGTCCGATCAAAAAGCCGATCAGATTCATGATGGTGATCACGTCCGTGCTCATATCCTTGATTACCTGACGCTCCTGCGCGGCAAAGTCATTTTTCGTTTGGGCGGTGACATCCCTGACTTGAGCCTGAATACGGGCGGCGACAGCTTCTGGAGATTCTCCATCGCTCACCTTCACGAGCAGGAAGCTGATGGTATCGTAACTGTTGCGCGCCTCTTCAAAATCGTCCATTGAAATGAAAGCCACCGAGTTGACCAGGCTCGCAGTTCCTTCAGAAAAACCTGTTACTTTGAATTCCTTGCCGAGAATCTCAACTTCATCACCCAAGGCGATACCGGATTTCTCAGCGATATTGCGGTTAAGGATCGTTTCACCTTCAGCGGGCAGACTGCGCCCGGATGAGATACTCCACGGGCCGCCGTATTCAGCATTTTCCGGCAAGCCGATAATATACGCCAGGTTTCTTTCATCACCCGCTACCACGTTGTTCGTCAAATAGTGGATGGGCGAGACCGAGGCAACGCCGGACACATACTTTACTTTCCTTGCGACAGAATCCGGCAACGACGAAGAAGCCATATGCATATTACGCACGTCAGCCTGCGAGACCCAAATGTCTGCGCCGCTGTATTCAATGTAAGCCGTGACCTGCCGTTCGACGCCCGTAAAGATGGCATCCAGCGAAAGGATGAGCAACAAAGCCAGGGCTACTCCGCCGACGGAGATGACCAGGCGGGCCTTGTTCTGAAAAAGGTTGCGGAAAGCCAGCCGGATCATTTGCGGAAGACCTCCGCCGGCGCAAGGTTGGCCATCACGCGGGTTGGAAAGATTGACGCGATTAATGCCATGCCCAGGCCGGCAAGCAATGCCTGCCCGCTATCCACAGGGTCAAAGACGATCAGAAACTGAGGTCGGGCAGACATGATCCATTGAGCTGCGCTGTTCGCCAGCAAGATACCGAGTGCTGATCCGGCTATCGAAGCGAACAGTGCCTGCGTTACCACGATTTGATAGAGAAAGCGATTCTTCGCTCCGATGGCTTTGATGACGCCATACTCGCGTTGACGTTCCACCGTAGCGGTGTAGATGATCAACCCAACGATCATTGTCCCAACGAGGAAGGCGATGCCAACCATCAGCTTGAGCGGCGCCGAGAAAATTTTGGCGAACAAAATGATGTCATTAGCGGACATCTCCTTCTTGGCGAGCGCGTTGACCCCGGATATATTGTTTAATCGCCGAAGGATGTCATCCAAACTTGTGCCGTCCGAGGTTGTGAGCAGAAGGAAACTGGTAGCGCCCGGAGTCAGCAGCAAATCCTCTGCCGCTTCCTTCCGTATGAAGAAATAGCTGGTCATCCAGGAGGTAGTACCATTCGATAAGCCGACAATGGTGAAATCTTTTCCCATCACTTCGACCTCATCTCCAAGTTTTAGATCATGGCGGTCAGCGAAAATACGATCAAAGACTATTTCTCGTTTCGAGCGCGGCTCACTTCCTGAGATCAGTTCCCATGGCCCGCCGCCCAGCTTCGGATCGTATCCGATCATGTACGCGGGTTGTTTTTTTTCATGCAGGTCGAGAATGACAAACTGCGAGAGGATCGGGATCGCTTCATCCACGCCTCGGACTGTTTCCGTTTTCTGAAGGATTCCCTCTGGCAATAGGGAGGTTGCCCCGAGCAGGTTGACCACATCCTCCTGCGCCACCACAATGGAGCCGGGCGAATGGTCGAGGTAGGAAGTGATCTGGCGATTCATCCCGGTCAGAAAGCCTTTGAGTATAAGGATCAACATGACAGCCAATGCCACCCCGCCGATGCTCAATGCCAGGCGAGTTTTGTCTTGAAATAGATTACGGCGTGCAAGAGACATGATCAATTTCCTTTCAGAATAACGAATTCATCCTGCTTCCAATATAGCACCGAATCTGTCAGGGCATGAGCGCAAATCAGCGTTGTAAGCAGAAAGAACGGCAGCCAGCCGAGCGATTCCCACGTTCGGCTCAGAGGCTTGGCGTTCATTGATGTCCTTTACGGTTCCAGATTGCCTGCAACCGCGCGAACCTCGCACCCCACTTGGCAAGCCGCTCATTGGGATAGCGTTCAAGCCAGGAAGTTGTCGGGGGTGTCGCGCTCTCCGGCCCCAGCCCCCAGCCGCCGTGATGGTAAAGTTCTTTGCGCGCCAAAGTTGCGGTCTCCAACGTTTTTTCTACATCAACGGTAAGCAGCTCTCTATTGCGTACAACAATCCGACCGTCAATCAATACAGTTTGCACGTCGCGACTGGATGCCCCGTATACAATCATGGCTGGAATGTCTGATGATAGCTGCAATGAGGGTTGGTCAAATTTCAATAAAATGACATCCGCACTCTTACCGACCTCTAACGAGCCGGTTTCCTTTTCTAATCCCAATGCCTTCGCTCCATTAATTGTCGCCATCCGAAGTACATCAACTGGTTTCAGCGAGCCAGCGCCGTATAGGAAATTGCTCATCAAGATGCAGTTGCGCATCTCGGTAAACATATCCGAACCCTCGATCCACCCACCGCAACTATCTGTCCCAAGCGTTATGTTGACGCCCGCTTCATAAAGGGACTTTATAGGCAGCCAATGTTTGGAGCCTATGCCTGCATTCATCCACACCGAGGGACAATGCACTACACTAACACCTGCTTTGGCTATGGTTTTTATGTCTCCATTATTAGCCGCAAGAAAATGCACGGCGATAAGTCGTTTGTTAAGCAACTTCCCCATCTTTAAAAGACCGAGCGGGGAACGGCCGCGAAACAGCAAACTGAAAATACCCATTGGCCAGTGAGGAAAAATATGCATGTGAATGACTAAATCTTCACGCTCCGCCAAATCTGCCAGACGACGCATTGTCTTTAGTGAGGTTGATATATCGCCCGCTGGTCCAAGCGAAACACGAATGCGCCCATCAAATTTGCCGCGGTATTCCCGCAAGAGCTTTTCTGCCTCGGTAAGTTGCGCATCGGCATCATAATCAGTTGGGCCAAAAATATCGGCAATCGCTGTCTGGACGAACGCCTTCATGCCTGCCTGTCCCAATGCTTCAGCCGTCTGGCTGCTGACTTCGAAAGTTATCGCATCGGTCGCCACATTTGCCAGTGTCATACCGGAAAGCAGCATCTCTGCCGCAGCCAGATGTGAAGCAGCCAACATAATCTCTGGTGTAGCACTGAAAGCCAAAGCTGTATCCTCCCCAGCAGTTTTTTCAAAACCAAATCCCACCATGGTGCCCTTGTATAACGAGGTTATGGTGTGGATGTGGCCGTTGACCAGGCCGGGCAATACAACCATGCCGCGCGCGTCAATCACTTCGCGCGCCGGATGGTCAACACTTACAATCTCGGTTGGGCCAATGGCGACGATCTCGCGCCCGCGAATAGCAATCGCCGCATCGCGGAGGATACGATCAGATGAATCCACCGTGACGACGGTGGCGTGGATAATCAGAATGTCGTCCATCTTGAGTCTCCTATCTTTCGAAATTTACACGTTAGCAGCCAAGCCTATTGGCTTCGTATCGATCATCTTCCGCAGGTTCTCTAGTCCCTGCCGGCAGCCCAGTTCCATCAGCCAACGTGCGGTGGACCGGCGTGGTGCGCCCGGTTAGGGCAATACTGCTTCCAGGCTTGAATCGCTCTCGAATATAAAGGCACACCGCTTGCCGCCACGTGCGATGGTGTTTGGTTGTTCATGGCCGCGGTGAAAACGCATCTGTGGTGAATACTCGTTGAAGACAATCTCATCAGAGTGGCAGAAGGCTTCCGTGAGGCCGGGAGATCCCATATCGCGGAACGTCTCGAAGAAGCGGCAGCGGGTGATGTGAAGGCTGTAAACACGGTCGCCACGCTGGATACCATCATTCTCATTATTACGAATGAACCCTTCTTCCATCTGGGCCTCGTGCTCTTGGTGAAACCATTCCCATGTTCTGGGCAGGGGCGGTGGCGGAAGATAGGCTTGTCGTTGCACGGCATTGGCGATGTCTCCGAGCAACGCATGACTTGTTCGGGAAGCTATAGTTTCTCCTCGCACCCAAAGAAGTTCGTTATAGAAAGCCCCCACCAGTAGGAAGGTCTGCTTCACTTCCTTGAGGCCGGCATCATCCGTTGGGCGGGCGAACTGCTCACGATAGCGCGGCGCCGATAGAAGCATCCGCGCAATGAACAGGAAACGCCGCCATCCAAGCAGAGGGCGCAAATGCTGATTGAACAATCGCGGCATGACAAATAGGAGAATATAGATACGCCGACGTCGCTCGCGGACTGGGTCAAGTTTCTTCGATGAGCTTTTCATATTCCTTTTCCTTACACGTTGGCAGTCAAGCCAGTTGGTTTTGCCTCGATCATCTTCCGCAGGTTCTCGTAATTCAAGCTTGTCTTCAAAACAAACTTGCGGGACGGTGCGTAACATCAGTTATAAAATCTGCGGAGAACCGTTTAATTCTATTGCGCAACTTCCAGGAATGTCGCTTCCACGGTCATGCCCCAGCGCAGGCGCGGGTCTGCGTCAGCGACGGCGATTCTCACGGTGTAAAGAATATCGCCGCCTTGCTGGGTGTAAGCCTGGCTGATTTCTGTGATCGCGCCTGTGAGCGCGAGATCGGGCAGGGCATCTGGCACAAACGTGACCTTTTGACCGACACTTAGTTTGACAACTTCAAGCTCGGTGATGTCTGTGGTTTCGACGATCCACGCGCTGAAATCTGCAATGCTGACAGCGCGCGTTTCTGCACCGACCTGTTCGCCCACTTTCACGTTGACCTCCGCCACAATGCCGTCAAACGGCGCGATCAGAACGTAATTGGAAAGCGCGTCTTTTGCCGCGTCCAGATTGGCTTTGGCAAGCGCCAGTTGATCGGCATTGGGACCATCCAGGCTGATCTCATATTGATGCTTCGCTTCGGCTTCAACAGAGAGAGCGGCATCATACGCGGCGCGCGCTTCATCACGTTCGCGGATCTTTTCTTCAAGATTGCGCAAGGCTTGATTCAAATCCTCCTGCGCCCGTTCGAGATCGTCTTCGGCGGCTTTGCGATTGGAATTATCTTCAGCAAGGTCTTTGTATTTATCAAAGTCATCCTGCGCGTCCTTCAAATCCGCCTTGCGATCTTCCACAGTGGCTTTGTTATCTTCGATGTTATCTTCAATGTTATCCACATTCAGGTCATCCCACTTCTGCTCGGCTTTGCCGCGCACAGCTTGCGCGCTCATGTAAGCCTGCCAGAGTTTGGCGCGGTCACCGCTTTCATTGCGGAGCAGGGTATCGTAGGCATTTTGTGCGATGACAACCTGCGCCTCCGCCCCGCCCGCATTTGCGAGGCGGACGAGGACATCTCCCTCGCTGACAGAGTCCCCGGCGCTCACGAGCACAGCTTCGACCACGCCGCGCGCTTGAAAGGATAGGTTCGTTCCATAAGCAGGCTCGAGGCGGCCTTCCGCCACCACTTCATTGGGCGAGACCACATCGGCAGGCGCAGGCGTGGCCGCGGGTTGATTTCCACATGCGGCAAGCGCAAGAGAGAGGATGGTAAATAAAGCAATGATGTTTAATATTTGTTTTTTCATATTTACCTTCTTTTTTGATTACGTTGAACGTTTAACGTTTTTTTGTGATTGTTCAGCAAGTTGCTGACTTGGGTATGTCTCGATGCGAGGGTAATGGCTTATCGCCACCACCACAGGAGCACAAAAGCTCCCATGAGAATATCGTAGACAACGCAAGTAGGGACGTACCAGGGCGCAATGGAAGTGTTGAGAGCCTTGGGATGCTCGGTAATAACGTCCCACACGGCATGTGCGAAACATGCCAACGCAAGAAACAATGGACTCACCCAAAGGCCAGCAAGCGCGAGGCCGAAGAAGACCGCGGAAACGCCGTTTTGAAGAGCCACCTTCTTCGGGCTGGCAGTTGACAGGCCAACGCCGAGGTAAACGCCACCGAAGTATCCGACTAAGACAACCAAGATGTCTCGGGCGTACTCCTTAGGCAACAGTGTGAGAGTGAAAGCGACAACGAGGGCGCCAATTGCGCCGACGAACATAAACCTTTTGCGAATCATGTGCTTCTCCTTGTGTGTGATTGTTCAGCAAATTGCTGGCTCGGGGTATCTTTCGATACGAAGGTAATGGCTTATCGCCACCACAGGAGTATAAATACTCCAACAATCCAATCATAGGATAAACAGAATGGGATGTACCAGCGCGGTATGTTCGTTTGAACCCCGCGCGGGTAATGAAGGGCGTCCCACAGGCCGTGCGCAAGATAGCCTGCCGCAAGCCAATAGGGCGCGACCCAAAGGCCAAGCAGGTCCAGCGCGATGGTCAAACCGATGTTTCCGAACTCGATGAACATCTCGCGCTTGCGCCCGTCCATCAATACGAAACCAAAGTAAACGAATGCGATACCCCCCAACCCAACGATACCGATGATTAGTCCCCTCAGGGCGTGTGCGCGTTGAATCGTATTTTACGTCATGGCATCATCTCTTTTTTGGTTCTCGCTTTTATATACTGATATTGTTTATATGGCTTCAAAATTGGCGGACGATGATGAAGAGCAATAACGCGGCCAACCCCAGCCAGCAGAACCAATACAAAGTCTCTACCCACCAGACGCGAACGACTTCGCCCTGTTGCTCGAGTCTATGTTTCTGGAACATGCCCGCGGCATGGGAAATGAGTCCGAGCAGAAGGATCGGAACTGCATAAGGCGCAAGTAGATTCGCCAGCAGAAGGGCAATTCCCGCGCCCAATACCCCAGCGCCAATAGAGGATAAAAGTTCCGCCCCTTTGATACGAGAGATTTGTGTGGAATTAGTCATGTTCGTTTCCTTTCTTGCAACTAGAATAGCACCGAGTCGTTCACGGGACGAGCGCCGATTGGCTAATGAAAGGCAAGTAAAATTACCTGTTCAAAATAATAACCCGACGATCTCTCGCGAGGCTTGGTCAAATCACAATGCAACATTGTTTGAACTTAACTCAACTCGCGCTGAGGACATTGGACTATACGCCTTAATAAGAGGGATCTTGCCAGAGTCCGTTTTTGGAATCGCGGATACACGCTGTACTCGGATATAGGGTGCGTTCGCCCCTTCTTGAGCCAACGAATGGATGAGCTGATCGACAAGTACTTCGTCAGTTAGTCCGTCACGCACGCTTGTGAGCAACACCACCAAACCATTATCCGCTTGTTGGGCCACCTGCCATCCACCGACTGGAATAATATCCATTATGCGGTTGAACACGAGAGGCCGCACCGTTACTTTGCCGCCAGAGACGTCTGGCATGGTAAGCGTATCCTCCACCCGCCCTTGAATATTTTCCAATGCTGCAAACGGCAACCCACAGGCATGAGCCTCCATGCTCACGCGCACACTATCATTCAACTCGTACCGGATGAGCGGTTGAGTGCGGCTGAAGAGTGTAGTGACAAGCAGTTTGGCGCCATATTCTCCGGGAGGTACAGGTCGGTATTTTTCGTCTACGATCTCAGTGATTACCAGATCTTCAAAGAAATGCATGCGCCGGCAGGATTTGTGTTTGGCTGCGATGCTGGCAGTTTCAGTCGCGACATACTGGTTGAACGGCTCGTCACCCCAGGCTTCCCGCACAAGTTTTATTGTCTGTGGTGTCAGTATTTCCGAGGCGGCATATACCACTTTGGGATTGATGCGCAGCCGTTGCGCAAGTTGTTCCTCAGCCAGAATGCCGGTCATGGAGGCATAGGCAATTAATACCTCCGGCTGCCACTCATTGAGTTGCTCAACAGTCTGAGACAGTGGTTGGCTGGCTGGCAACCGCAGGGATGGACGCCACCAGCTTTTCACGGAGGCAGCCACTTGCGATGACATATGCCAGGGACTGATTGAAGCCACGGTCGCCATCCGCTGACGGTGCGTGAGATTGATCCGCACGCCTGACCATTCCTGACTGCGAGCAAAAGAAGCCAGCACATAAAGCCATTCGGCTTCGTCAAAAAGGAAGAAACCCGGATGGCCGCTGCTACCGGAGGTTGCATTGACCCAATAGCGATTCTGATACCGTTGGCCAGCCTCTCCTTGTGTTGCGTAGGCGCGCACATCTTCCAGATGCAGTCTCCGATCTGTCACCAATTCATCGAAATGTTCCATCATCATGGCCTTGGTAAGTACCGGCAGTTCATCCAGTGGACGTCCGGTTAGTCCTTCGTGGAACTTTTGATAGAAAGGCGACCGCTCGTAAGCGTACTGGCGTAAATGGCGCAAGGCTTCAGCCTGATGCGTCTCCAATTGTGGGCGTGTCCAGCTTTCATGTTTGCGCAACTCTTCAAGAGCATGCAGTAGCTTGAGCATGATTTGTATATTCATAGCTATGCTCCTTTCAATCTTTTCCTTGGCTTGAAGATACCATTGAGTCGGCTAGCGGACGAGCGTAGATTGGCTAATAAAAGGCAAGTAAAACTACCTGTTCAAAACGAAAACCCAGCGATCTCTCGCCGGGCACACGCAATGGAGTTCATTTGGCCACAACGATGACCGTAAAATACAGTTGCCTTCCTTATCCTTGCTTTTTTACCAGTACGCGCTTTCCGTGCCAACCGACCAAAGTCAGCAACAATCCCCCGGCCAGACTGAGTATAGAAATTGTCAGGGTTGCGTCGAACCAAAACTCCACCGGAAACAGGCGAATGAGCGTATCGGAGTAGGAAAACAGCCATGAACCCGGTTGGAAGAAAAACAGGTGGAACGTTTCAAACCAAAATTGCCAGGCGAAGATTGCCAGCAAAGCGATTGACAGGATGATCCCGGAAGTCAAAAGCCCGCCCGACTGGATCGCCGAGGCAAGCGCCTGTCGCTCTCCTTTTTGCCAAAGGATCAAACCCATCAAGAGGAGCAGAATGAACACGGCTTGCCAGACGCGCAAAACAGTTTGAAAGACCGCTTGCACGTCTGCCATATGTGATACTTCTCGTGCATTATAAACAGGCACACCGTTCAGGAATTGTTTTGAGAGCTCATCACCGGGAAGATGAGCGCGCACATAATGAATATTCGTTGAGGCAAGGATGAAGCGCTGTTGATTAGTGAAACCGAACGTATCGGGCGGGAAATTGGCCCTGTTGTATTCGAAAACCAGATACGAGTCAGTAGCCAGTAACTGTACTGCGCCACCGACAATGAAAATGGTGATAAGCGAAATGATGAGTAATTTCAGGATTTGAGTCAATCGGTTTGGCATGGCGCCTCTTTTCAATGCGAGGATAAATCTCCTTTTTAGGGAGATCGTTTTGACAGATTGTATGAGATTCGTGGAGAATACCGAAGCGCTGATTTGCCTGTTCGCGGATAAGTGCTTTGGCTTATCAAGGATAGGCGCGCTTAAGCCAATCCTGCGGGTTGACTTGTACACCGCCGACCCATACTTCCCAGTGCAGATGCGGCCCTGTAGTACGACCCGTTGCTCCACCCAATCCAATCACTTGTCCGGGTTGAACCATGTCGCCGGGTTGGACAAGGATTTTTGAGAGATGATCATAGGCCGTGTAAACTCCCCAACCATGATCAATCACCACAACGCCCCCGCGCACGGTCAATTCGCCGATGTAAACGACTTTGCCGGGAGCACTGGCGTACAATTCGGTTCCAGTCTGGCCGCAGAAATCCAGACCGCTGTGGAAATAGTCATAAGTGCCGCCATTGTAAGAGCGGCGGTTGCCGAAGAGCGAAGTCCAGCACACTTTGAACTCCGCAGGCACGGGGCTGGCGAATAGACCATCCCACATCTTTTCAGGTGTGACGAGAACGCCCAATGATGCCCACAGTTCGCTTTCCGGTTCGGTCACTGCCGGGTCTATGGTAACTGGATTCACCTCCAGACTCGGATCATATGGGAAGTCCGCATTCTTGACAAGTACATTCTGCGAAAAAGCGAAGCGTTCTCCGTCGGGTAGTTCACCCGCCAATGTCAATGGGTAAAGACCGGGCGGCGTCATGGCATGGATGCCCTGCAAGGCAACATAACCGTAATCCTGCGGGAAAAAGTTCAGGGTACGATCAGCCAGCGAACCGCTCATCGTCATACCCGGCGGTGCAGAGACTTTGACCACCGTCGTCCCGCCCTGGATCATAAGCAGCGGGTCCACTTCGACCTTTGTGATGGACTCCGGTAAACCAGCTGGCGCATCCCCTTGAGAGTCACCGGCAACTCGAAGCGTATCCCCCGGCAAACCTGCCCATGTACCTGGCAAGTTATTATCCAAAGCAAGTTCCCAAGAGTCTTTGCCATGTAATACCGCCAGTTCCAACAAGGATTGGCCTGAGGTTAAATTAGCGCGTTCAGTTGGAACTGGATTTTGATTTTCTATTGTTGGGATAATCAACGTCACGCCGGCATATAATTCTGCAGAACTGATAATCCGATTCAATTGGGCCAAGGTTGTATCTGAAAGGTCATAACGACGACTCAAACTGCGAAGCGTTTCACCATAAGCAACCGTAATCGAATTCAACTGCCCATTTACACCTTTCAGGCCTGGGATGATCAAACGAGCGCCAATCACCACTTGTCCCGGATCGCTGATATTGTTCGCTTGTTGCAAGTCTTCGAGGGTTACTCCAAAACGCGCGGCAATCTCCCAAAGTGAATCACCTTCCTGAACAATATAGTATGGCTGATCCTGCCCGCCATCCTGGGCTGTGACTGGTGAATAAATAACCAGCGGAAGAATGACCGCGAACGAAATAAATAAAAGTTTGGATAATCTCATTGCATCTCGCACTATAAATTTTGATATGCCACAATCTTGAACAAATCCTCGTGAGTATGCAGGAGAGACCTCAGGCGATGCAGGCGCTGACATTGTACAGCCACCAGCAGGCGGCGTCCACCATCACGCCGAACAGCACGGATAATATTCTCAGCCAATTCTTGATTCTGTCTTTCCCATGCGGCGCGATCTTTTGTAGTCCAAAGCATCTCTGTAAGCCAGCAAACCGTATGGCAGAACGCGCCGAACCACAGCCCGTTGACAGTCTGCACATCGTCAGCCTGGATCTGACCCCAGCGCAGAAGCCGGTCAAAGGTCCGCACGAGGCGGCGCCTCCAGCCAGAGTCCGGTGTGAAATCAGCGTATAGTTCCGGCGTCGGCGCGACCGGAACCAGAACGATGTCTGTGGAGGCAATGATCGGCGCCAGCGCTTCGCGGACCTCAAGAGAAGCCCGCGCAAAGTCCTCGCGCTCCCACGCTTCCATTGTGATTTCAGCGCACAACAGATCAGGCGCAAGATCGGCGACGACTTTGCGCAAACAGCCCAGGTCATAAGCGACTGGCTGGTTGTGAAGATCGGACATCGTTCCGAGGATTGCGAGACGGGTTTGGGAAGAATATCTCATTTTCAAGAAAGATAACATCGAGTTCAAGAGATGATAAACACAAAGCCGCTTGAAGTCATCAAGTAAAACTACCTGACTATAGTCCCGACGCTCTTCGGGATTTTGACAGCCGCCAGCATGGCTTCGGTGCGCGAATGTACGCCCAGCCGTGAATAAATATTTGCAAGGTGACCTTCCACCGTGCGAACGCTCAGATACAGCCGCGCCGCAATCATCTTGTTGCTCAACCCGTGCGCGAGCAATTCAAGGATCTCACGTTCGCGGGCTGTCAGCGACTCAATGACTGATTTTTGTGATTCTGTAAGAGTTGATTTTGACTGACGCTTTTGCAGGAATGCAATTGCCAGCGATGGACTGAGATACTGTTCGCCGCGCGCCACCTGGCGGATGGCGATACCCAGCGCAGACGGCGGTTCATCCCTGGACAAAAGGCCTGTTACCGTTTCTGGAAGGGACTCATATCCCGCATCTTCAGTCAGGAGCAAAATGGCCGTCTCTGACGAAACGGATGGTAAATCAGCATTGCTTGTTCGCGCATTCCAGACCAAAACCTGCGGAGGTTTTTTTTGATCCAGTGGGATGACGCACAAACCCGGCAGGCTGGCGATCAACGCCGCCAGCCCGGCACGATCCAGTTCATGACCACCGCCAACTGAGACTATGACTTCATAAAGCGTCATTCCATCATTTTACTTCAAGAAGTTTAATCACCTCTCCTCTGTCATTTTGGATACCGATAACTAATTCACGTAAAAGGCTCTATGCGGCGATAAACTTGTCTTGCTGTAATGCCTTCCACTCTTGCATGAGTATTTTTGGGACATAACCATTATCTACATATTTCTGACAAATTTCAGGCGCGCGCAGCCAGGGCTGATGATCCACGCCATTTAGAATATGCACTTGCCAGCCAGGCCGTCCAGCCGCGAGCACCAGCGCGCCGGTCAACGGAGCAGTCTGGTCCTGATCGCCGTGGATGCACAGAACGGGAAGATCACCGAGCGCGTCGGCATCCCTGTTTGCGTCGTAATTACAGATGACTTCCCAGAATGAAGATGTGAACGACCGCCACGAATGCTTGACGATATCGGCCGCGACTTCGCGCGGCAGATCGCGGCGGAAATAGGGCATGAGCCGCCCAAAGATACGGCGGGTGATGATACAGATAATGGCGGCCAACACCATGTTCGAGAAGAACCATCCAAGCGGAACGGGCTGGCTGCTGAAGAAACGGCGGGCTACTTTCGCGTCGCCGCCAAAGAAGGGAGTGCTTAATAGCACGAGTCTTTCCACTTGCTCGGGATGACGCGCCGCGTAATCGATGGCAAGCAGAGTTCCCATCGAATGACCGATGAGCGCGAATCGCTTTTCGTTTTTCAAAGTCTGATAAAGCGCATCCACATGACTGTCAACCGTGTAACGCGACCAGGGCTTGGGCGAATCGCCGAAGCCGAGTGGATCCACCAGCAGGATGCGGTACTTCTTTTCGAGCGCGCCCAGCCGTCCCTGCCAATAGCGCGTCGTCCCGCTCAGGCCGGGGATGAAGACCAACGTTGGTCCGTCTGTGCCTGTTTGAATATAATGAAGAGAAGTCGATTTCGTTTTCATAATTTACTTTGTGTTCTTTGGGTCAGCATGCTTTGATGATACGCTCTTAAACTTCTCCACACCAGCGCTAGTTAGCCAATCCCGATACAAGCAAAATTGCGCATGAATAATCTTTCTCATTTGCCTAGCAAAATGCCCAGGAGCGGAATCAACCCGCCGCCTGCCAGGGTGGACAACACCACGCGCAAATTGAATCGGCGATGCGCATCCGGCAGCAAGTCGCTCGCGCCCACATAGAGAAAAACGCCAGCGGTAAAACCGATCAGCCATTCGAAGCCCGAGGAAGGGATGAAACTAGCCAGCAGAGCACCCAATGGCGCGAAGCCAGCATCCACTGCCAGCGCCACCCAGACCCTGAAGCGGCTGTAACCTGCATCCTGCATGATAATGGTAGTTGTCAATCCGCGCGGAACTTCATGGACAAATACAGCCAGCGCAATCATCAGTCCAAGCGCAGGCGCGGCGCGATAGCCGACAGCAATCGCCACACCGTCAATCAGACTCTCGGCGCCAATGCCGATGAGCGCCGACCAGCCGATGGTGTGAGCTTCACATTCGGCTTCGCCGCAGGAATGAAGCATGACCAGTTTCTCCAGCAGATAAACAATAAAGAAGCCTGCCAGCAACGCAATGGCATTGTGGCTTTGCATCTCCGGGATCAAGTCGAACAGCGCAATGGCAACCATCGCTCCACCGGCGAAGGCGACCATGTAGCGCTGTTCGAGGAGGCGCAGGCGGGTGTACATCGGGAGCATACCGCCTGTCAGGGTTGCAACTGAAGTGACCAAGACATAGAGAAGTGGAATCATGTTTGAAAGTTGAATATTACGTTAACCACAACAGCCACCGCCTCCGGTGTACCCGTCATCTCTCGGCCAGCGCAAGCGCCGCCACCAGGGAGGCGGTGGACGATAGAAATCAGCGTGCCAGCTGCGACAAAATCGTTTTCCATAACGTTCCACACCTTCTCCGCGAATGAGCTCTCCGCATACCGGGCAGCGAACTTCACGCCGGGCCTTCAAAAGAGATTTAAGACCGGCGAGAATACGGAAATTTTGTCGGGTCGAAGCCGCCATCGAAAAACTCCAGGTGGAGTACATCACTTTTCATCAGCCGAGAACGTCACGGCTGATAATGAACGAGTTTTTGGATCCATATAGATACGGCGTACGAGGCATGTCGGGATCGTATACCCACGTGCCGTCGTTGGTGCGGAAGCAGTAGAAATAATCACAACCCGGTTCCAGTTCGAGTGTCAGGAACCACGCGCCATCATCTGCGCGCTGCATCCGATAAACACTTTCGTGCCATTCGTCGAACCAGCCTACCAGATACAGGCACTGGCTGCCGCAACCATCCATCACGGGCATCGTGAATATCACTCGCACCCTGTCATTGTTGCTTTCAGTGATCTTCTGTATCGTGATCATAGGATTGCCTTTTCATCTTCTTGTGGACGCTATAAATAGTTGACAGCGAAGTCCCACCTCATTGTCTTTAGCATAAGTCATTCAGTCTCAGACCACAAGCGTTAATTGGCGCGATCCCCGGATAAGCAGTTTGGCGGATGAGAAAAAGCGACGACCCGCAAATAGCAGGTCGTCGGTACATCCATGATTTATTTCGTTGAAAAGTATCGCAACTATTTCAGGCTTGAAATCACTCTTTCCAGCTTTGTCTTCGCTTCGACGGCCACGGCTTTCACAGCCGGGTCTTCTTCTAAGACACCAAGCATTTGCATCGGGTCAACGGCGGTGACGAGGATCCCATCCCCCGCCTCCTGCACAGTGACATTGCACGGCAGGAGCAAGCCCACATCCGCATTGGCCGAGAGGGCGCGGTGAGCCAGCGTTGGGTTGCACGCGCCGAGGATCACGTAGCGGCGAAAGTCAACGTTGATTTTGTCCTTCAGCGTGGTCTTTACATCGATCTGCGTCAGCACGCCAAAGCCTTCTGTCTTGAGCACGTCGGTGGTCATCTGAATAGCCTGCTCGAAAGACGTTTTGAGTGTGGTACGAATACCAATGTCAGTTGTCATCGTAATATTTCCTTTATTTATTTGCCTTATGCAGAACATCCCGCAAATTCTCGTAATTCAAACCTGTTTGCAGTCCAAACCTGCGGGACAGTGCGTAACCTCAGTTATTCATTCGGAAGCTTAATTTCTGGCTTTGATGCCCTCAAGCTTCGTGTTCTTCAACATCAAAGCGTTGACCGCCACGAGCAGGGACGAACCAGACATCGAGATGGCCGCAATCTCCGGACGCAAGATCAACCCGAATGCCGGATAGAACAGCCCAGCCGCGATGGGAAAAGCGATGGTGTTGTAGCCCGCCGCCCACCACAGATTCTGATGCATCTTTCGCAGCGTCGCGCGGCTGAGTGTGATCGCACCGATCACGTCGAACGGATCGGACTTCATCAGCACAACATCCGCAGTTTCCATTGCCACATCGGTGCCGGCGCCGATGGCGATGCCCACGTCGGCTTGCGCCAGCGCGGGCGCGTCGTTGATGCCGTCACCCACCATCGCAACCAGCTTGCCTTGCGACTGTAATTCCTTTACCTTGTCGGCTTTCTGTCCAGGCAAAACCTCTGCAAAGACAGTTGTGATTCCCAGTTCGCTGGCGATGCGTTCGGCAGTGGCGCGGTTGTCACCGGTCAGCATGGCGACCTGCACGCCCATCTTCGTCAGTTTTTCGACGGCGAGTTTGGCGTTGGGTCTCACCGCATCTGCAATCGCGATCATGCCTGCGAACTTGCCATCCGCCGCGGCATACACTACCGTGCGTCCCGCGCCTTCAAGCTCGACGCCGCGTGCTTCATAACCATCCATGGCGATATTGTTGTCGCGCATGAGTTTGCGATTGCCCGCCAATAGATTTTTGCCTGCAACATTCGCCTTCATGCCGTGACCTGGGATGGCATCGAAGCCGGTGGCGTCTTCGAGTTTTTGATTTTGCGCTTTGGCTTTGTCCACAATCGCCTGCGCCAGCGGATGCTCGGAGGATTGTTCGGCGGAGGCAACGAGGCGCAAGAGTTCATCCTCTGTTAATGGATTGCCCGATGCCACAATCTCGACGACTTGCGGCTTGCCCTCTGTGAGCGTACCGGTCTTGTCGAAGATGATGGCTTGCAGTTTCGCGGCTTGTTCGAGCGCCGTGGCGTTTTTGTAGAGAATGCCATTTTGCGCGCCAAGCCCGGTGCCGACCATCACCGCTGTCGGCGTGGCGAGACCGAGTGCGTCCGGGCAGGCGATAACGACAACGGTGATCGCCAGTGTCAACGCCCACACGATGGGACTCATCTCTGCTGGCACGTACGCGCCGCCGAAAAAATACCAGCCGAAGAAGGTCGCCACTCCAAAAATGACAGCGGCGGCCACCAGCCATTGCGCGGCGCGGTCAGCCAGGCGCTGTGACGGGGCTTTCGAGTTCTGTGCCATCTGCACCAGTTTAACGATCTGCGCCAGCGCGGTATCCGCGCCAACTTTTGTCGCGCGGAATTTGAACGTGCCGGTCTTGTTGATGGTCGCGCCTGCAACAGCGGAGCCGACTTCCTTTTTGACCGGCAAACTTTCACCCGTCAGCATGGATTCGTCCACACTCGATCCGCCCTCGATGACCAGACCATCCACCGGGATTTTGTCGCCGGGGCGGATAAGGACGATATCGTCCAGTAACACGTCCGAGGTCGAGATTTCGAGCGGTTCGCCGTTCCGAATGACGGTGGCTTTCGGCGGCGCAAGATTCATCAGCGCCTGGATCGCTTGCGATGCACCGGAGCGGGCGCGCATTTCCATCCAATGACCGAAGAGCACGAAAGCCAGCAAAAGGACTGCGGCTTCGTAGAAGACCTCGGCCTCGAAGAAGAAAGTGGCGGCGACGCTGAAAATGTAACCGGCCAACACTGAGAGCGTGACCAGCACAGCCATGTTCAACACGCGATTCTGAAGCCCGCGCCAGGCGCCGATGTAGAAGATCCATCCGCCGTAGAGAATGGCGGGCGTTGCGAGAAGGAATGACAGGATTTCGTTGGACAACCCAAAGGGCAGCGGCAGTTGAATCTTGAAGACATCGGTGAACAGCGGCGAGTAGAGGAAAACGGGGATGGCAAGCAGGAAGGTGACATAGAAGCGGTTACGCATATCGCGTACCATGCCTTCCATGTTCATCCCGCCGCCGTGACCCATCTCGTGCGCCATGGAATCCATTTCGCCAGCCTCGGCACCCATCGCGCTCATATCATGACCCGCGTGTTCGTCAGGTTTTGCGGCTGGCATCGCATGACCGGCATGTTGCCCCTCACCCCCAACCCCTCTCCCTAAGGGAGAGGGGGGAAGGGATGAGGGAGGCATCGTATGATCCGCATGCGCCATGCTTGCGGCAGGCGGATCGCCCGGCTTGACGAGATTCTCCGGCACAGCTTCGCCCGCGCATCCATAGCCGCAATCGGCCACACATTGTTTGATCTCACCCAAGGTTACAGAATCGTCGTGATAGACGGTGGCTGTGCCGGTCATAAAGTTGGTTTCCACTTTGTGGATGCCGGGATGTTTGCACATTTTCTTCTCGACGCCCGCGGACGCGAGCGGCGTTTCGATCCCTGCGAGATAGATAACTGTAGTTTTCATATTGTTCCCTTTTGTCTACGGATAAAGCAAACCCAGCGGTTTATTTGATTTTACAACCACTTATACAGATTTACAATTGTTGATAAATTTCCAGCGTTGGAAGATTACCCCTGCGCGTACAGATCGGCGCGGCTGAATGGCACATTGCTCTTTCCCTCATGCGTCACCTTCGCCAGCAGGGTTTGGTTGACGTTGATGTTGCCCGACTCAAATCCGTATGCCGAAGCGGACATGTACAACCTCCACGTACGGTACGTGACTTCATCAGAGGCTTTCACCGCTTGCTCCCGGCGGGCTGTCAGGCGCTTGACCCAGTGACGCAGGGTCAAGGCATAATGCTCGCGCAGATTCTCCACATCACGAACTTCAAAGCCCGCGTTCTCAGCCATCACGTTGACACCACTGACAGGAATCAATTCAGCATCAGGGAATATGTAGCGTTGCAGGAACGAGCCGCGCCCAAAGATTCGTTGTTGAACGAAGCCCTGTTTGTTTTCCTCCGATCCCGCACGGCGCGAGATGCCGTGATTTAGGAATAGTCCGCCGGGCTTGAGCAGGCGATAGACCTGGGCAAAATATTCAGGCAGATGCGAACGTCCCACATGCTCGAACATGCCGACGCTCACGATCTTGTCGAATGATTCGTCGCCGAGGTCGCGGTAATCTTTCAGTTCGACGGCGACCCAGCTGCCCAGTCCCGCGCGAGCGATTTGTTCATCCGCGTAAGCTTTTTGATTTTTGCTGAGCGTCACGCCCAGCACTTCCACGCCGTAATTCTTCGCGGCGTAGCGCGCCAGCCCGCCCCAGCCGCAGCCGATGTCAAGCAGGCGCTCGCCGCGCTGCAATCGCAGTTTGCGGCAGATGTGTTCCATCTTGCCTTCCTGCGCGGTGTCGAGGTCTTCCGCACCAGTGGGAAAATAGCCGCAGGAATATTGCAGGTTGCGGTCGAGCCACAGCGAATAGAAATCATTGCCGACGTCATAATGATATTGGACCGCGACGAGATCGCGTTCACGCGAATGGACTGCGCCGCGCAGTTGAGCGGGTCCTCGTCCCTGCGCTCGCGCAGCGCCCGAGGCGGGCAGCGCGGACAGGCCGAGTCCAATGCCGAAGATTTCTCCCGCGGAGAATGACCGAGTGGCAATAGACTCCATTAGCGGAAACGCGGAAAAGATGTCGCCTTCGATGTCGAAATCGTTCAGGATGAAGGCTTCGCCAAGCGAAAGTTCGACAGGCGGTTTGAACATGCGCCGCAGCGCGCCCGCGTGATTTAAAACCAAATGGAAAGATGGATGTCCATCCGCTGGTAGTTCCGTCCCATCCCATAAGTGCATCCCGAAGCGGCGCGGCGAGGGAAAGAGGCGTTCAAGTAAATCCACTGTGCGATGGATTGCAGACTCGACAGTTGAAATTGAAACATTTTGTGACATGACAGGCTCCTTTCTTGAACCTATTCAATGAAGTTTATTTATTTTCCTTTCGCTTTTCCCTACGAGTGACGACGATGAGGCCCTTGCGTTAATTTCCTTGCCTTCTCGCCCAGTTCAGGTCTGGCATATAGCTTAAGATTGTGTTCGAAGTCCGCCTGGCAGCGCGGACAGCAAAGGAAGTAATTCACACCTTCATACTCGATGACAATGTGAGCCTTGTTGCGTTGAAGACGCTTACCGCATACAGGATCTTTGAATAACATGTGAGAAACTCCTCTAGTGGCAACCGCCGGAGTGTCCGGCATGTTCGTTCTTATCCTTATCCGCTTCGACAGAGTTCGATGCTGCGCCGGACTGGTGTCCGGCATGGCCACCATGACCGCCGTGCATAAAGAGGTGGCTGCCAATCATCAAAGCAAAAAAGCCATAATACGCAACGGTATTGATTGCCACATTAAAAACGAAGATGGCAATCAGGGCAGCGACCAAACCAATCGTCAAAAACCAGACGATGGGCGGTATACGCACGGGCCGATCGGTTACAGAGGGAAGAGATTCCATTTTTACTCCTTTGAAAGCAATATACTTTCAAGAATGAGTCTAAAGGATGTGCGGATAAAACGTGAGAGGCGTTTAGCCTATTTTGTCATGCGCCGTTTTGCTGATGACTTCAATAGGCCGGTATGAATGTGCTGAACCGTTTCCCCCATGCCCTTGGACAAAAGGCTATCACTGCCCTAAATCGAATAAACGGCCCTTCTAAGGCTGTCCATCATCTTAGGCCCACCGATCAGGCCCCCCAGACCGGCAATTGTTTCTGTTAATAGAAACAGAGGCAACGTGCCAAACATCTGCAACATTACACCTGCGTAACCAATCCGGTCGGCCAGCATATCCACGAGCGCACGAGTGACAAACGGATTGCGTACAACCAGTTCGAAACTTGGTTGAGGCAGGTTATAAAACAGGCTCGTCAGAATGATCCCCAGCCTGTGATTGCAGCCAATCTGGCGATCTACCAAAGCGGGATAACGTTCAGGCTGGCCAGAGAGTACCGCCTCAGCCGCCAATCGCCCGCTCTTGATGGCGAAACGGATGCCCTCGCCAGTGAATGGATCCACGAGACCGGCGGCATCTCCGACCAGCAATGTTCGATGTGTGTTGATCGGTTCGCGGCGATTGTAAATTGGTATTGGATGTCCCTTATAGGGCTGACCTTTGATCGAGATGCCATAGCGCGTCATCACACGTTCCAATGTGGCTTGCAGTTCGCCCGGCTTGGGATGCAAAGCACCGATGCCTATAGACAGATGATCGGATTTCGGAAAGATCCAAAGATAACCTGTGGCGACCTCGCCGAAAATGAACAGCGGTTTATCTGCAAAGCGGGCAAAGAGGTCTGCCGGGACAACCGCCTCTACCTCAATAGCCCCGGCCATTACTTTCTTCCGCCGTAAACCCACCGAACGCGCAACGACCGAACTGGCGCCATCCGCGGCAATCAGATAGCCGCCTTCAATACGCTCGCCTTCAGTAGTTTCAACGATCACACCATTTGCTCTTTCTTCCACGGAACACACCGCGACCCCCTGACGGATTTCAGCCTGTGCGTGTTTTAGCAGATACTCATCAAAGTCATCGCGCATGACCATGCGTATGGATTGGTCAGGCAGAGGGATCGTGATGGTCTGTGCTCCAAGAGCATACGAAATGGCTTTTACTTTTGATTCAATGACCGCTTCAAACGAAAAGGGAAACTGCTCCAAAACATGGGCGGAGAGACCTCCCCCACAGGCTTTATAACGAGGCAGGGTTTCTTTTTCAAGCACCAGCACCCTCCTCCCGGACTGACCGAGAAAATAGGCGGCGGTTCCCCCAGCAGGACCTCCGCCGACAATGATTACATCATATTTTGTGTTCATCTATCTTCCAATCTGCCGACGATAACAACAGGCTTACAAACTAAATTGAGTGATGGCCTTCTCCAACACTTTCCTGATGCAAAAATTATATTCGACCGATGATTACAAAGAACAGCGCCATCTGACCCATCGTTCCATAAGCAGTTTTACTTATCGTTTAGATCTTCTGCACCCCCGCACTTCCGCGTATCGCACAGAATGTCTTGTGTCTTTTGCGGCGTAAATAGCGCTCGTTTTGAAAGATTGGATTCCTGTTTCCCCCTTTGATTATATAAGGCAAGGATGACATCCTCCTTACGCGTTGGATGAAACGATCTGGACGCGCGTGCCCTGACCCGGCAGATGCAGATAATCCGTATCCGGCGGGAGGGTGGGCCTGCTCCAGCGATAAATGAATTTCGCGGCCTCTGGTGGAAGATTCACGCATCCGCGGCTGCGCGGACGGCCATAGTCATTATGCCAGTACGTGCCATGAAAGGCGTCTCCATTCCCAGTGAAGAATGAAACCCACGGTACGCCCGGCAGGTGGTAGATATTATCGCCCGCGTCGCCCTGGTTGGTCATATGAATGGACGGGCCTTTGTGATATGTGCTGAAATCACCAAGCGGAGTCGGGGTGCCTTTGGCACCGCTCGAACAGCGAACCGACAACACCATCGTCTCCCCTTCAAAAACCGTAACCAGTTGCGTAGTGAGGTCTACGATGATGAATTTATCGGCGTCGGGTACATTCGGAGAAAGCAGAGTCAGTTCATCATCCGGGATGAGGCGCATGTTGTTCGTCGGCACGTAAAATGATTTCTTAAGGTAATTATCATAGATCTCGTACCAGATGCTTTTTTCCTCACGCGTCACAATGACTTTCTTTACCCAATGCGTACTGCTGTAATATAAACGATAGCCGTTTTTGACGAAGGTATAAGGCGTAAGCCGTGTATCAACAATGGGGACGACAATCTCGCCCAATTGACCTGCCGCAGGAATATCAAAGACCGTTTTCTGGAAACGAGTTTCCACAGGCTGGAGCCAGCCCGAATAAGTATAGCCGTTATCCACCTGATACCAGATTTTGTTGTAAGGATTGCCATAGCCTTCGTCGCCTTCCACTTCGGCAGTGATATTCACTACCTGATCTTTGCCAAAAACCTGGATCTGCTTCGCGTTGAATGAGGGTAAGTCATATAGCGCAATGCCGCTCAACGTGACGCGTCCTTGTGAAACTGGAGGCGCGGCGAAGGCGCGGTCAAGGCGCAGCTCGGAAAGTGCGAGACCGAGCGCACCGCTTGCGGCAAGTTTGAGGAAGTCACGGCGGGAAAGTTGCTTGAAGGATTCCATAAGTAATTATTCGTAACCTGCAAAACAATAAAACAAAGGTGAGTACAAATTATATTTGGAAAATAATCATCGAGACCAGCGCCATTTGACCCATCCTTCCTTGAGCAGTTTGACCTGGTGTTTCCATACCATGCAAACCTCCAAATTAGATACGCATAATAGCCTATTTGAACAATACGCCTTTTAGCGCTTGTGAAAACAGACACAGAATTCGATAATCGAAACAATGAAGCGCATCTTTCCGATTGGGCTTATCGGGTTGGGAATCCTGTTGATTTTCGGCACATTGGGCTGGTTATATTTTGATAACCTGGTCAACCATCCCGTGGCCGTTCCTTTGCTAGACCAGATCGCAGGTCTGCAAATGACCGATTACACAACTGGCGCTCAAGCCGCAGCACAGTTTGAAAATCTGCACAATAAACGAATTCCGTTGACTTCAGGGGCGATTGGTATCTACGGAGATTCCGAGATTACCCTATGGGCGGCTGGGGCTCCTTTGAATTTCATGGCCGCTCGCATGGTGAATGCGATGGAAGAGAAAATTGTAAAGGAAAACTCTCCATTTACACCACTTGAACAATTCACTGAAGGTGCTCGCACAATCTATGTTTTGGAAGGCATGGGGCAAATGCATTACTACTTCCAATCCAAAAACATGATCGTCTGGCTGGCCGCTGACCCGGCTGTCGCCGATATTGCCATACAACAAATCCTGGAGGCTTACCCATGAAAAAATCACACCTATGGATCATGATCTTATGCTGTTTGATCCCGATTGTTGGGCTGGCAGCGGTATTTCTTTTCAAAATCCCTTTGAGCAATGTACTGCTGTACGGCCTGATCCTGCTCTGCCCGCTTTCGCATTTACTGATGATGAAAACCATGGGACATGATCATTCCTCAACGGGACCTGATACACAACATCAACATCATTCAGGTGCCGTTACTGCTCCCCCGCAAGAGAAGCGATCATGACCCAGTTACCGCTAAACGAACAGGATGCGCAATCGCCGCCGACCGCCGACCACAAAAGGATTGGGGTCATCATCACCTTCGCAGTGATCCTGACGCTCCTCGGCCTGTTGGCCTGGGGATTGAAAAAGGCGCAGGCGGGACCGCTGGATAATGGATTGGCGCCCGATTTCACCATCACAGATTTTGATGGCAGAACTGCTACGTTGAGTGAACTGCGCGGTCAGGTAGTGGTCATCAACTTCTGGGCCTCGTGGTGTCCGCCCTGCCGCGAAGAAGCCGCATATTTGGAAGAGACCTGGCGCAAATACGAGGATAAAGGCGTCGTGTTCATCGGTGTCGATTACGTGGACACCGAAAAAGAAGCGCTCGCCTACATTGCCGAATTCGACATCACC
>Ga0209514_10003015_pt1 | contig 24879 bp, 14 predicted proteins | sample Subgrocontami58m_FD_187452 | JGI IMG/M metagenome (GOLD analysis project Ga0209514, IMG submission 187452) | Subsurface groundwater microbial communities from S. Glens Falls, New York, USA - GMW37 contaminated, 5.8 m (SPAdes) (version 3) | ecosystem: Environmental > Aquatic > Deep subsurface >...
CAATGTCGTGATGAGGGATTTTGATCCCGCCAAGTTCCTCAGCCTGCTCACCGACAAAGCGCTCGGCTTGACGCATCTCATGGGGGTGCCGACCAGCTTCGCAATGCTGGCGCAGGAGCCGGGCTTTCTCGACCGGTTCCACCAGGAGGCGCTTGCGACGGCGAAGCTGCGTCATCCGAACATCGTGCAACTCTACGGGACGGGGATCGCGGAGGGGCATCACTTCATCTCGATGGAGTTGATCGATGGGAAGTCGCTCGCGGAGGTGATCAAGGACGAGCGCGTGACGCCGCGGCGGGCGGCGAGGCTCGCGCACGCGCTCGCGGAGGCGCTGGAGTACGCGCACGCGAACGGGGTGATCCATCGGGACCTGAAGCCGTCGAACGTGCTGGTGGGGGAGGGGGACCATCTCTACCTGATGGACTTCGGCCTGGCGCGGGTGGGGGAGGGAGCGGGGCTGACGCAGTCGAACACGCTGCTTGGGACGCCGGTGTACATGTCGCCCGAGGTTGCGAGTGCAATGCCCGCGGACGCGCAGGCGGACGTATACGGGGTGGGGGTGGTGCTGTACGAGCTGCTGACGGGGCAGCCTCCCTTCGCCGCGGCGGCTTTCGCGTCGGTGATCCACGCGGTGATCGAGACGGATCCCCTGCCGCCGCGGGCGCTCGTGGCGGCGATTCCGCGGGACCTGGAGACGGTGACGTTGAAGGCGATGGAGAAGTCGAAGGCGCGGCGCTACCACTCGATGACGGCGCTGCGGGCGGACCTGGGGCGGTGGCTGGAGGGGGAGCCTGTGCTGGCGCGGCCGGTGAGCTTCGTGGGGAAGCTGGTTCGAAAGGCCCGGAAGAACCGCGGTGCGACGGCGCTGGGGGCGTTGGCGCTGGTGGTGCTGTTGGTGGCGCTGGGACTTTGGTGGCGCGGTCGGGCGCGGGACCTGGCGCTGGCGCGGGAGAAGGTGGCGGCGTTCCGCTCGCTCCGGGCGAAGGGGGACGCGTCGAGCTCGCGTGCGGCGTACGAGGCGCTGGCGCAGGCGATCACGTTGTCGGGGGAGGCGGAGGAGTACCTTCGCGAGAAGTCGAAGGCGCGCATGGAGGACGTGCAGGCGCTGATGAAGGGGGAGGACTGGAAGGGGGCGGAGGGCGCCTTGGAGCTGCTGAAGGAGGCGGACGCGAAGGTGTCGCTCTACGCGAAGGAGCTCGTCGACCTGGACCGGTGGATTACGGGGATCGGCTCGCTGGAGCTGCACACCGACCCGGAGGGGGCGACGTACAAGATCTACGATTTCAACGAGAAGGGCCTGTGGGACATCCAACAGGACCCCGCGAAGTGGCTCCTCGCCGAGGGTGTCACGCCCATGCCCAAGAAGCCGTGGCCGATGGGGGATTACCTGGTCATGCTAGATTTGGATCGATACGGAGGGGTCAATTATCCTGTCGCTATTGTGCGGAATGGTGACACAGGCGCTCGAGTTCACCTAATCGCTAGAAGCATAATCCCGAAGGACATGGTGTACATTCCAGCGGGCGAAGCAATTCAACTTCCGGGCTCGCCGGATGCCTCTTCACTACCAGTGAAAGGCTTTTTCCTAGGACGAGATGAAGTTACACAAGCCGAATACTCGGCGGTCCTAGCACGCGCCGGACAAGCGGGTCTCAAACACACTCCTCATGACGACAAGGGGAACGCGATCTGGGAGTCCGCTACACCCCCGCGCGGTTGGGAAAGTCTGCCCGTATTTGGGATCTCATCTGACGATGCTGAATTCTATGCAGACGCCATTGGAGCTCGTCTGCCATACAGGGATGAGTTTCTTCGCGCAGGGTGCGGTGCTAGGGCTCGCGCATTTCCATGGGGGTCTCGATGGGACGCAACCCGCGTGGCCTGCGGCGCTACTTCTACGTCGGATCTGCCATCACTCGCTGGAGAATTCGAACGCAGCACGAGTCCGTTCGGTTGCCGAAACTTGGTTGGCAACATTGGAGAATGGATCATTGGATTCCATGGATCCGCAAAGAAATACTACTTCATTTCTGGCGGCAACCACCGATCCACTTACGATCGACAACTAATGCTGACGGGCGACTCGATCACCATTGCAAATCCTAGCGATATAAGATGTTTTGGCATCCGGATCGCCCGCGACTTGCCGCACTGAAGTCCGCCCAACCGCATGGTTCGCGCAAGCATCCGGTGCCGACTCAGCGCGCCTGAAGACGAACCTCACAGGAGTCCGTGTAGTGATACTTCTTCCATCGGACCGGCGTAGGCGCTCCCGAGGCGAGTTGCAGTTCGAGGCTCTCATCCATGCGGCTCATGACCAGCATTCCAGTTGATGCATCTATGCTGGACTCGACTCGCTGATGTCCACTGGTCTGAACCACTTGTCCAAATCCCTCCTGATCAGTCTTGAACTCGGGCGTGGAGTCCGTGGTGACGCGAGCGACAAGTCGACCCGCCATCATGGAGATGCCTTCGAAAGTGAATTGGCGCCGCAAAGAGCAGTGCAGACCGAAGTCCGAGAATAACTCTCGCCTTTCGCTCCACTTTGAGAGAGGGCGAATTGTCCAGTGCGGAAGCGAGAGGAATTGATCTGCCAGAGTCACCATGAGCGCCTCCGGCCTGATTGATTGTCTAGCAGGGTGATCGGCTGGAAGACCATCAAGCGCCATCCCAATTAGCTTGTCGCATTCCAAGATCTCTACGACTCGGTGCTCCATGGACACTCGAATCTCAAAGGACTGCCCAATCATGCGAGAAACCATGTAGGCTGGACTGTCCTTCGAACCTGCAAGGGGATCCCCTCTCTCGCTGTCATAGTCGACCAAGAGGCCGTTCGATGTTCCGGACATCCTCTCCGCGCCTAGCGACTTTCTGAAGCGCACCCTTTCCGGTGTCCGCTCCAGGACTGTCAGATCAAATCTCACGCGTTCAGCGAGGTCCTGCGTAGTCTTGGCAGGGAGGTCTGGGACTTCGACCTCAGTTTGCTTGTGTGAGTTCGCCTCATAGTGGAAGACCTGCCCGGGTTCTACTTGAAAATGCAGGATCTCGTCGTCTGCCGGGCAAGTCCCGATCATGCGTAGAAGGGCAGACAGAACGATGAGTTGGCGCATGCTCTCACACCCCATTAAACTAAGCTAGGGGGAGACACGCTTGGTGTCTCCCCCTGCTGATTCTCGTGGATGCCTGCGACTACGCGACGAAGAGGAGGATGCCGATCAACTCAAAGATGCCGCTGCCGAACGCCGTGGCCAGCGCGCTGCCAACCTGCTGGCCGATCGCCAGGAAGCTGCCCATGTCCTGGTTCAGGAACCAGCCGAGCTTCGGGCTGGAGACGAACGCCGTCGCGATGGACGCGAGGGACAGGCCCGCAAGGCTCAGGGCCGCATTCTTCTTCGACATCTGGATGACCTCCCGTTGGGAGCCTACCGAAATCTCTCTCACCCACCTGAGCCAAGTTTCAACTCGGCTTCTCAACCTCTAATGGAGCAAGGACCCTGCCAGGATGGGACCGATGCTGGGCGAGTTGGCGCTTTCGCGTGTTTCTATTTATGCACCAGTGGGTTGCGTGTATCGACCGTTCCGGGAGGCATTTCCGGGGAAAGTGCGTCATGGAGCGAGCGGTGTTACCCAAGGAAACCGGGTAGCGATTCGACCCGTCATGAGTGCAGGTTCGGGCGAGTCCGGATCGCGAGCACGTTTCGTAATTGTACACACAACACACAGTCTACACGTGTCTTACGTATGTTAGCTTCAGTAACCATCGCGGGAGATTGCCCGGACTTAGGTCATTTGGCCGGCATGCGGACACGCCAGTGCCATGGCCGGTCGCCGAACAAGGTCATGACGCACTGCGGCAACACGGGACGCGAGGACGTAGAGGCTGTCCGCTGGAGCGCTTACGCGTACCGGCCCGCTGCGCGGGCACCCTGACGGCGCGCTGACGGGCGCCTATCGGGATAAGCGGGTGCCCTCCAAGCCCGCGTTCCACTGGCGCTTCCGCACCCGCGAAAGAAACGCGGTCGCGCGAACATGTCACGCGATGCGTTGGAGCGGCCCGCGTACAAGAAGGAGTAGAGCGTGGTCCTCCATGGCCCTGGAATTTGGGGAGGCGACGGAGGCCGTCGGTCGATCCCCAGGCATCACTCCGCCAGGGCCTTGAACGCCGCCTGCGAGGGTTCGCTGAAGAACTCGATGCGGAGCTTGTCCAGGACCTCGGCCGGCAGCCCCGCGAAGTCGCGGCTATTCTCTGTGGGAATCAGAACCCGTCGCGCGCCAGCATCCATCGCGACACGGAGCTTGTCGCCGAGGCCATCGACCCGCGAGAGCACGCCGTGGAGGCTCATCTGGCCCAGCACGACGAGCTGCGCACCGATCGGACGGGCAAGGGTCGCGGAGAGAAGGGCAATGTAGAACGCCATGCCCAGATCATTCGCGTCCTTCCCCTGGGTGAGGCTCATCACCTGCAGGTTCACGTCGTACTCGCCGAGGTCCCGATCGATCCCGATCTTCTTCCCCGTAGCGCGCAGGTAGTCGTAGGCCATGCGGCCCGATTCGCGGATTCCCTTGGACGCGACGCCGACCAAGGAGAACCGCCCCCCACCAGCCGCGACGGAGCACTGAATCCGAAAGAGCGAGAAGCGCCCCTCCGCGGGATCGTGGCCGACGGTGAACACGTCGCCCGGCGGCAGCGGACCATCCGGAATGACCTGCGTCGATCCGAGTTCCTTGCAGCTTACGAAGGTCTCCTGGCGCGTGTCCTTTGCGATGTACGAGAGGTTGACCCGAGCGTACTCCACGCCGCCCATGCGTCGGAGCTGCTCCTTGATGCGACGTCGCAGCTCGATCGCAAACCGAAGGTACTCCTCTACCTCTCCCGTGCTGCACTCGCCGCCGGGGTGCAGGAGCTTGATGAGCCCAGAGGTCGTCCGTGCGATCGCCTTCCGGTCACGTTCCTCCACATGGCTCCCGAGCTGGAAGTGGCGGTCGTAGACGTCCGCGTAGCTCCGCGGCCGAAGCTCGTTGTGAAAAATCTCGGCGATGTAGTCCGCAATGAACCCCAGGTGGAAGGTGAAGTACGAGGGCTGCATCTTGGGCATTTCCCAGCCGGGCAGGTAGGCGTGCCAACGATCGTGGAAGGCCATGTCGTTCCGGATCGTGTCCGGAAAGGGCAGAAGAAGATGCGAAGTGCGGGCGATGGTCTCCACGTCGCCGTCGAGGTTGCCGTTGAAGACGAACCCGGCCTCGCCCTGGATCGTTCCCTTGGCGCTGCCTCGCGAGAATGACCCCAGCTCCATGTAGTCCTTGTAGAGCTGCTTGTCCTCGGGCTTCTTGAAATGCGACCCGGCGACCTCGTCGAACGCGACGACGTCCCATCGGGTGACGAGGCCTGGCTCGTACGGTGGGGCATTCGACGCGAAGAGCTTCGGGATCGTGACCTGGCCCCCGGAGAGCAGGATCGCGTACGGGGAGAGTTCGCGATAGATGTAGGACTTTCCAGTGCCGCGCGGCCCCAGCTCGACCATGTTGTAGTTCTTCTCGACCAGGGGGATCAGGCGCAGCAGGAAGAGCCACTTCCGACGGGGTGTGAAGTCGGGGTGGGTCGGTTCGTACCCCATCGTCCTCAAGAGGACATCGACCCACTCGTCCCGAGTGAAGCGCCGCCTGCTCTCGACGAACTCATCAAATCGGGCGCTGGCGATCTGGATCGGGGCCAGGCGCTGGAGCACGAACGGTCTCGTTGCGCCGCGATGGACGATCGTCTCGTCATAGGTGAGCTCGATGTTCGCCCAGATCCCCCCGGTGAAGAGGCGTTCGTGCTTGTGAACCAGGTCGGGCTCCACGTGCACGAAGTCGAGTCCGCTCGACGCAAGCCGCGCCCAGTACTTTCCGCCCTGGTCCTTCTCGTCGAAGGTGACCGTGCAGAGGTCGATGACCTTCATCGAGCCCTGCTTCTGGAGGCGCGCCTTGATGAGCTCGCCCTGATCGGCACGGACGATCCGCTCCGTAATCGTCTCCTTGACCTGACGAAGGCCCGCCTCGATCTCCTCGCGATTCGTGGTCGAGCAGAACTTGCCGAGCAGGTATTCCAGCACGTAGACGGGGATGTTGAACCCGACCTTGATCTTCTTCACCAGGTCCTTGCGGACGACTCGGCCGGCGAATGCCTCGAGGAGCTTCCGGTCGAGATCGTCCACCGGGACCTCGTCGATCGGAGCCATGACGTCCTTGCCCTGTTCCGCTTCGCTCATTTTCAGTCCCACTCCTCGAGATCGACCTTCAGGACGACTTCGCAGTGGTCCAGAAGCTCGTCATTGTCAGCGTCTCGCACCTCGACGCGAAGGCGAGCGCCCCGCGGGCAGGTTTCGTTGCCTTCGCGATCGAGGATGAAGGTGACCGCAGCACCGTCCGGGTCGATCTTGCAGCTCTGGGCTGAACGGAAGAGCCGACGACCGCTCTCCGGCTCGACGACCCTGACGACGACCTGTCGTCCCATAATCTTCGCGTCCGGGCCGAACATGGTGCTCTGGCCGGCCCCCCCAGGTCTGACCTCCACGCGCGGTCTGACGGAGGTGATCTCGGCGATGGGGGTCAACACGGCGGCGACCTTTTCAGCCTTCTTGGGCCATCGGAAGACGACCACCGGGATCACAAGCTCCTGTAGCGACGCGCCGCCGTGGAAAAAGCCCACCCCGCCGTAGGTCCGGAAGGCGTTGATGCTCCGGGGTACCAGGCATTCGAGGTCGCTTCCCGTGATGCTCACTGCTACCGCGGTCCTGTGCTGGAGGCCTCGCCCGACCACGGCCCGACGCGACTTCCAGAGGATCTCCCCGGCGGGTGGGTCATCAACCTCGTCCTTGTCCGGCTGCCAGTGGACGAACCCGTGGTCCGTCACGACTGCAATAGTCGAGTAGCCCGCACCCTGCAGCCTGCGAATGGCGCGGACGTACCGCTCGATGTGTTCATCAGCCCCCGTGAACTTCAACTCGCCCTCGTGCCCCTGGCTGTCGAACTCGTCCCCAAAGACGAAGAGTAGCCTTCCAGCTTCCTTCGGCCCGGGCGGGAGCGAGTCTAAGACCGTCTTCACGTCCGTCGTCGACGCCGCCTTCAATTTGTACCGGCGGCGGAGCCACTCCCGCCGGCTCTCCGCTGTCGCGAGGTCCAGCGTGCCGTCGCTCGCCGTGACCCGCCACCGAGGGGGTACATCCTTCGTTACAGCGACGGAGAGTTCCCCGGGGTCGTCGGCAAGAGCGAACGCCATGCCGAGCGCGGTGATGGAAGGGAGGGGCGCCCGCGCGGCTCGCACTTCGCTGCGCCGCGACGGCTCACCCTTGTCCAGGGCCTCCGCAAGCCGTGCCCCCAAGTCGTACCGGCAAGCGTCGAGGACCAGCACCGCCATCGGGTCCTTTGCAGGTCGGGCCTTGGCCAGCAACTCGCCGGCAAACGGCAGTCCGAGGGCATCGATACCCTGCTTGTGCAGCAGCTCCGAGAAGGCGGCGTTGGACCCATCGACATGTCGCAAGTACGCACGGCGCAGTCGCGAACGGACGCCCTGGAGGCCGCCTGGCAGGTCCGCACTCTCGCGGAAGAGGACCTCGCCCTGTCGGTCGATCTCCCAACCAATCGCGGTGAACCAGGTCACTGCGTCTCCCGGGGACCTCCACCTCTTCTCGGCGCCGAACTGATCGCGGAGCAATGACGCGGCGTGGGCGAAGGAGTCGAGGGTGTGCCACGGCACGCTCTGATCGGCGCGGTTCCCCCAGAAGCCGTCCGCGTGGGCACCATAGAATGGCTCTCTCTCCTGAAGTCGTCGAGCCAGCGGTTCGAACTCCTCGATTTGCGCAAGCTCCTCGACCTCCTTCTGGAAGAGCGCGTCCTCGACCGCGCGGGACGCGAGAGCGGGGATCGGCGTCGTCAGGTTCCGTCCCCAATGGACAAGGGAGGTGATCCGATCGGCCTGCAGAGCCAGGTTCTCGAATGCGCTCATCAGTTCGACGTTCTTCTGCCAGCGCTCCAGCAACTTGATTGCGTTGTTTCGAGCGGGCCCCTGCGGGATCACCCGATCTCCGTCCGCGGGCGGGTCGGCCGACACGCGCGCGGCGGCATCGGTCGCCAGCAGTCGTGCCACCGCCGCGGCGCGCCAGTCATCGTCATTGGCCGCCCCCGGTGCCGGGAGCCCGAAGTCCTCCGTGACGCGCCGCGCGAATACCGCGACGCGCTCGGCATCGACAAGATCCGCGATCGGCACGCCGCTCTTGGCCAACACAACGAGGATCTGATCGTCATCGACGAGCGTGGACTTCGCGTTTCCCGGGGTCAGCTCGCGCCATGCCGAGAGGGGGCGGTCGATCCACTCCCTCGCGTGCGCGGGGAGGATGGGTCGCAGTTGGGCCTCGTGATCGCGGGCGATCTCCACTCCGAAGCTAGCAAGCGCCGCGACCAGGGGGTCCGTCCACACCTTCTCGGCCTGCAGCTCGAGGACCTTGAGGTAGCTAATAGCATCGGCCGCGATCGGTAACCAGACGACTCGGGGGACGGGAGGCGATGAGAGCAGCCGCTGGCGCAGCAGGAGCTCGTGCTCTTCGCCGCACCAGAGCTCGAATGCGTTACCCTCCGCCGCGGCACGCAGCAACTCGCGCCACGATCCCTCCGGGTCGCACCAGAGGAGGAGTGGGGGCGGGGTGCCCTTCCGACCCAGGACGGCCGCCACCTCGTTGCGGAGCCACTCTCGTAGGCTGGATTCGTTGCTCATGGGGTTGGCGACGCCCCAGGGGGAGTCTTCCAGAGCCTGACGATGAAGCGCTCGCCGTCTTCGACCAGTTCCGGTTCGCTGCCGTTGTGCTGAAACATCGCCTTGACGATCTTGCGGGGCACTCCCATGCCCATGTGCTCCAGGTACCCGTAGTCGCGCATGACGTCCTTCAGGAGCTGGTTCCGCGCGGCGCGGCATCCGGCACGCATCCTGGCGGGCGTGATTCCGTTTGGCAGTCTGCCCGGCGAGATTACCTCCAAGCGGTCTTCGTAGAGGGACAGTTCAATATCGGTTCCCGAGAGCAGATAGTCCCGGTGAACCAGGGCGTTAACGATCGCCTCGCGGATGGCTTCCTCTGGGTAGTCCCAGCGTTCTTGCCTTTGCGCGCCTCCCACCAACATGGCGGTCACTTGCATGTTCCTCCGGCAGAACTCAACCGCCTGTTCTACGAGGCCGTTCTCGACGATTTGCCTGGAGGCGTCCATGAGGGGCGTCATGGGTCCGCGAAGCGCTCTTCGCTCCTTCGCGGCGTAGTCCTTTACCCGCCCCGGATAGGCCACCGTGTCGATGCCTGCCTGAGGCAGGAAGCGATTCGGCGTCACGCCAAACAGCAGCATGCCAGCGACGGTCGCGCCGGCGTCAGGGGAGTCGCCCGCGAGAATCTCGGTGTTCGCGAGGAGCGTGCGCCAGTCGTCCTCGTCTTTCGGCTCGGCCTGCTGTCTCACCCGCACAAAGTAGTCGCGCAGGCGCCTGCTATCCAGGTCTCCGATCCTGCATCCCGACACCGGTCGGGTTTCGAGCCGGAATGCGCCTCGCTGCTGAAAGAGCCGCTCCAGCTCCTCCGTGCTCGCCTCGCGGTTGATGTTCCCAACACGGATGTAGTAGGTGCTGTGTTGGTCGTGCCAGACGTGGTGCACGGTCCAGCCGCGTTCCACCCGGACGACGGCGACATCCTTGCCTGGCTCGACGTCCCGAACCAGCTCGAAGTAGGGAATGACTTCGGGCCGGATCTTGTCGCGGCACGCGGCCATGACCCACTCTTCGAGGTTGCTGCGCGTCACGCCGGAGATGGTGCCATCGTCCTCGACCCCGAGCAGGACCTGCCCGCCTTCGAGATTCGTGAACGAAACAAGCTCCTTGGCGAGAGCTCGGTTCTCGATCGTGTCACGTTTGAACTCCACTCCCGAGTTCTCGCCGTTGTGGATGATCTCCAGCAGCTCGGTCTTCGTCATGCAGTTCCCTTCAGAACCAGTATCCGATTCATCGCACGTCTCGAGAAGCGTTCCACCAGCCGGGGCGGGGCAACTTGCCTTCACGGCACCAGCGGCGCTCGTCGGCCCGCCATGCTGCGCGGTCTGCGATGGCCTGTTCGATATCCTTGGAGGCGAGCACGTCGGCCGCGAGAAGCCCTGCACGCTGGAGCGGCGCGATGTTCACACGCACCCCGTCGTTCACGTCCGGGTCGTATCGTCGCTCCTGAGCGAGAAAGGCGTCACGCGTGGACGGGTGCGGCGAACGCCCGTCACGGGAGGTCCACTTGTCCAGGGGCTCCTGCGCAGCGACCTCGTCGAGCGCGCCCGAGGCAAACCCGCTGATGATCACCTGCTCAAGCCGTTCATCGAACGCCTTCAATTCATCGATCCTTTCCAGGAGGTCAAGACGTCTCGAGTCCTGGTCTGCGGTGCGGCCCTGGAGCCTCTCCAACCCCGCCAACTCCGTCTGGAGACTTCTGCGCAGGGGCCCCACGTACTGCGTCCGAATCTTCGGCAGGAGGTCGCCGTCGAGGCGGTGGTAGTACAGCAGGCACGAGTACACCGGTGCATTCCGCACCGCCCCTCCCCTGCGCGCGCGGTGCTTGCCGCTCGGAGAGCTGGTGAGATGCCACGCGACTGGGCGCTTGCGAAACTGCGAGGTGTGGCGGCCGAAGAAGTCCGAGGCAAGCCAGGCGCCGAGCGGCTTGCCCATGATCTCTTCGAACTCTCGCTCGATAGGCGTGACGCGCTCGGCACCGAACTCCGCGGCGATCCGTTCTCGGACGCGGGCCAGCAGCGTAGGCTCTCCCGCGCCCTCAGTCAGCGGGATGATGCCGTCGCGATCCGCCCACGTCGGACAGGCATCCCCGGCTTCGACCTCGCGTGGCCACCGGTGGCCGAGGAGACGGAGTACGAGGACGCTCACGTAGTCCTCGACGAATCGCCGCAGCTCGGGCTGGCAGATGACGCCGTCCTTCTCGCGCAACTCGCGGAGGAGCCAGTAGACCGAGATGGGGTGAACATCGAGCTTCTGGGCGAGCTCTTCGAGGAAGCTCTCCGCGGGGATGGGGATACGCGCGCCGGAAACGGCCACCTCGTTCTCATCGCTTTCGTCCTCGGCGGCGGCGGCCTCGTCGTCTTCGTCCACCGTCCCCCCGGGGCCCGCTTCATCGAGCGCACGGAGCTGCCGCTTGAGGTCAGCGAGCGACTCGGCACACAGCGACCGGCGCTCGGTGCTCGCCAGCGCATTGAGGAGCTCGCGTGGCAAGGCGATGGCGTCGGGCAGCGACGGCAAGGCGTCGTGGCCCGAAAGGAGCGGAGACCACCCTGCGGGGGTTCCAGTCTCGTCGACCACGGCCTGGAGGTCGTCGCCGTCGATACGGTAGGCTTCCAACACCTCACGCTCGGAGAGCGCCTCAAGCGTGTGCAGCACCGCAGCGACGGCTTCGCTCTCGTCCGCGATGCGCCGCGAGGCGTCCGCAACCGACACGCCCCGCACGGCAAAGCCGCCGAAGCTGCGCTCCGTTGGGTCGAGGGCAGCGACGAACCGCTTGAGGATCGCGCAAGCAGACTCGAACGACAGCCACGAGTCAGGGCACCGCTCGGGCAGCGGTATCCGTGCGACGTAGCTCTCGTTGAGTTGGATCTTTGCGTTGATCGATCGCACGACGTAGCTCGAGAAACGGCAGTTCGCTGCGGTCGCGAATCCGCGGGGCATGCCGATGATGCCCGCAGACGCCCCGGCGGCGAAGATGGTTCCGGCTGGGTACTTTCGAAAGCCAACGGACCCTCGCGCCATGAAGCTGTAGGTCCATCCCTCCTTGAAGTAGTGCTGCTCATTGCGAACCACCGCGGTCGGGCTCGCCTTGATCCGCGCTCCCTGGTGCTCCCACTCCACGGTCCAGAAGTGGTGACCAAACCACTTGCCGTAGCCGCCACCTTTCTCGAATGGCATCCACCGCCTGCCGCGCACGGGGGACGCCCACTCCACGGGCGGCGCTTCCCAGACGAATCGAACGAAGCGTACGTCGTCCGCCGTCGCGAGTCCCTGGCACACGTCCGCGACGTCGCCCAACGTCCGTCCCGCGAGCAGCTCGAAAAATCGTTCTCTCAACCAATAGCAGATGGGCGTTTGTGGTATCGCGAGGAACCGGCATTGAGCGGGGTGGAAGCAGATCGACGGTTCCGAGCCTGCCACGGCACCACGCAAGAGCGCCGCCTGAGCTTCAGCCGGCATCGAGGCGGAGAGGCGGAAGCACCGTAGTCGATGGGTCTCCCGGGGGGGGGAGATTGCGAAGGTAGCCATTGCGACGTTGCTCGGCGGATCAGCCTCGGAAAAGGCGTGACGGCCGAGCTGCGCAATCGTCTCGATCCTCGTGCTCCTCAGGACGCCACCTTCGCCCTCAGCCTCGGCCCGCAATTCGGCGAACGACCGGATGAACATCCAAGATTGCGGCATGACCATCGCAACTCGACTCCCAGCACTCGCGAGCTCGAAGCAGCGCAAGATGAAGGCCGTGTATAGATCCCTCCTTCCTGATGAGAAGTGGCTCTCGATGTGCTTCTTCACGATCGCGCCCATGTTCTTTGAGCCCATGTAGGGCGGGTTGGCGGCAACCACGTCATACCGACGCGAGAGCAGGTCGACGAGGGAGAGTCCCTGCCCTGCGGCCCGGCCGAAGAAGGCTGCGGGAAGGTCGGCGCCCTGTGCCTCGGCCTCGAAGTGTTCTCGGATGCGTTCGAGCGTCCGGTCTTTCCACCCCTCGTATGATGCGACTCCGAAGGGCAGCTTGCCCTGGACCGGCTCCTGGAACTCCTTCCAGAGCGCCTGTTGTTCTCCGGTAGAGGCGGACACTCTGTACTTGGCTTCGAGGGCGTGGAGCTCTCTTTCGACCGGCTCCTCAATCTGCAGAAGCGAGCCGAGCTCATTCGCGTGGGCGAGGCCTTCGAAGATCGTGAGGAGAGCCGGCTTGAGCGGGGTGTCCTCCGGGTGCTTGCGCAGAAACGCTTCGAGGTGCTCCTTCCCGGCAGGGAGTCGGATGTCCGTCGCGACGAGGTTCATGTGGCGCGGCACGAAGTCCAGCGCCTTCTCCTTGGCCTTCATGACGAGGGCGAGCGCCGCGATCTGGACGGCGCGTCCGTCAATGTCGATGCCGAAGAGGTTGCGCTCGAGGATCGAGGCGCAGATGTCCTTCGGGACCGTGATTGCGCCTTCATCGAGGTACATGGAGTAGAGGAGATCGAACGCCTCAATGAGGAAGTGTCCGCTGCCGCAGGCCGGGTCCAGGAAGGTAATGTCGGCGACCGCCTTCTTTGAGACAGGGGCCCGATCGGCGTCGCGGACGTAGTACTCCCAGCCTTCGCATAGCCGCGAATCCGGATGCATCCCCATCCACGTCGCGCCCAGCGAGTTCTGCACCAGGAACTTCACCATGTAGGGCTCGGTGTAGATGCAGGTGGCCGGGATGATGTCCGCCCCCTCGATCTTCGAGCCCTTCCGGGTCCGAACCTTCTCGAAGACCCGTTCCTTCTCCTCCGTGTTCCAGTACTGGTAGGCCCAGCCGAGCGCGTCAGGCGCCGTGAACGCCTGATCCGTAGCGACGTCCTGGCCCTTGACGGCGACCGTTCCCGAGAGGAGCGCATACAAACGCTTCAACCCCGCGACGGAGGGTCGCAAGGCGACCTCGGCGGCCTTGGGATCGAAGAGCAGGGGAAGCTCTTTCGCCCGCCGCGCGAACTCCTCAAACAGCGTGGCGAAAAGCCCCTCGTCCTCCCCCGAGCACCGTGTGGGCTCCTTCCTCGCCAGGCGCTGGTGCTGGAGCGATCGCCCGCCGTACGCCTCCTTCTGGAGGACCACCTCGTCGATGAGCCCCCGGGCCTCCATGCAGCGGAGGGCCAGGAGGCGATTCGCCCAGGTGTAGGCGGCCTCGCGAACGAACTCGGTGAAGGCCTCCTCGCGACTCGCGCCCGCCCCAAGACGACTCTCGATGAATGCGTCCAGGACCCGTCTCGCCTCCCGATCCTCGGGAGAGAGGGTCAGTTCATCGACCCGGACGGGGGGACGGTCCCGACGGATCCCAATCGACGCGAGACGGCGTTCGAGGTCCCCCGGCTGCCAGGTCTCGCCGGTGTCGTAGCTCCCCTCGAGCACGTGCCGTAGCTCGATCGTAATCGCCTTGAGGGTACCCTTCGCGTCCATCAGTCGAGCTCCACCTCGAAGTCGCGCAGAAGGGCACGCACGCGCTCGTCGAGCTTCTTCAGTAGGGCCTCCCACTCGGCCTCGGTACGGATCCGCCGAACGGTGGCTACGTCGGAGAACCGTACATGTCGCATCTCCCGCGCGGGCTCCGGCGGCTTGACCTCTCCGGCCTGCGGCTTCGGCGCGCGCTTTTCAACTTCCTTCCGCAACGCCGCGCCCAGTTCGTCCACCAGCCGCCTGGCGCGCAACGGCAGCGCCGACACCCGGGCCGGCTCGGTCTCGGTCTCCAGCGACGCGACGAAGGCGTCGAGCGGTGCGGCCATCTCCTTCGCGAGCTGCTCGTCGAGAAGTCGCTGTCTCAGGTCTTCTGGCAGACGGTCGAGGGCCTCCTCGACGATCCGCTCCGCCTCATCGCGCCAGGCGACGAGCAGCGACTGGAGATCGAGGGCTGCGCGCGCCTTGGCGGCCTGGATCGTCTTCCAGACCTCGGGCTCGGCGAACCGTGCCCCGGCTCGCGCCGTCTCGTACTCTGCCAGGAAGCCGCGGATGCTGCCGTCGGCGAGGAGCATGTGCTCGATGGCCCGAAGCTGGGTCGCGAAGTCCCTCTGCTCCGTGAAGGCCTTCGCCCACTTCTCCCGGAACGTGCAGAGCTGACCGATGGCGTCCACACCGAGATTCAGGTCCTCGGCTCGGGCATGGATCTCCTTCACGCGGTGGACCGGATTCATGAGGGCCAGGATGGTCTCCAGCGTCTCCTTCCCCTCGTCGAACGCCTTTGGCCTGGGGAGTCCAGCGGGCTCCGCCCAGTCGACTACCTTCTCCGCACGCGCGAGCTTCTCACGTCCGTAGGTCTCCATCGCCTCGTGCAGCGCCGCAGGCGTCTCGTCGATCTTCCGCTTGCCCGTGAGCTTCATCAGGAGCGCGCGGGTCTCCTCGAGGACGGTCGCATCGAGCTCCGAGTCCTCCAGCACCAACTCGACCTTGTCGAACTCGCGACTGTCCCGAAGCGCCTTCTGCAACACCGGGTCCGCCGGATTGGTGTGCGGCATCTTGCCGATGAGGACCTTGATGGCGCCGGCGCGGACGCAGGCCGCGACCCCCACCCGCACCGCGTTCGGGTCCCAGCCGTACTCGGGCGCGCTGAACACGTCGAGGATGTCCTTGCCGAGGGTCCGTTCCTTCCTCTCCTGGCGGCTGGCAAGGTAGATCCGTGTCGCGTCAATGAGGGGAGAGTGGGGATCGACCGCACCCGACTTGTCGAAGAGCTTCAGCTTCTCGACCTCCGGGGCGAGCTTCTTCTCGCCGGCGAGGACGTCGAGGATGGCCCTCTGCTCCTGCTCGATCCGGACCGGGACCTTCTCGAACTTCGGATAGAGGGTCGGCCAGAAGCTCGCGAGCTCGGCGCGCAGACTCTCCCCCGGCGTCTGTCCGGACCGGGGCGAGAGCGCGCGGCTGGACCCGCGGAAGATCACGTGAGCCTGGCGGATCCCCGCCTTGACCCCCTCGCGCACCTTGCGTTCAAGCTTGTCCAGGTCGTTCGTCTCCCGCTCGGAGGCCAACTTGCGCGCCTCCTCGGACCTGTGCGCATCCCCCTTCCACGAGTTGATGACCTCACGCATGGCCAGGAAGCGCACGAGGTCCTGGTCGAAGCCCGGAATCCTGTCGCAGAGCACGAATATCGTGCGCTGCTCGTCCGCGCGGAGGCTTTGGTCCTCGAGGTCGGTTACCTTCGCCCCACCGAGGGCGGCCAAGGGCGAGAAGATCCTGACCTCGATGTGCCCGTCGCGAAGCGCGAAGGTCCCGTCCATGCTGACGCGGACGGGGAACTCGGCGTCCTTGAACGGGATGGTCGAGAATCCGAGAAGCGAGCGCAGGTGGTTGGTCTTCTTGTCGGGATCGAAGACGAAGTGCCTAGCGAGTCCGGCCTCGCGGTCCTGTTGACGGAGATCGCGTGTCGCGACCGTCGCCACCTCGTCCTCAAAGGTGCGCCGTTCGCCCGTGAGGAACTCGTACTCCTCGCCGATCGGCGCGACCATCTTGGCCGCGATGAGCCTGTCGAGCTCTGACTTGACCCGAGACACGAGCGCCGGCAGGTCCTCGCTCGTGGACTCGACGAGCAGACGGGCAAGGTTGTCGATCGTCCGGGGGACGTAGGCGATCTCGCGGATGAGGTAGAGCACCTCGGCAACGCGGCGCGTGAGGGCGGTCGCCCCCGGCACTACCTCCTCGACGCGCGACAACTCCCGACGCACGTCGGGGGTGACCTCGGCTTCGCCCGCGAGATTGGCGTAGACCTCATCGAAGGGGACGAGCTCGCCGACCTCCAGCTTGAGGTATGGACGTCGGCCAGCGCGCAGGATGTCCTGGGTGATCGCCAGCAGCGTGCGGGTGGATCCCGAGAGCTGCTCCCCCCGCCCGCCCTTGGACCGGAGACTCTTCACGATCTCGGGAATGAGGTGGATCTGATAGGGGAAGAACGGGTAAAGGGCGGTGAATCGCTCGCGCTCGCAGTCTGGCAGCTTCTGGCTCGTGTTGGCGAGCTCGCCCAGACCCCGAAGCACGCCGGGCGTCGCGTCGTAGGCCTTCTCGACCGCGTCCCTGCCGGCGATCTTCTTCCTGAAGATTCGGTCCTCCAGCACGAGTTCGATATTCTCCGTGGTGAGGGTCCACTTGTACCTGAATCGTGCCTCGATCTTCTTCATGTCGGCCTGGACCGCGCGGGCGTTCTGGTAGATGGCGCCCATGTCCTCGTGTGTCGTGACGAAGACCCAGATTCGCCCCTGGCCCTTGATTGCAGCCTCCTCGACGAGAGCCTGAAGCTGCGCGAGGCGCCCCGCAACGTCCTCGATCCACTGACCCGACTCGTCGAGGACGAGCAGGATGCGCGCGGGCTTGCGGGTCTCCTGCTCCCGCCGCGCAAGGTCATCGACGAGCGTTCGCACCAGGAGGTCCGCGTTGTAGAGCTCGCCCTTGTCGGCAAGCAGGAGGGCGTCACGGACATGCTCCGGCTTCGGCCACAGGTCCGGGGCGATGCCCGCGGCAACCGCGTAGATGTGTTGCGCGTAGGTGTTGAGGGTCGTCCGGATTTCCTCCCAGGGTCTGTCCGCCCGCCGCGCGACGGCCTCGTGGAACTCGACCAGCTTCCCGCGCTGATCGAGGACGAGCTCGACGGTGCGCGCGACGAGGAGGTTCGATCCGTAGCCACGCGACTGGTAGTACTGGGAGAGGAGGAGGCGGGGGAGCGGGGTCGACTTGCTGTCGACAAGCGTGTTCAGGTTGAACGCGAGAACGCGCGTGGAACACTGATCGAGGCGTCCGAGATTGCGCAGGATCGAGCTCCTGCGAGGCGCGGACGGGGGGATCCGCCCCTCGAACCGCTTGGCAGCGGTATGTCCCTGGAGCGTCCGATTCTCCGCCAGCAGGGCCAGGATCTTGGCGAGGTGCGACTTGCCCGACCCGAAGTAGCCCGAGATCCACGACCCGATCTCGGTAGTCTGGACGCGGAACGTGTCGGTGAAGTGTTCGAGGAACTCGTCGACGTACTTCTCGATGGAGGGTGTAACGACATAGGCGGCGATCTCGGCCGCGAGCTTCGCCTGGTCTTGCACCTCTCCCACCTTGATGACCGGGTCGATCTTGTCCTCGATCCGCGTCTCGAAGATGTCGCCGAGCTTCATCGTCCCTCTCCGAGTCTCACCGGGGGCATCATAGGATGTCCCCCCGATACATGAACTCCTCGACCTTCCCTACGAAGCGATACGTGCGAGCTTCCATCAAGACGCCAGGCACGAGCAGCACGACCGGTCCCTCGATGGCGCTGTGATCGCCGTCCCAGAGCATCTGCATGACGGCACGCGGCCCGGAGGCGGGGTAGAGCGCCGCAAGGCGTTCGATCGACACGACCGGGCGCCCGGGGCCGGGCGTCCGCACGGCCTCCCGCACGCTGGCGACTACCTCGGTCGTCCACATGGTCCCGAGCTCGATCGTCGGGTCGGAGCCCGGCATGGGCTCCTTCATGGAGTCGACCAACGCCTCGACGCCGAGCCGCTGAACGACTCTCGAGGTGATTTCCAGGACGTCGACCCTGTGAACAGAGAACTCGGGACTCAGGGTGGTCGTCAGGGTGTGCCATTCCTTCAGCACCGTGCGTTCCGCTTCCGTCGGATACACGACCGCCAGGAAGGGTGCCCCCGTCTTGCGGCCAATGTGGTCGTAACGCGTACGGATCCTCTCGGTCGCCTCTCGCAGCTTCCAATCCCAGTCTCCCGGCCCGCTCATCGTCCGTTCCGCTCCGCGTGTTCAGGAATCTCCAGAACGACGGTCCTTCCGGATCGCTCGAAGCGGAGGTCTCCCCTCTGGGCCAACTGTGCGAAGGCGATCGCGACGTCAGATGGCTCCCAGAGGAAGAGGCGCCAGTCCCGCGCTTCGATGACTGCCCGACCTCGCAGCCCCTCCTCGTGGAGGAGACGAGCAAGATGCAGGGCGACTTCCAGGGGCAGGACCGGCTGGTGCACGCGCTTGCGCTGTACGCCTTCCAGGAGACCGCAGTCCCTCAATGCGGAGAGAACATTGCCTGCGAGCTTCTGGCGTGTGCTTTGACGCCAAGTCTTGATCTGAGGATGTACGGCCTCAGAGGTGTCGAGGAAGTCGAGAACATCATCGCGACGCACCTCGAGGCTGTGGGACTTCCACAGGGTCCAGACCTTGTCCGTCACGAAGTCGAAGGTCAGGCGATCGCGCCTAGCGTAGTGAAGATAGACCAAGCCGACGAAGCGCGGATCCGGCGTGTGGCCCGCAGCGGCCTCCGCAAGATCTGCGAGGACCCATCGGGGCGGGCCCCAGACGAAGAACCGCCAGTGAAGCGCGTCCCAGATGCGGTTTCTTGTCTCCCGCGCGCGCTGACGAAGGATCGTCCCAGCAAGGCAGGCACTCCGGAGTTCTTCGATCGGAGTGGACAGCACGGGCGTGTGGAAGAGCGCATGGGCTTCGACCACGAGGGCACCCTTCGAGGTGGTTCGGGTGCTCCACGGACCACAGTCCCGGCCTGACTGCCCGGTCGATATCGGATCCACGGTCACGGTCCGTGCCTTCCCGTCGATCCCGCGAGGGGCTGCGCCGCCGCTGGCCGGATTCTGACTCGCACCTGGCATTGCTTGCACTCTGCCGTCGGATTGGACGGCCTGGCTCGTGATGGAAGTCCGGGCCATCTATCAACCTCGCTTGCGGGCGCGCTTCGAGCCCCGATCGCGTTCTGCGGCATTCCCCTTGAGAACCCAGTCGTCCACGTGTTCCTTCTTGAACTTCCAAAGGCGACCGAGTCGATGAGCAGGCAGGGATCTCTCGTCGATCCACTTGTAGATCGTGTCGCGCTTGACCCCGAGGTAGGCCGCGATCTCGTCGACCGAGAGCCACCTGTCCTCCATGATCACGCATCGCTCCGGTGGGTTTCGTTGGCCAAGAAGGGAATAGAACAGGTCATACCCTACTGCCCGAGTGCGAGGGCGTCAACGGAATGGAGGATCGGTCGGGCGTGGCCCTAGCGGCCCTCGTATGGCGCGTCTGGCCGCTGCATGCCGGTTCTCGCACAGACCGGGCTCACGGCATCCGCTGCCTGCGCAGGTCCTCCGCGGCCTCCTTCGCTCGCTCTGGGTGCCCCTTCAGGTCCCTGTACGCCTGAGCTACGCCGACGCCGGGGACCCCCTCCTGCGGCGCCCCCCCCCATGAAAGACCCCCTCATCGTTCGGCTCCAGGAGCCAGACGTATGCGCGGCGCTCGTCCTCCCGAAACCCCATCCTCTCCAGGACAGCCTCATCGGGTGTCATGGCCACCAAGACGCTGGTGTGGGCGCCCCGACCGCGTCGTCGCGGGCGCAACTCCAGGCGCCTACTCGCGAATCCCCAGGCGCCGCATCGCGCGATACAGCGCGGGGCGCGTAATGCCCAAGACCTGCGCAGCCCTGAGCTTGTTCTGCTTCGATTGCTCCAGCACCCCCAGCATGTACTGCTTCTCCCGCTCCTCCAACTCCTGCTGGAGCTGCACGTACGTCTGGTCGCTGCGCGGCGCCCCCGCCGCCGCGGACGCCGTAGAGGCCACAGCCACCGGCACCACGTCGCGGAACTTCTCGAAGTGCGCAAAGGACTTGCGGTCCAGCACCAGCCCCTCCGTGAACACGCACGCGTTCTTCAGCGTGTTCTCCAGCTCCCGAATGTTCCCCGGCCAGTGATACCCCATCAACATCCGCATCGCATCGTCGTCCAGCTTCTTCTTCGGCTTCCCCGTCTCCTCCGCAACCATCGCCAGGAACCGCTCCACCAACAGCGGCACGTCCTCCTTCCGGTCCCGCAACGGAGGCAACTTGATGCTGACCACGTTGAGCCGGTAGTAGAGGTCCTCTCGGAACTCCCCCGTCTCACACAACTTGCGCAACTCGCGGTTCGTCGCGCTGATGATCCGGATGTCCACCGATCGAATGATCTCCCTCCCCCCCAGCGGTCGGAACTCCTTCTCCTCCAACACCCTCAGGAGCTTTTTCTGCAAATCGAGGCTCATCTCCCCGACCTCGTCGAGGAACAGCGAGCCCATGTTGGCCACCTCCAGCAGCCCCTTCTTGTCGCTCACCGCCCCCGTGAACGCCCCCCGCACGTACCCGAACAGCTCCGCCTCCAGCAGCGTCCCCGGTAGCGCCCCCACATTCTCCGCCACGAACGGCTTCGTCTTCCGCGGCCCATTGTAGTGGATCGCCCGCGCCACCAGCTCCTTCCCCGTCCCGCTCTCCCCCGTGATCAGCACCGGATGCCCCGTGTCCGTCACCTTGTCCAGGATGCGGAATATCTCCTGCATCGGCTTCGACTTGCCCACGATCGCCGAGTAGCTGTACTTCGTCTTCAGCGTCTCCAGGCTCGTCGCCAGCACCTCCTTCGCCTCCGCCAGGTCCTTCTTCTGCTGCGTGTACACCCGCGCGTTGTGGATCACCCCCGAGAGGAACATCAACGATGAACTGATGAACTCCACGTCCTCCATGATGAATCGCCGGTTCGCCGCGTTGTTCTCGAAGTACACGATCCCGATCACCTTCCCCTCGAACTCCACCGGCGCCGCCAGGTAGGCGTTCGGCCCCCCCTTCTTCGTGGGCGCCGGCTTCGGCGGGTTCTCGGGATACACCATGATCCGCTTCTCGGCGATCGCCTGCTCCACCGCCTTCTCGTCGAACGCGAACGCCGGTCCCGCCCCCGCCCCCGCCTTCCCGTACCGCTGCGTCTCCGCCTCGATCTTCCCGTCGCGCACGAGCGCAATCATCCCCCGCTCCGCCCGCATCAGCTCGACGAGGCTCTCGATCACGTGCTCCAGCAGCCGCCCCAGCTCCAGCTCCCGCGCGTTCACCATCCGCGTGATCATCGCGAGCAGCGCCCGCCCCTCGCGCGAGAGCACCAGATAGTCGATCTCCGTCGGCGGGTGCGACTCCTCGTCCTCGCGCGACAGCTCCTTCGAGGAGATCGTCCTCCTCCCCCCCGCGCGCCGCGCGATCGTGAGGATGTCCTCCGCCCGCTGCAAGAGCCCCTGCGCGTCCTTCCCGTCGTTCGGATAGGCGACCGCCGCGATGCTCACCCCCAGCTCGAGTTTCCGCTTGCCGTCCGAGAGGTCGAGCTCCCCGACCTGGTCCTGGATCCGCTTCGTGATGAGCTGCGCCTGTGGCAGCGGCGTCTCGGGCAGCAGCACCGCGATCACCTGCTCGCTGTACCTCCCGACGACGTCGGCCTTCCGCACGCTCCGCCGCGCGATCTCGACGACCGAGCGGAGCACCTTCGCCGCGACCCCCGGCCCGTGGATGTCCGCGAGCAGCGAGTAGCGGTCGATCTCGACGAGCAGCAGCGTCAGCTTGCGCTTGTACCGCGCCGTCCGCGAGAGCTCCTCCTCGAGGCGCGAGAGGACGTTCGTCAGCGAGTAGAGCCCCGTCGACTTGTCGTACATCGCCGTCTTGAAGAGGTGGAAGTTCTCCACCGAGACGGCCGCCTGCGCGCAGAAGTCGAGGAGGCTCGCGAGGTCCTCTCCCTGCGGCAGCGTCGCGCCGGGCTGCAGGAACGCCGCCGCGTGCACCGTGGTCTCCGTGGCGATGGGGACGTAGTAGAGCCGCTCGCCCGCCGCCGCCCCCGGCAGGAGGTCGCTTGCCGGCAGGAGCAGGGGGGCCTTGCCCGCGAGCGAGAGGGTCGCCTGCGCGAGCTGCTCGCGCGGGAAGCGGCGCACGGCCTTCACCGAGGCGGCGCCGTCCTCGACGACCGCGAGGAAGCCTCCGCGCCCGCCCGAGAGCGCGAGGAGCGTCTCGAGGACGAACTCGAGGAGCTTGTCGAAGTCGAGCTCGAGGTTGAGCTTGAAGAGCTGCCGGAGGTACTCGTTCTCGCGCCGGAGGGCCGCGTCGTCTGGCTGCATGGGGCGGGTTGTACCACACGGGGCGGGCGGGGGCAAGTGACCGGGGGCCGAACACAGGGGGAATGGACCGAGCATGCTCGATGGCCTACACCATGGATTGATTCCTGGATGATGGACGGGAGGTGATCATGGCGCGACATCAGGACCTCCACCTGTCCCTCCCGATCGAGACCGCGCGCGCCGTCGACCGCCTCGCAAGGGCGCGCGGAATGAAGCGGACACAGGTGCTGCGGATGGCCGTCGAGGATGATGGGGTGCGCACCGATCCGCCCGCGCTTCCAGGACGGTCACGCGTCCGGAGGACAGACGAGGGGGATCATCTCCCGCCGGTTGCGCCTGTAGACGCGGAAGTCGTCTCGGTCGACCGTGAGGACGGGGAGTCGGGGATGGAGCTCGCTCATCCGGATCAGGCAGAGGTCGGCCAGATCGGGGCGACGGTCCGCGTAACGCTTCGCCAGGTCGGCGAGCTGCGGCAGGTGGTCCCGGCAGTCGAAGGCGAGGGCGATCAGCCCCTCGGACAGCATCGCCAGCACCAGCGGTACGCTGCGGAGATGGAAGGCCGCCTCCGCGAGGACGGCCTCACAGGTCAGGAGTGGCTCGGTCACCTCCTCTGCCACGCCGACCGCCCAGTCGTGATGCGCGTCGCCACGGTTGGCGAAGGCGACGAGGAAGCCGGTGTCTGCGATTCCCTTCACGGGCGGGTGAACCCATTCCGCGCCGAGAGGTCCTTGGGACCGCGAATGGAGCCGGCCAGCCGCAGGAACGGGCGGTCCGGCCGGGCGGCCCGCGCCTTCTCGAGCTGCTCCCGGATGATCCGGCCCTGGGAGAACCCGGTCCGCTCCGCCGCCTTCTTCAGCCACTCCGCCAGCGCCGGATCCAGCCGGATCGTGATTGTGTGACTCATATGGCAGATCCGTATCACAACCCTCCCGGCGCGTCAAGTGCGATCCGCGGAAAGCGCCGGGTCCCCGCGCAGCGGGCCGGCGCAGAGCGGGACCTGGACAGGCTACCTCACGAGGTCCAGGCACGCATCGTCGCCCGCGTCCGCGCCCTCGGCCTTGTTCGGCATTGGCAGCGCAGGGATACTCATTCGCGTCGCATGTGGAAGGGCGAGGCGTGAAACGAAAGAAGGCGGGCGGCGGCGACGGTCGAGCCCAGAAGATTGTGGTCGACGCCAGGCAGTACGTCGACGACCGAGTCTCGCAGAGCACCCGGGAACTGTCGGCGGACATTCGCGGGCTCAACGCGAAGATCGACGGCGCGGTCACGGGACTCAACGCCAAGATCGACGGCGCGGTCGTGGGGCTCAATGCCAAAATCGACGGCGCGGTCACGGGGCTCAACGCGAAGATGGAGGGGATGCGCGCCGAGCTGGCCGGGCTGCGCTCGGAATTCCAGGGGCTCCGTGGCGAATTCGCGGGCCTCAGCGCGAAGATGGACGCGGTGCTTCAGATCGTGGGCCCGATGTTCGACGCGTTGCGCCATCTCCAGGGAGATGTCGACACCTTGAAGGAGATGCTCACCTCGAAGGGCCCCATCGGCTTCCGGAAGGACGCCTCGGGGTAGGCGCCGCCCTCGCGAGTTCCTCGACCGCATCTTCGCGGCCACCACCCTGGAGCCGACGGCGGTGCAGCAGGTCGCCCGAGGAGGGGCGCCCCGCATGAAGCGGGGCCCCCCTCCCCCAGCCCGCCAGGCGCTCGCGCGCTTCGAGGACGCGCTCCTTCGTGGTGCCGAAGACGAGGATGTCGTCGCTGTACCGGACGTACGCCCCATGGCCCAGGTCGTCCGTCATCTGGTGATCGACCCGGTCCAGGTAGACGTTTGCGAAGAACTGGCTCGTCAGGTTCCCAATCGGCAGGCCCTTCCGCCGCTGGATCGGGGCGAACAGGTCGTCCCCCGGGAACCACCCGAGCGGTGCCGTGTCCGCCCCCGTCGAGGCGAGGACGAGGTCGAGGAGCGCGAGGAGCCGCGGGCTCCGCACTCGACGACACAAGAGGGAGCGCAGCACTTCGTGGTCCACGCTCGGGTAGAACTTCTGGACGTCCGCGCGCAGCACCCAGGGGAATCGCCGCGCGAACCGCGAGCAAGCCTCCACCGCGGCGTGCAACCCCTTCCCCCGCCGGCAGGCATACGAGTGGAAGAGGAACGACGGCTCCCAGAGGGGATCGAGGACCCGCACGATCGCGTGATGCACCACCCGGTCCCGATAGGGGGCCGCTGAGATCAGGCGGGGCTTGGGCTCGTAGATGGAGAAC
>Ga0209514_10003018_pt1 | contig 24877 bp, 2 predicted proteins | sample Subgrocontami58m_FD_187452 | JGI IMG/M metagenome (GOLD analysis project Ga0209514, IMG submission 187452) | Subsurface groundwater microbial communities from S. Glens Falls, New York, USA - GMW37 contaminated, 5.8 m (SPAdes) (version 3) | ecosystem: Environmental > Aquatic > Deep subsurface >...
GGTCAGAGACCAGATCTTTTCTTTTTTCGCCTTACGTTTCGCGTCCGCAGTTTCTTTGACATAAATATAACGCCCCGGCCTGTCAAAATTTTTGTAATCAGGCGCCCATCTTAATATCCTGTCAGTACGGCAATCTTTAAGAAAACTATAGCCGCCTGCTGTCTGTGAGATGATAGCGCAATATTTTTCGTTGGTAAGATAATTGATCCATGGGGTGGGTGTTTCGGGATAATTGATGATAAATTCTGTTCCGTCAGAAGAAAAATGCCCGTATTTCATGTTTGCTTTATTTCACTCCTATAATTGTTTATAAATTTTACATAACCCGTTGATATCAATAGAAAATAGATTTCAAAAGTTTAGCATATTGACCCCTAGAGGTCAAGCACAAAAATGTCTTTTTTTACGCCCCTTTTATCCTAAAAACAGCTATACCCCATCCCACCAATGCTGCCTAAATTCATGGGTATGGTTAAGGGATACGTATTCAGCAAGATCTTTCTTATGGCACTCCCTAATGTTCCTAAATACCACTCCTGTCATATAGTTACATTCCTCTTTTGAATCGCATGCAGCCTTCTGCCACACCACATCCGCGTCAACACACATAGGATGGCTGCTGTCCCCTGCAGGCATATCCAGCATCATTTCAAGCTTATCACCCGTCCTGTGCCTCTCTACCATGGCAAGCCTTGCTCCAAGTACGCTTAGGTCCCTTGTCATTGCTGAGCTTTCCGTATGCCTGGATAAACCCACATAACGAACTGGCAAGATTATATTCCACCGAACTGCCTTTCTGTTCTCATTCATATTTCCTCCGGGTTTTCAAATTTTAGTATCCTAGCCAAACCCATTAAACGCGGCCTGTCAAAAGCAACGCCTACTCGGCAAGACGCTCCCAATAAGTTAGACCACACGACTTTACCTAATAGATGCAAAGGTTCAAAACCATCAGGCAAATCCACCCACATTTCCAATGGCGTCCTGGGCTTGATCTCACGGCCAAACTCAGCGCCTATGCCTCCACCGCCGATATCTTTACAGAGACCTCCTCCTTTCTCTCCGACTTTTAAGTCTTTGAATCGGACAGGAACATCTTTTAAAGCAAAACGGCAAAAGACCCTACCGTCATCATCTGACCCGCTATCGCGGGATTCGCCACCCAGGATCTCAAGCTCTCGTCTTTTTGCTTTAGCCATACACACCTCCCCCCAATGCATTATACTTTACTTAACGCCAACATTAAACAAATGAACCGGAATTCTACCAGCCACATCCATGCTCGTTGATATGCTTTTCCACCCCTCCTTTCCTTTCGGCCTTTCCAAATAACGCAGCCATTTCTGCTGCTTGACATACGCCTCAAAAGAGACTTTTACAGCCTCATCCATCACCGGCGAAGAGGCGCGAAAACCGTACAGCGACGGACCACCATTTATGCTGACCGTTGGATCTATCATTGTCCTGTCTTCATCAGCTACGTGCCTGACAACAAAACCTTCCTTGCGCAACTCTTCGTAGATATTTGGTATGAACGCGGCATGGTCCCGCATGAAAGTGCCGGGGGTATCCTGAAACTCATGCAGGTCAAGCCGGACTAAAAATCTCCTATCATGTTTACTTGCGATCTGAGCTAATTGGCGGGTTTTAGATACTTCTCTGGCCAACACTGCTGGATAACTTTCATTAAACGCGCCTCTTACATATGAATATAAAAATATCATGGCAAAATCGCGGCAATTTTCAAAAGTGATGACGGGTAGGCGCTTTTGCATATATATCAGGCTTGGTTCAATGAGCCAGAAACCTACCAAACCTGTATTTTTATGCAACAATTTCGTCAGATCTGACCCGCCGGCAAAATTAAGAAGCGGCAAAGAAGTCATCTTTGGGCGCTCGGCTATGATCTTCTCACCTTCTTTACGGATAATGAACATAACTCTTGAACCAAACCTATTGAAAACATTCAAAGTATTGTTGGACGAACAAGGATAATCTGGAATGCCTACGATCCTATCTATCTTCGCCCCTGAAAAAGACGGCAGATCCAATGAATTCCAACCCCCTGCAAAAATAAAATATCCTGTGCCAGCGTTTAATGCACTATTTTTGGCATCAGAAAAAGAAAGAGCCTCCCGTATAACGCTGACGGTATTTTCCGAATTAAAATTCATAAGCATGACATTGGCAAAAGAAAAACCGCGCAAAGGCTTCAAGAGCGGCTCAATACCAAAATGGACCGGCCAAACCACCATATTGTCGTCTTTCCGGACTACGCTAGAAAATACCGGAGAGGAAGATTTCGGCGTATTTTCTGATCTATCTTTTCCGGACAGGAGCATGGCATGCGTTGCCCGATCGAACAAGGGCTGTGCAATTGAAGATATTAAAGGTATGCGCGAGGAAACAAAAAGTTCTAAAATATCCGATGCCATTTTCTTTAGCGCCAGGCGGCTGATAAGCCCTGGGCGATGATACGCAAGGACCCTGTCTAAGTAATCCTTATAGCCAAAAGACTCTAACTCCTGCGGGGTATGTGGCCTTCTGCCAAACCATTGCATATCGCCTTTGACGACCGAGACTAACTGCGGCAATTCGTCAAGCCGAAACGGCCGCATAACCCTGCCGAAACGCGTGACTTTTCGCGAAGCCACATCCGCTTCGTTTGTCATAGTCCTGACCTTCCAGATCCTGATCATTTTGCCTTGATATCCGACGCGCTCCTGGCTAAAGAATATCGGCCTTCCGGAATCCAGCCAAACAGCAATTCCCAAAACAGCTACTATGGACGCTGCCAGCGGCAAGAATACCAATGCCGCGATCTTTCCACCTGTCCGAAGGTATACGCTGATCTTTTTATTCCATTCTCCGTGGCCGATCTTTGAGAAAACCGGCACCCAGGCGATATTAAGCAAGTTCAAATATAAAACACGGTAGTCAAGAGGAACAAACGCAAAGTTTATGGAATTAACAGGGAGCCAAAAGGCCCAGTTAGTGAGAATGGCGTTTTTGTAGTTCGCCTTGACCGTTGACCTGTAGTCTTTCAATTTTCCCGTGAAAACCGCGATCAAAAAGAAATTCACGAGGTGAAAGACCGCCGTGAAAGGAAACTGATCAATAAGAATTTTTGGCAGGATACCGGTCAAAAACGTTTTGCCCGGGAACAACCTATCAAGCCCGATAAAGTAAAAATGCCAGGCAAAACCATAGATTGCGCCCAATATACCCATGTAAACCAGCCGCCACTTACTTATGGCCTTGATACTTTTAGACTCATGCGCCTGCGCGATAAGATCTCCTAACACCATGAGAGCCATAGACGTCAGGCTTTTAGTCAAGACCGGAATTCCTACCGGCGAGGATGATGAAGATGAAACCGGCTTTCTAAAGTATTTTTTGCCGTTAAGAACGGCTTCCTCAAGGCCTGAGTTGTCAAAAGTCAGGCCCAGATCGGGATAACTCCAAACTTCAGCGCCGGGGCTTAAATAAGGAAAGAGGACTTTCCCATACCCTGTGCTTGTATACAATAAACCATAATGGCTGTAGATAAGATCGATAGAGCCACGCTTAAAACAAGTATTGAAAAATTGACTGTCATTTAGCATTAACGTTATGCCTTCTGGAAGCTTTCTCCAGTTATCATAAGTTTGGTTCCCAAATCCGTATAATTTAATATTTTTAAGGCCTGTGCCAATAATATCCCAGTTCAAACTATTGATCGTAACCCCGCTACCTACGCCCCAATCCAATACTACGTATGGGCTTCGAGGATGAGTTCTTTGTTTTATCAATGCTAATTCTCTTACGCGAGACGATAAGTCAACGCCCAATCTCTGATTAACCAGCCGCAAAGGCGTATCTTCATATGGGTACCTATATTCTTTACGTAAAAGTTCCAGCTTAGCTATGCCGTCGTGATATTTGATCCTGTAGTTTTCATCGGGACGCAATACTTTTAACAATTCTTCTTTTAGAACCGGGCTTTGAAGCTCTGCGCCTCCCTGCAAAGTTATACGGGATAAATTCCTTTTCGTTAGCGGCGAACTGCTACGGCCTGAAATATTCAGCTTTAAAATTTGAAAGCCGAAAGAACTCTGCGCTTCTTTCAATACAGCGTATAAATCTTTAGATGCCGGAGACGGGTTATACAGGTAAGGGCCAACTTTAGGCAGATAGCCTTCCTGGCTAAAACCAAATCGCTCTATTATGGATGTCCTGGGAAAATAGGCATAAAACATAGACGCGCCCTCTGTAAGCGCCCTTGTCAAACCGCTGTAAAAAAGAAAAGAACCTAACCCAGCGTTGCGATACTGAGCAGATATCTCAAAATCATCTCCGCCTGCCTGGGCCGTGAATAATCCAAAAATTCCTTTGCCATCCTTGACGCGAAACCTAAAGAAACCTGCTTTTTCTTCGTTAGGATAAGCGCTATTGTAAACTTTTAAAAGCGTCTGATAAAATGCCTCATGTCCGGGTGCCACCTGCCACGCCTGTTCCCTGACGACAAATAACTCTCCTTTTTTGTTCCTCACGGTTGCTATCAATTTTCCGTCAAGCGTTTCAGATACCGGCGAGGAAGCGCTATTAAAATTCCAATGCTCCTTCCATTGCCGAGACGCCCGCACCCCAGACCTGATAAGATCCCGAGCCAGTTCCGCGTCGGTCTTAGGCAAATACATGACATTATTCAATAATTCGCCTTTCCAAAGCGGAGCAGAAGGATCATACCTACCGAATTCATCTTCAGTGATCCTCAACTCCTTGCCGTAGATCCGCAGCATCTTTTCCATTCTTTGATTAACAACTTCAAATGCGATCATGCTATACCCCAATCGCAGAGCCTCCCTACGGGCAAAGTCCATAACTGTTGCCGCCACACCCGCGCATTTTTCAGTTGACCGGCTAACGTCGGTATATATATTTACAGTCTCTATCGCAGCTGAGAAAGCCCGCTTAGCAACGCACCAGATATTTCCAGGAGCGAATACTCCGTTAAATCCTATTTTGTATAGGTATCTGAACGGAAAACCCTCATCAAGCTTTAAGACAACGCTCCCTTTAGGCTCAAGGATATTCGGTAAAACGATCTCCTTGTCACCTATCTTTACCCCTGACTCAATCGGCGAGGAAGTAGGGTTACCTCCGGACGGCCTTAAAGAGTTTTTCTCAAGCCTCTCCATCCGATCTGATAAGATCCATTCAATACCTTCTCTTAACTTATCTTCCAGCTCTGCCTTTGTTATGCTCACCCTGACAAATCTGTCAAAAAAGAAAGCCACATCCTTTGCCGTTACTTTTCCATCCATCACGGCCTTATCCCACTTACAAATTATCCCAAACAATGTTGAGAGATCAGGAGACAAATGCTCTTTTACGTGAGTCCTTATTACTCTCTTGAAAATAGAATGGCACCCGCTTCCTGCCAATGGCGAAGAAGCTCCGATAAAACGGCTTATTTTTTTCAATCCCCGCAGGACTTCGCGTTTCGTGACTTCCAGGTCCGGATCCTTAAAATCCCATTTTAATATCCTGCCTCCGAACAAAAGAGTTGCCAAAGCGCCCAGGCTAAGGACATCAAAATAAACCATGTTTATCAATGCGCCTCTTTTTCTTTGCGAATATAAACACTTTATTTCCGCATGCGTAGCCTCGGGCTGACCGTTTGATACCTTCTTTTCAGCCTGAAAAGCCAGAAGCTCTTCTTCATAAAAATTTGTGATGAAGTCATGGCCAAGATAGAATTGTTCAAAAGGATTTGGCGCAAACGTCCTTGCGGCATGGACGGCCTCATGAACAATAATGGCGCTGATGAATTTAACCTTTTCTGCGCAAGCTGAATCCACCAATATATACGGCCCCTTCAACGGCACGTATTCGCACTTTCCGTATTCATCTTCTAATTTTTCAAAAAATATGGGGATCTTATTATTTATAATGAATGAATAACTCTGGGGGTCTTTTTCTTTAATATATGACAACGCCTGGCGTATGGCCGGATGATAGGAGGCCTCTTGCATCTCGTAAACAAAAGGCCGGCCATTTGCAGATACTACCTTGGAATATTGATACGCCTGTTTGGCGCTTAACCCTACGATCGGGCAAAACGCTGCTGTAAGGAATAACAAAGCCACTGCGAGGGATTTACCAATACCGTGCTGATCTTTTGACGAAACAGGCGAAGAAACGGCATAAAGCGGTTTCAACAAAAGTAACGGGTTGAAACTTCTGTGAGAGTAAAGGCCTTCTGCGATATAGTGTATGGTGTCTTGCGCGGCCATATACCTCGAAAGGTCATGAAATTCCATATGCAGATGGTCGTCGTTATTATCAAGGACCTCTTTATCAATAGGCATAGACTGGTCTAGCTCAAAATAATAGCGAATAGGTAAGGGCCAGGGCTTGACCTTACCCAAGGCCTGGCCTGCTTTTACGGCTTCTTCTTTTCTTGCCGCGATGGACTCTAAATGGCAATATGATACTAACAGGCCTGAAGGCGATACAACGGCCAATAAAACATCTGATGCTGGGCCCGTCTTGTCTGAATAGTAAGTCCTTAATGAAACCTCTTTGACTACTCCGTCGCTGACAGCCTTTATTTCTGTTCCGGACGGAACGTTAACGTCTATCCCGAAATGTTCTATTTCAAACGGCCCATTCGCCTCAGAAATATAGCTGTAGCGCTTGTTATGAAAACTAGTCAGATATCCCGAGAGCGACATATCAACAGGCCACTCTAACTGATGGCGCAAATGCCTCAACGATTCCGGGGCCTTTCCGTCAAGATTAGACAGATACCGCTTTCTTTCATTTGAAAATCCGGCGTTATTACCGCGCAAAGGCCGGTTGTTTAATGGCGAAGAAACGGCCTTCTGAAAAAGCGATAATGCCCAGCCGTAATTCCTCTCTTCTTCACAAACCTGCGCGCTGCGGTTATAGATCTCCCGATATAAGATATGCAGTTCAGGCAACTGTGAAAATGGCATGTGCTGCGCGCCTCTTTCTTCAAGAAATGCCACAGCCTCGGATACAAACCTGTCTTTTCTTACATCGTTAAGATCAATAGCAAAAAAACCTTTATGTTTTACCCATGGGATGACTGAATCAAAATACATATCATATTGGGCAGCCAGGGAGAGTGAAGCCTTCTGATAATAAACGTCCAAGCGGCCCTTTAATTCTTCCTTAAACTCGGGGCTCATTTTTAACAGGTTTTGCGGCACAAAAATGACTTCTCTTATCTTTGGATCTTGCGGCATCTTAAAACGCACTGTTATCCTTGAATCTTTGCCTTCAAGGATATCTATATCCCCCCTGCGCACGCCCATGGCTTTTAACTCCTGAATGACATAATATTCCGTAGCGCTACCATAACTAAATTCAGAAAACACCGCATAACCCCTTCTCTGCTTGCCTCCGAAATACTCATCACAAGAATTACAATGCCAGTTGCTCAAATGGGTCTTGAACTCATCTGCCATCAAATATTCATCATCCAGAAAATAGGCCTTTGTAAAATCAGTCGCAAGCAACGCCGTTGAAATATCCGGGCCGCAGGCGCCATAGGCAATAGTCAGGTCTTTTGAATCAGGGTTTATGACGTTACGGATGGCCAGAAAATAATGTATGAAGTGCGGGCTCAAAAGTCCGCTTTGGGCTAAACGCGTGGAGCTAAGCTCCGACCGCACGATAGCGACCGGAGAAGAAACCTTAGTTCTGTTACCCATCTTATACCAAGGCACATCCCTGTATAATGACTGCAGTAGTTTGGCGCGGTGTTCGCCGAACCTTGCAAGAAAATCTTCATAATCAAAAAATGCGATTATCTTATCTCCGTCTGGTAAATCACTGTAACGACTGACCAAAAAGTGCAGCATGTAATAGGCCCTTTCAAAATCAGCCTCGCGCAGCAAAGCGCGAAATCTTTCTATATCCGCCTTTTTCACAACTGCATCTTTCTGTGTCAAGTATGCCCGGACATAACTGAATATCCCAAATAACAGAAATATGTCCCAAACATCTTCCCTTATCTCTCCTAACGCGGAATCATACGGCGAACGAAAATAATCTGAATAAGACAACGTATATCTCAAGTCATTCTCAGCGGCTATTGAAAATCTGAGGACATTTAAATGTTGCCTATTTATACGGCGTATCTCGCCTAACTGCATGCCTACCCTCTGGGCATTCAATCCAAGAATCTTTTCCCATGGATAACTGATCACAAACGTCAACCTATAGCCTTCTGACACATCTGGGATCATGCCCTCTAACCATCCCTGATACAGGCCTTCCTGTAATGGCATGGCGATAAGTATTTTCTCTATGATGCTGCCGTCTTCGTTGCAATGCAGGATCTCTTGGGTGACCCGATAGCTGGCCTTTTTGTACGGAGAGATCTTTAGATATCTGCCTATTCCCTCTTCTGCCATGAACCCAAAGATACTCCTGCGGCTATCTATTGATGCAACCTGCCAATGACACAAGGAGTTAAGGCCTAACTCTTCCTCAGTCAGTTCCAATATGTTCGCATCCTTAAACATTGTAAGCGGCGAAGAAGCCCCAAAACGTAACATCTTCACCGGCAACCTGATCAAAAATGCAGTGACTTTTTCCGGAGAGCCCAAAAGACGTATTTCACCCGATAATTCACGCGCTATTTTTTTTGCGAGCCTGAAACCAACACCCGTATCTACTCCGTCGGGTGCGTAATTATCCAAGGAAAACCCTCTCCGGTCCTCTAACTTGACCAGAATGAAGCTTCTTTTGTTCCGGACTTCCAGCTCAGTCTTGACCTTAAGCGCTACAAAATGACGTTCTCTCAAAGGCAATAAAAGGCTTAAAAATAAAAATGCTATTCTTTCCGGTGACGCCAAAACTTTAGGTATACCCAAGGCCAACTCTGTTTTTACGGAATGGTTGTAATAAGGCCTTACGCGAAAATAATTGCTAAAAACAAACTTGAGCATCTTTGACAAAGAGTCATTGATATTGATCTGCTCGCTTTCCTCATCAAGCAACATCTTGATGCCACTGATAAAATACTTCGCGTTTTCAGCAGCTTCTCGCGCCAGCTTTTTGCTTTCTTCGCTCGTCAAGATATCGTAAGATGCCTCTGAAACTTCTATGCTTCGCCTCAAAAGCCTTGAAAATCCTGAAAATAATATTTTTACGTCTTTTGTAGAACGTTCCTTGTCATTCCAATTCCGCATGAGCTCTCTTAACCGCGTCCATTCAGGGCGAACCAACGAATAGTTAGCCCATAGCTTATTTCGTACATCCATAGCCTCCTCGGATGAACAAAAATTATTGGGATTAACAATATCCATAAAGGTATAGGCCAGATGATCATCCCCTTTTCGTAAAAATATACAGGCCAAAGAACGCTTGTCTATTCCTTTTGCCAGCGGAGAAGAAGATACCGCAAGCCTGCGAAGATGTTCCTTAAGCACAGCCTTTGTGCCTTCGGGGCCGAAAGGAACATGGTAAACGTTACTTTTGCGAGAAAGTTCTTCAGGGACCCTCTCCCCAACGAAAACAGACACACCGCCTGCCATTGCCGCAAGGTCAAGCATCGGCTCATCGATCTTGCTATCTCCTACCACAAGGGCGCTTGCTAACACATCGCTGATAGCGACCTGATGCTTGAGAGCTACGTTTGCGCTAATGAAAAATAGGGCCTCTTCTTTATCGGCCCTGGCTATCTCAATAGTCAAACTAGTGACCGCTATTTTATATATATTAGGTAAAGCCTGCCTGAGGCCATCAACCAAACGCAGACGCTCCTCATACGAGCAATTTTTCACAACGATCGTCAAAGACGCCAGCTTAAGGGGCGGACCGATAAGTTCAAAACTGTTATCCGCCACAAGCTCGTTTAAGATCTCACTTACAGCGCGCCTAAGAAATCCTTCCCCTCCATGGCTCGGCCCACCAACAGATTCCAGCTTATCAGCTGCATCCGCCCTGTCTCTGCCTGGGCCGTATATGCGCCCACCGCTTTCACCAGCCACCCACAATTTTTCTTTGGCCTGTGGCGCCATATAATCCGTAACATGCCAATCAATATTTTCCACACCCGCGCTTGAAATAACAGCCAGTGACGCAGGCTCAACGGTTTGAACCAATCCGAAAAGCAGCTGCGCCATTTCAGGATCGATCGCCTCATAATTATGCGTCAATGTATTCACCATATCAAAAGCATAAAGCCGAAATCCATGCGACAGCCGCCCGAGTAACTCCTTGGGCAAAATAGGCGAAGAGGCGACGCTAAATATGGCCGGGATCTCTTTTGCCAGATGCTGGCACATCCAGACCCAGCCGAAACCCGGTGGCGAAGTAGACAAAAATACGATAGAAGGCATTACGTGGTCTTGAGTCGCTAATCTATTTAAAAATCCAAGAAAAACTTCCGGTTCCAAAGCCGCATCCGCGTCAATATTTAAGATAACCCGCTTGTCTTTTGGCCGCTCATTGATCGAAAAATAAGAATCAAAGGTGCTTTCATAATAAGAAACTATGCTGCCAAAAGGATCTTTGCGGGCCAAATGATCTTTACTGCGATAATTGACTTTTTCTTTTCGCAACGATTGCAACAGATGAACCACTTCTTGCTCAACATTCCAGGTATTGTGGTCAAATGCCATAAAATGCCTTGCCACACTGCCATCGGCCATGGCTTTTACAAAATCAGAGGCTCGCAATGTCTCCTTGGCGTAGATCCACCAGCTAAAAAGCGAACCGTTCCCGTAATAAGGCTTTTTCAGATCAAAATAATCATCATTGTGTAGGTCTAAAAATATCTGGTCATTGTCTTTTTCAGCAACTTCGCCTCTTGCCTGCGCGTCGCGCAGATACGGCAGGCAATATTTATGATTGTCAAAAACATAAATGCTAAATCCCAGGCCTGTGCGAATAACAACGTGCTCCATCATCGCGTTGTTACGCCTGATATCATCTTTTGCCAATATGATGTCGTCGCTTGAACCTAGGACAAGACGTGGAAGATCATTTGAGCGCAAAACTGGTGAAGACGCCCTTTTCTGGGCGATGATAAGATAATTCCTGTATTTTTCCGGCCCGCGGTTTTCAAAATATTGCCACCAGTAAGAACGTGGATAATCTGAAGGCACCCTATCGTAGCGCAACACCGCGAATGGATATCCCCGCTTATCCAGCCAATCCGTAAAACAGCTCATCGGATAATAGCCTATAGGAAATAAACCTTTGAAAAATTCCTTATTATTGTGGGCGAAAAGAAACCACCCTCCCAAACGAACAAGCCTGCTGTATTCATCAAGGCGCTCCTCGCCTTCTTTAGAATAAGCGAAATCAGGTTCTAAAAATGCTTCGTGCAAGATGTCCACCGAACCGGGCTCTGGATAAGACTCATCAGCCTTGTCAGTCACGACATCCAAACCATCCCAGTAATCCTGCGGCCTTTTCTTGGGATCATAAGACACATACTCAACAGGATTCGCTATATCTTTGCCAACGACCTTTGCTTCCCTGGACAGCCACGGCATCCTTCTGACTTTGCGCATCCATTCTCCCCTGCCTGTGCCAAAATCAAATACAGTGCGCACAGCATTCTTGCCAAACATCTCAGTCAATACGGGCGAGGAAGACCGCGATGAGTTTAGCCCGGGCTCATCCATCAGGATCTTTTCTAAAATAGCTGAAAGAGCCTGTGGATAGGACTCTATCAAGTCACCAATAGTCACAACATCAGCAAGCATCGGATATGATAATAAAAATACAGGTAAAAGAGCGGTGCTTAAAATAGGCGATTTTATTGCAGACAGCGCTCTGTATCTTTCCGCAAAGAAAAGGCTCGGGCCGGATTTCGCAGTCACGGCTATTCCTTGAGGCAATAATGTGATGATGTGGTTAACGCGGGCAATGCGGTCAGGATACACGATCGTAGGCCCGCCCAAAAATACGCTTTCCCCATGCGAAACGAAAACAGGTGCCTTGAGGTGGTCAAGTTCGTTTATCCTATCGGACATGTGATTTATTGCGTTATTCAAAACGTTGGTGAATACAGCCAAATGCTGCTGCAACACAGGCTTGGCGTTTATTTGGATAGTGGGCGATTGACTCCACATATAAGCGACTAAGCGCGATTTGAATTTTACTTTTAACATACGTTCGTTAACCGAGAGATTTAGATCAAACGGCAAATTAAAACGCAACGCGCCGCTAACAAAATCCCTTTTGCTTATATTCAGAAACATCTTCCTAAATGACTCGTCATACCGTAACCTCAGGCTCTGAAAAGCAAATTCTTCAGGGGTTAAAGGCGAAGAAGACGAATCATTGCCAGGTGTGCGTCCAAAAATTTCATCTAAAGGAACAACCGTATACTCAAGGTCAAAGTCCTGGACTTCTTTATCATCAGGATTGAGGAGTTCTGTATCTGGGTCGAGGTCTGGGAGAGTTTTGGGGCGCGGCGAGGGCCGTAATTGTTTACTTTTAGGCGGCGCACGGCCGACTGTTTTTTCTATAAAAGCCGTTGCCTCCGATTTAAGCAGCCCTCTTAAGATATATAACTTAGCAACGACGGTTGGATTCTTGAGTTTCTCCGGATGAGACAAGAAACTAAACAGAATTTTAAACGCTTTGTTTTTTCCTTCCTCGGTCATCAATGCCGTAAAACGCCCGTTACCATTACCTCTACCATTGCCGTTCCCATTGCCACCACTATTGCCGTTGCCGTTTCCATAGGGCGGATAACCTTCTCTTTTCATCGCGGTAATAAGCGAAAATTCTTCGTCAGCCTCAAGGGCTTCGGGCGTATTCTCCAAGCCCTCTTCTTTTCTTTCCCTCAGGCGCTTTTCTATAGACATAACATCCGGGTATATAGAGAGGCGCGCTTTTCTCGCAACAGCCGCTTTCCACCTCTCTTCTGCGCGTATCTTCCGGAGTTCTTTCTCTTTGCTTGGCTTTTCCTCTTTGATCTTTTTAACTTTAGCGGGCCCCTTTTCCTTCAGCTCAAGAGAAACACCATGAATTCTTGCAGCTTTCAATAATGTATAATCTCCTCCAAGCGATTTCTTCTTTTTTAATTCTTTCTGAGAATTACCAAGGTTGGCCTTGCGGCGGCTTTTAAACTCTTTAATGACCGAAGCCGGAGCAGGAAATCTTGATTCTAGGGACGCGGGTAGATCTTTTTTCTCCGCGTAGGGCAACGGATATTCTAAGTCGCGAATAGCCTCGTAAAGCGCCCATTCCCTATCTTTTTGTATAGCACCGCGGGTATTTTTCTTGCCCTGTGCTTTTCTTTCTTTAAGCCTTATAGCTATAGAAGCGTGGTCCGGATACTGCTTCTTTCTATCTTTATGTTCTTTGATGGGCAGCATTCCGCGCTTAGAACCTTGCTCTGCTTCCCAATTCAGCCCATCTTCAACTAAAACAGACCAATAATTTTCTTCTTTTTTGCGCCCTTTAAAAAAGTTTTTTAGATATTTTATTATGCCAGGCTCTTCCCTAGGGTGATCTCTATACTTTTTTGGTAATTTTATGCCTTGCTGCCTTACATGATCAGCCCAACGCCTCATGCCGAGTTTTATTAATGCTTCACGATAGGTATCATATTTATTATTTGCCAACACTTTTAAATCGTGTTCCAGATTTTCGCGCGTATAGGGTTTGCAAAGCAACTGTGCTTTTATCTTCTTAGGAAGACCTACTTTCTTGAGAGAATTGACTCTATTTACCGGCGAAGAAGCAGCCGGGAAAAGTAACGGTTTTGCCAATTTATGGTTGTGCGCAAATATCAAGCCTGCCGGCGTTATCAAAATATCGTCAAATTCATTTTTCCCGCGCACAAACTTGATGATATTCCTGCCAGAGCCGAATATAGGACGAAGATGATCTTCAATAGCCGCGATATTTTCGTTCAAATAGGCAGTATTATATGTAAAGAGGATGCGGCTTATGTTATCGATCCTTGAATCTTCGAGCGTTCTGAGAGCCGATGCAATACCCTTATGGATAACCGACCAGTGAACATGAAGAAAAACTAAAACAGGTTTTGAGCCGCGCATTGCCCAGAAAATGCATCCACTACAATGCGTAAGCCCTAATATGCCATAGACATCGTCATCCTTCGCCTCGGCTATAAGCAAATCTCCGGTTTCCGCGGCGTAGATATCTTGGCCATCTTTGTATTTGACCATGGAAGGATAAACAGGCATAAATATCCCTCTCTTATTAAACTCATAAGCATCCATACGCATAGATGGGAGTTGATATTTTTCAAAGTCATGATCATTTAAATATTTCTTACCCAACGATTCCAGCCGCGTGACATCTTTCTGCGCCCGCGACAGCACAGGGCTGGAGGAACCTGCCAAAATATCAAGGTTTGCTTCCATCAGGTGACGAGTGCGAAGCCTACCCGCAAGGGTACGTCCTGTGCGAAGCACAGGGCTGGAGGAACCGTTGGGCTCATAGTGCCAGAGATCTACTTTCCATCCATCTAATGAAACACCCCTCTTTTTCCAATCTCCTCCGAGGAATGGCCTCTTGTAATTTTCTTTCCGATTGCCTTCAGTTAAGTTGATCTTGAGTGTTTCCAAATAGATGCTTGCGATAGAATCATTAGTGTTCGCGTAAAAATCATCTATGCCCTGCATGCGCGCAAGCTTGATAAGGTGCCTAATGCCGGCTTTATTCCAATCGCGGTATGGCATCCTCACATCAAGCGGTTTCATCTGCCTGAAGCCGCGGCTAGGCTGGATATCATTAAAATAAATGAACGGCCCGCTTCCATTGGCTATAACGCGCATTATGATGTGGCCGAAAGAACCTTGAGGCGGCAAATAAGCATCTCCTGATATCATATCAAGGATCTTAAGCTCTTGGTGACGCGCCCTTAAATCTTCATTCGGAAAGATCGTAAAACTTCCAAATATATCGTCGTAGAGCATCTTAGCCCTGATCTCTTCATCGCCGTAACGCCACGTAAAATACGGATCCTCTGAAACCGCAACGCTCAAAAGATCCAGCGCATCAAGTTGGTCATACCCTACCGGCGAAGAAGCGCTTATCACAGGCTCAAGGGCCAGATATTGAGCTTTCTGCCATTGCGACCTCTGACCATTTTGCCTGAAAGCTTCTTTTAAATATTTATAAGCGCTAGCCGTAAAATATATTCCACTCTTCTTATGGCCTGCTATTTTACTCTGCGGCAGAAGTTTATTTTTTGAAAGCTGGCGCCTATCAAGAAAATATAAGAAATATTCCCTGCCGCGCTCATATGCCTTAAACATGCATATTTTTTGGTGGGAACTCAAATTCCCGGGGTAATCCCTGCATAGAGCGCTGCGCGTATCATAAATAGCGCACTTAGCAGAAAACATAAGGCCCTTTTCTTTGTTATAGCTAAAAACTGCTTGCATCGCCTTGCATGGGCGGCCCTCATCGCAACTATTGCCATAAGACCTGCTTATCGCTAATACAAGGCCATTGCGTACCAACCTTGAATATTTACCGTATTTCGCCCTCACGCTTGCTGCTATCTCCGGATATTCATATGAATAACTTTTGATATGCTTAACCATAAAACAACAGGCACCATCAATGCAAGAAGTACGGCCATCCACAGAACCAAAGGTCATCTTGACGAGCTTATTTACATCCATCGCAGACCATACGCCAAAGATCGGTGAAGACGCGAACTGCTTTTTCCGCGCTTCAAGGAATATGACCGGATTGGATCCTAACGCGGTCCCAAATAAGACCCCAAACAAAGAAATATTATTCGTCTGGATAAACCTGACATTTTTGAAACCTGATTTTCTTACCGTACGAGCCAAGTCTTTTTCAGGGATAAGATCATACTGCTGTGCAGCGTATCCCTCGGGGCCTTCGCTGTAAGGGTATGTTGTTATGAATAACTTTCCATCCTTGCTCAATACTCTATTAGCCTCTGCCAAACACAAAGAGACAGACGCCATCATGTGGCCTATGGATTCAGGATATATGACTACATCAAAAGATCCATTTCTAAAAGGAAGTGCCCTGGCGTCTGAGCGCACCGGCTTAATGCGCGCTTTCATAACTGCGACCTGCAGCATGTCTAAAGATAGATCCAGCCCGAAAACCCTGTTACCCCTGCGCGCCAGCTCATCCTCAAGCTCACCAAAGCCGCATCCAATGGATAACACCTTTTTATGTTTTCCAACCCTATCTGCGACCAACTCCCTGAAGCGCGGATATTTTGACGCGTAGGTCATCAAATCACCCCAGCCCTCATCAGCTACATGGCGATACATCTCGACTATACGGCCGGTGCGCTCCCTGTCCGCATCCAAAGGCGAAGAAACGCTGCGGCTTAAGATCCAACCCCAGTGAGATTGCCAGTCAATGCTTGAAAAAAGTCCCTTTTCCTGAAAAACACTCCTAAGTTCCTCGTCCGTTCTAGGCAAGCCCATAATACTGTCTTCTAGCCTGCCTCCCCATGGCAATCCATAGATGTCGTAACGAATGTCCTTTGCGCCTACTGTCTTTAGATCTTTTAAATATATCCTCAGGAATTTTAATATTCTCGGCTCAACGATGAAATCAAAACGAAAAGCATAATTTAAACGCAGCGCTTCTCTGCGGCTAAAATCAAAAATAGTCGAAGCTATGCCAATAGGCCTTGTTCTGTCGCCATTTGCAGTTATAAGAGAACGCATTTGAATAAATTGAAAACCCGGGTCGATCGCTACTTTAAAAAGATTATGCCTAAAAAACTTTCCGTCAAACAAAACAGCATATTGATAACTTAGCCCGTAATTAAACTCCAGCCTCAATATGACCTTACTGCCATTGGTCAAAATATTAGGCAATATGATCTCTTCATCTTTGATCTGCCTCACCGGGCTGCTGGATCTTGCATAATTAGCCTTCATAGTTGAAAGATCAACGTAGTCCCCAAAAATACTTTCCTGCAGCCACCCAAAGAAATCATCGCGGTATTCTTCGTCGCTTTGGATCTGGCCGAACGACTCTTCGGAAAATTCGGAGTCAAATTCACGGCGGGCAAGAGGTATAATAAGCTCGTGCATAAGCGCTTTTTTCGCTGGCTCTTTTAACTGCCGCACTCTTTCTCTCGTGACTCCGCCATTAATACCTTCTCCTATTTTCTCCAAGGCCTCCTCTTGCGCAAAAACCCCTACCAATACACGTTTGTGCTCCGGCTTCAGGCGGCCAAGCGCCTCCGAAACCAGATCCTGAAGTTCCGTTTCTTCGCATCTCTGAAAAGGATCATTACGTTCTTCCTGCATTTTATAAAGTAACGACTGGTAATCGCGCCGGTAGGTCACGCTACTCATATGAACAACGTTTTTCTTAGACTCTCCGGATAACGCGGCAACTTCTTCATAAGTGGGCCAACGCCCCAATTCTCCCTCCAATTTCCAGAACGCATTAATTACGCCGTCAACACGCCTGGCATAACCCACCGGCACCTGAAAAACAGCATACATATTTGCCCTGGCCTCAATTATGGCGCTCAGGACCGCGCCCTTTACCCCCTTAGTTGCATAGGTGCAAAGTTTGGTTTCCCGGCTAAGATCAAAATTTGTTATTGCCCTTAAGAGCTCCTCCCTGCCGACATTCATCAAATATTCAAAACTTACACCTTTAAAGTTATAGCTGTTTATGATAGAGGCTATGAAATTTTTATTAAGTAATAATAAACACCCCTCTATTTCAAGCCTCAAAGCAACATCTTTTGTACCCTTGTGGACTCTTATCAGCGCCCTTTCTTCTTCCCGCTCCAGTAGTATCTGATCATCAAAACGTAAATACTGAGAAGACAATATTTCTTTGACACGATCCATATCGCTAGAAGAATAAGTATCGATGACCAGTTTTACAGCTCCCTGCCTCAAGAGAGGTTTTATAATATCCCTGAACAAGCCGTCTTCTATGCCGAAGTCGCTGCCGGATAGTTTTTCCGGAGCAAACCTGGCAAAAGTATTTATCAATTTTTGCCTATTGAGGCTCGGCCGCAATTCAAGGATCTTATCAATAATGCTTTTAACGGCCTGCCACCATTTTCTATAGCCGGATTGCCTAATAACAATAAGCAAGGCATCAGTCCTACGAGCACCTTCTTTGACCATATCGTCTATGGCTACCTCTGCCTCCTGCCACCATTTTTTAGGCTTAGCGTGGGAAATAGCAACAGCTATGGCGTTACTTCTAGGTTTTAATCCGGCTTTGAACAACTCGTCTATGACAAACTTAGCCTCCTGCCACCATTTTTTAGGATAAGATTGAATAATAACGACAAACGTAGAATCCCTGTCGCTTAACCCCTCCTTCTTCAACTCAGCTTTTACTAGCTTTGCCTCCTGCCACCATTTAATAGGACGGGAATGGTTATAGATGATCTGGGAAATATGATATTTGCCTATACCTTCATCCAGAAATATCTTTGTGAACTCTAACTTACGTAATCTTATAAATAGAATCTTAAATATTTGGCTCTGCGTGAACTTTCCTTTTGAATCCTTGTATACTTCATATTTTGCCTTCTCTTGTTTCAGCTTTGTTATAAAATTGGAGAGATCAAATCTTTCTAAATTTATCAACGCTTCTTTTTCATGTTCGGCCAAAAATCCATCCTTAACAAACTCGTCCAATGAGCCAAGATATGATTTAACCAGTGTTGCACAAACAGCCTCTGATTCGGGCCTGGAGAATCCTGCCTTTTCTATCTCCTGTGCAAACCAGCTTTGATAGACTTCCTCTGACTCAAACGAAGAACCGCTTCTTTTGCCAAACTTATCAGAAGAAGAATCCAAGATCTTAATGCGTTTTTGTAATATTGGGCTACTGGAAGCTTCACCTTTACCTTTGCGCACTTTTGTAATAAAAACAAGCGCGTCAGGAGAGCCAATATCCTTTAGGGCATCAAGGATGGCATCCATTGTCCAAAGATCCCTTCTCTGCTCATAAAATATATAGGCTTCCACCAGCGGGCCAACAGCTTCTTTATTCCTTAATATGCCAAGCGACATAATGGCATCCAGCCTGAGTTTGTAAATTCTTTCGTAAAGAAGGCCGAGCAGGACTTTTAAAGACTTTTGCGGATTACGCAAAGGATGGTATACAGCTTGTAGAATTTCATAAATATGATAGAGGACAATGGTACCTATGCTTAACAGAAGCATGACGGAGACTTCAAAAATGAGGTCTGCAACGGGGAAAGAAAACCCTAGGCCCTGCTGATGGACGCCGACAGGGATAACAGCGGCCATCGCAAACACTGCCGGACTGGAGGACCTTTTTATGGAATTCCATACGTGCACCACCTTAACCCCGTCACCCTTCGCGTACCGCAGAGACTCTATTCTGTGCAAGCTGTCTGTTATAACTTTCAATCGGGCGATCGGCGGCTCCAGCCAGACAATATTATCAAAATACGAATTATACGGATGAATACGGCTACGGTCTTGCAGCCATGTCTCTATACCCTCTAAGATCCTGGACAACGGGTAATCTATCTCCTCAACAATATCCTGAATATTGTAAGTAGGAGTTTTTTGCGAAGCGAATGTATTCCATAAAACGATATCAATAAATTGCAATTTTAAGAATATCGTTTCAAACCTCTTGGTCTCTGACATCATTCTTCTTATGAGGCTTATTATGTTCCTGGGATAAGCCACTATCAGGTCGTTGCGTTCCTGTTGATACCAAGCCCTGCATTCTTCCTTAAGCTTTCCTTGTATGAAACCTATTCGGTGACTATCTATCTCCTCTAACTCATCGCGTTCATTACGCAATGAATCCTTGTATCGCTCCATCAATTCCTCGGACCTGCCATTGGCCGCCCTTACTACCCTATCAAGCAAAGTAACATACTCTTCTATCTGTTTTGCAAAACGCTCCATCCTCACTTTACGCGCAACATCCTTAGCTATAACGGGACTGGAGACTTCCTGGCCCAAAGGCACTGACCTGGCGAGGAGTTTTTTCTGATCTCCATTTATAAGTTCCAACAGCCTATCGTGCTTTATTTGCCTGAGCTGATTGCCGAAGACCAAAATAACTATATTTTTCTTAGCGCCTTGCGTAACAATGGTAAAGATAACAAGCCATTTTTTAAGATTGAAACCAAATAGGCTGGCCAACTTCCCTTCCTTGAAACGGTACTGCTCCTTATCCGCCGTATTTGCGAACTTCGCAAGGCTAAAGCTGATGTCGCGTGTAAATTTTCCGCTGACTACGTATGCGGCAAGATTATGCGCAACATGCCCTTTTCGTTGCAATCTATTTACAGCCATTACGCCCTTAAGCATATAGACACTATAGGGACCTACGGTAAGCTGATCATTTAATGACTCTGCAACGATAATAAAAGGAGCCCAGGTAGGCCTGAAAGAAACCGGCGAGCTGACTGTCCAGATCGATGATAATTTCCGGGATAAATACGCGCATTTCTCATTAACGCTCTTTCTCCGGTCTGTCTTGATCATTAGTTCTTCGTATAATTTTGATATTTTTTCATAGTCTATTTCAATAAAACGCCTGGTTTCTCTGTTAATAAACGCGAATTCCGGGCCCTGTATTGCAAAGCCGATATCAGCGATCAATGAGGATAAACGGACAAAATCAAATGATCCCACATTAAGGCCTGCATGGAGAGCATCCAAGCCAACCATCAAATTCTTAAGAGCCTGCCTGTCAGCAGGGCTATGAAGTTCTTCTCCGATGCGTTTTATAGAACTTCGTATATCCCTAAAAAAGCGGTTTATTTTATACATATTCCACTCTGTCTGCAGTGAATCCTCAGTGAACCCGTTTGGGCACCGGCCGGATACTATCTCCACAAAATAATCACTATTACCGTTCTTCTGCCAGATCAATTTATGCGCTGCAAGCTGATGAAAACCCCTGAAAACTTTCAAATGTGGCTGGCCGTTTGCCAAAGCTATGATAGGTTTGATCGAACCGCCTGATTCAATTCTACCGATAAAGCGCTGAACTTTTGCCTCTTCCGAAGGGATCATCCGAACAGTAGGATTATATGAAATAAGTTCTCCGATATGGATCTTACCGTATAGCAAAGGCTCAAAACATCTTAAGGATAATTTTTGGGTGCTCAAGAAAATCGGGTCAAAAGATCTTTCAAGCCCGGCCTTTTCGTCTTCACGTAAAAGCCGCCAATTATTATCTGCAATAGGGCTTGAGGAATTTTTTACGGCCAGCCCTTTAGCCTTGATCGTAGCTTCAAAAGACTGCCGCAATAATACGGCCTTATATCCCAGATGATCAAAACTTCCCTGCGTTAACGCCCCTTCCTGGACTAAGGTCCTTATGCGAGAAACAAAATTCTCAAAGAAATTACTGACTGCTTCGGCAATAAGATAAGGATTATAGGAAGTAAGCACAATACCCATGTAAGGAACATACAGCTGCCGGCCCAGCTCGTCATACAACCCGCCTCTTTCCATAAAGCTTGCTTCACCTTCGTTGTCCAATAAGAATATGGCCTCTTGCAAGCCCATCCTGGACTCATAAAGGAGCATTTCCATTTCTGCCCTAAACTGTTGTATATCAAAATCAACGCGAGCCCTGTTCCTCTTATTCTCAAATAGAATTACTTTAGTAGTTATGTTTACCGGACTTGAAGTGATCAATGGACGGGCGACGGAAGTCAATAAAGAGGCGGGATATTGTTTGGAGAGTTTTCCAAGGTAACGTTTCAATTCATTTTTATGCCCATTCTCCATTGAGGCAGAAAGGACCTTTGAAAGCACGGCCCGCGCCTGGCCATCGCCCAAAACAGATTCTATTTCAGGCCCAGCCATATATCCCAAAAATCTTTTTATAACACTTATTTCGCGTGATTGTCTCATCTTGCGATGGAAGAGATCAAGTTGACATGGGTTAAACTCAACCCAGCTTTTCATAACGTGAGCGATAATGGCCGTTGTAGGCAGGTTGAGTTCTTTCCCAAGAATATCTGAGACCTCTGTGCGTATCAATTCAAAAATTATCTTATCCAACGGCCTTCCATATATCTCAGGAGCGAATCCGCTTACCCTGTTTTTAAGCTGTGCCAGCATGTGTTCAACATTCAAAAACGCGACAGACGGCTCCAGCCAATGATAAGGCCTGAATACTTCAATACACCCGCTCAAACAATCGGCGATCGTAAAGATCGCAAGAAGCTCTCGTATTCTTTCTTTATCCTTGTTGGAAAGCGCAAGATAAACCTCATCCGAAACAATGCCTTCAACGTCGTGATGATAACGTATCAACAACCGCTCAAGATCAGAAAGCGCAACATGGTGCGTTTTTAATCTCTCTAGAGAAAAAATAACATGCCATATCCTTAATTTATTCAAACCTTCAGGCGAAAGTTTGCCAGGATAATTCACCAGATTGATCAATGACGGATGGCTCTTACCCACATCGTGCATCAAAGCCGCCCTGCTTAATGTATCAATATCCTGTCTTGACAAGCCAAGCATGCGGCCGGCAGCTATACACAAACGCAAGACCAGTTTCGCGTGGATACGCGTATGGTCAATAGCCTGCTTATACAGATCCAAAATATGCCACGCCTCCCTTGGCATGGACATCGGAGACGACGCTCCCTTATGAGACAAAGTGATTTTTTCAATAGCTGTTTTAACCGCTTTTTGCGTCTCTTCATCCTTAAATCTTGCGGCTACGCGAGTCAAGGCCGCAACGGCATCTTTGCGATTAAGCTCTGCAATGGCGTTGATCGCCCTGATCCTGCGCGATTGGATCTCGCTGTAAATGATCTTTAAAAGAATTTTGTAAGACTTATGAGGGCTGTTGAGAGGATTTATTAAAGCTTGCTGCCTCTGAAAAAAATATGAATGGATAAAAAGAATAGGCGCAAAAATGATCAATGACGGAAGAATGACTTTGATAAAGGAATCAACGTCTATGGGCGAAGAGGAGCGGCCGTTACCCATCCTATCAAGGTAGAAATTTTTAATAACATTAGCTGCTTCTTTGGGCTCATCCGTGATCGTGTAAAGACTGACATCTTCGGCAGATATGACACCCTCTTTTGCTAGAGTTTCTGTGATCCAGGTATGCAACGGCTGCCAGAAATCCCTACCCACAAGCACAACAGGCACTGGCATTATCTTCTGTGTCTGGGTCAGCGTAAGCACCTCAAAAAGCATATCAAGAGTCCCGGCTCCTCCCGGAAAAAAGACAAAACCAAGGTCGCTATGGCGCATAAGTGCTATCTTTTGCTCAAAGATATTGTCAAAACCTAAACGCAGATCACCCGTGCACTTAAAATCCTTGTGGTTTTCATTAATTCGAAGCGAAACAGCCCGGGACGTTATCTTTTTGTAGATCGCCTTGGCCTTTTGATATCCCTCCCACGCTGCCGCAGAGATCCCCTGACAACCTCTATAGAGAATTGATATGCCTAAGGCTGTCAACTGCGCAGCAACGACCTTTGAACGTTCATACTCTACGCTTGCTGGCTTTGCAAATTGTGAACCTAATACGGCTGCAGCCGGCTCAATATCTTTGAGTTTCTGCATACTCTTTATAAGGTTTCTGATAGTTACTGTGGGATCAATATGATTGTTATTATCTTTAATGCCCGGCCTGGATGTATAAAATTTGTTAAGAAGCTTTATAACTTCTACCTTGGAATCCACGACCCTGACCAACTCATCTAAAGGTTTTCTAAAAAATCCGCGTGCCTCCATTGTCTTTAAAAACTTATAAAAACCCGCATAAAATTTTCGGCCAAAGAGAATGATAGGCGCATTGTCCACGTGCCCCCTGTCCTTCAAGGCAAGGACTTCAAAGAACTCATCCATTGTCCCAAATCCACCCGGCATACATATAAACGCCTGGCTTAGATGGACAAAAGCCATTTTACGGCTGAAGAAATACTTGAAAACCAACGGTATGTTAACAAAAGGATTCATGCCTTGTTCAAAAGAAAGAGGAAGCTCTATGCGCAAACCAACGGACCCGTTCTTATGCGCAGTGCCTTTCTTTGACCCTATACGAGCCCCTTTATTGGCCGCCTCCATAATACCCGGGCCACCACCGGTAACGATCCTATACTTTCTATGGGAAAGTGTTATTGCAAGATCTCGGGCGATCTTATAATATTCATGTTTGCGTTTAAACCTTGCGGACCCAAAAATACTAACAGCCGGCGCATCCATGTCCAGATGGGCCTTAAACTGCCTCAACTCGCTAGCCGCTCTACTGACAAAATGCGCGCCGCTACGGGTAAGCGGCGAAGAGGTTGTGTAATCATAAAGCAGGATAGCAGGGCTTTCGGCGCCGCCGCCTTTATGCTCTTCGCCTTTTACAAATATAAAAGGGTCTATGGAACAGAAAATCTTTGCGAAACAAGTATCTACTTTTGAAATAATGGAGGCCACTCTTGAACCTACTCCGGCATCATCAACCTCTATTAAAAGGTCTATGTCTGAATCAAAAGCTATCTTGTGTTCAGCATAAGACAAAGAGCCCCACATTGATACTCTACGGACAAATTGCCTTTCGCTTGCCCGTTTATCTTTGTTATCTTCAACATTGACCACACCAACAATAAGATCGGCAAACATTCTTGCTAAAATACGGCGAATAACGATGTGGCTCTTTTCATTTCCTGAGCGCAAACGGCTAATAAATTCCTCTCTACTAATAAGCCCTGCCTCCTTCACAGCTTCGGTTATAGCCGACTCAAGCAGGAAACATTTTTTTATAGGCGAAGAGACCGAATTGCCGCTATCTATATTTGTCGGAATAACAAAGCGCTCTTTTTTGGGGGGTGCTATCTTGGTTGCCTTTACCGTTTCCATTGTTGCGATAATATCTTTAAGCGAAGCCCCATTCTCGTCAAAATAGAAAA